>Ga0098067_1000132_pt1 | contig 29955 bp, 36 predicted proteins | sample 26_taG_FD_92578 | JGI IMG/M metagenome (GOLD analysis project Ga0098067, IMG submission 92578) | Marine viral communities from Cariaco Basin, Caribbean Sea - 26_WHOI_OMZ | ecosystem: Environmental > Aquatic > Marine > Oceanic | place: Caribbean Sea: Cariaco Basin | collected 2014-11-09
CGCGCGACAGACGTGGATGGCGAAACCGAGAGGGGTCAGGTCCATTGAGCGCCTCCATGGGAAAGGTGCGGATCGCCACGGGTGTCTTGCTCGTGACGCTGGTGACCGCCGCGATAGGCTACACCATCGCCTCGGCGGTGCTGACCTACCAGGATCTCGGCTTCGGGGCCGAGTTCGACTTTGCTTATATCGCGCAGAACTATCTGGCGATTCTCGATCGCCGCCCCGAGGATGCCCAGCTCATCCATCTGATCATCGGCAGCTTTGCCGCCGCCGGCATGATGCTGAGCCTCGCCCTGTCAGGGTCCGCCCTGACACGCTTTGGCCAGACCCATTGGCAGACCGCGCGCGAGATGAAGGCCAATGGCTTCTTCGGGGCCCCCGGGACCGGGTTCATCCTCGGCAAACTCGGCTCTCCTAAATCCCGCGCGAAGTACATCTGCTCGAAGGTCTTCCCACACGCGCTGATCGTGGCCCCCACGGGTCGCGGCAAGACCACGGGCTTTGTCATTCCGAACCTGCTGACCTGGCAAGGCTCCGCCGTGACGCTCGATGTGAAGGGCGAGTGTTTCGAGGCCACGGCCCGGCACCGCGCCGCCCAAGGTGACAAGGTCTATCGCTTTGCCCCTACCGATTGGGAGGGCAAGCGCACGCATCGCTACAATCCGCTCCTGCGCATCTTCGAACTGAAAGACCCCGCGCGCCAGCAAATGGAATTGCAGCTCCTCGCGACGCTGTTCCTGCAGAGCGACAATGACCGGGTGCAGGGCCTTCTCAAAGGCGGGATCGATCTCTTCGTGGCGGCAGGGCTCTTGGCCTTCCAGCGCAAGCGTCCGACCTTGGGCGAGATCTACCGCATCGCCGCCTCGGGCGGGAACAAGCAAAAGGAGTATTTCGCACGGGGTCATGAGGTGGAGAACAGGGCCGCCAAGCTGATCTTCACGCGGCTTGCCTCAACCAACAACGACACGCTGACCTCCTACGTTTCGCTTTTGATGACCTCGGGGCTCGATCAATGGCAGAACCCAGCCATTGATGAAGCGACGGCGGTGTCGGACTTTGATTTCCGCACGATCCGCAAGAAGACCCTTCTCGGTCTATCTCGTTGTCCAGCCGTTGATGGTGAAGCCACTGGCGCCCCTGATCCGCCTCTTCTTCTCCGATCTTCTCTCCGCCATGCAGGAAAAGGACCCCGGGCCGGATGAGCCGTGGCCCGTGATGATCATGCTCGACGAGTTCAACCGTTTGGGGAAGATGCCCATCGTGGTCGAGAGCATCGAAACCCTGCGGACCTATCGCGGCCACCTGGCAGTGGTCACCCAGACCATCCCCGCCCTCGATGAAATCTATGGTGAGAACACCCGCCGTGCCCTGCAAGGCAACGCTGGTGTAAAGCTCTACTTGACGCCCTCCGACGAAAAAACCGTCGAGGAGCTGAGCAAGGCTGTCGGCAAGACCACGAAAACCGTGGTCACCCGCTCGCAGTCTATCGGCAAGAACCCCTTCGAGGGCCGCAGCCAGTCGACCCGAACGGAAGAAAGCTCGCTGCTCCCCGAAGATGAGGCGCGCCGCCTGCCGCTCGACGAGATCGTCATGGTGATCGATGCGCAAATGCCGGTCCGCGCAAAACGGATCCAGTATTTTGATGATCGGCTGTTCAAGGCGATCCACGCGGCTCAGACGGGCGAGTTGCCGTTTCCGCAGCCTGGGGGAGGGGGGCCGCAGGGCAATCTGCCGCCGAGTATGCGCGCCATGCCGATGACACCGCCACCGAACGGGTCAAGCGGACCCGGGGCCGACGCGGAGGGTGTACGCCAGGCTGCTGATGGCAAACCGTCAGGGAAAACTGATGTCGCTCCAAAGAAGACCGCGCCTGTCGTTCAAGCTGTGATCGCCGAGGAACAGCGACAGATGGAGATGGATTTTGAGGGCCTGGTCGCGGATGCCGAGACAGTGGGGGTGGATGATGACGCGCAGATGCGCTCTGCCGTTGATGGCTTGGACGATATGGAAGCGATGCTGCAGGAGGAGGGTGGCAAAAAGCCAATTCACCGGTAGGGCGGCGGGCATGGTCTGACGGTCATAGAGGGCGGGAAGCGGTCATTCACTGCACTTGGCGCCAAGGTCTGCTACGCGGACAAAGTGCCCTTTCGCTGCAGCAGCAACAAGGTCTGCTTCCACGTCGTCCTAGGTGCCGCCCCAAAGATATCAATCATGCATATCACCTAAGCTATTCGATCTGGTGCTTGTCATGTCCAAACAGCGGCGCCTCGACGTCACAAGCTTCATTACGCTCAAATTCCAGCGTGGAATGATCAATCCCAAACTCAGCGCCAATTTGCGTCTTTAGCTCTGCCTTGATCTGCTCCAACTGGCCCCATGCAACATCTTCGACGACGACATGCGCATCGAGCGCTGGAGCATTCTCTTCCATCTGCCACAAGTGCACATGGTGGACGTCGCTAACGCCCTCTGTTTGGCGCAAAACGGCCACCACGTCACCTCCATCAATGTCCGGCGGGCTGCCAAGCATCAGCGTCCGGATCGGGCCACCAATCTCAGCGAAGGCCAGGTACAGAATATAGAGCGCGATACCAATCGTGATCGCAGGATCAACCCAACGCATGTCATAGAGGATGATCAGCGTGCCACCGACAATCACAGCGACTGAAGCCAAAGCGTCGGAGAGGTTGTGGAGGAACAAGGCGCGGATGTTCTGGCTGCCCTTCTGCATGGAATAGGTCAACCCCGCCGTCAGGGCATCAACCACCAGTGCCAGTCCCGCGATGATGACGACTGTCCACCCTTTCACCTCAGGCGGCTCGATAAGGCGCATGCCGCCTTCATAGATCAGATAGAGCCCGATCACGATCAGCGTCGTGTAGTTGATCAAGGCCGCCACGGTCTCGATCCGGCCATAGCCGAAGGTCATTCGCTCATCAGCGGGCCGCCGCGCGATCTTGCGGGCCGCAAAGGCAATGACAAGCGCGGCCATGTCCGAGAAGTTATGCAGCGCATCCGCGATCAGGGCGAGAGACCCTGCGAAGATGCCGCCGACGATCTGCGCAACCGTCAGAAGACCGTTCGCCCAAATCGCAATTGCTACCCGGCGATCCCCGCTGGACGGGTCCAGATGGGCATGGCTGTGACCATGGTGATCATGCGGCACGGGTCTCTCCCTCATGCTGGTGCGCAATTGAGGCGTCGGGTTTCAGACGGCCTGCGCGGAAGGCCCGCACACGCGCATTCATCCAGTGCCGGATGATGTTCCGATAGAGCCATCCGCGCAAACGCCCGAATTTCTGCTCATGCTCTGCATAGAAAGCGTCGGGCGTGTCGAACGTTCCGAAATCCTGCACGATCCCGGTATCCTGGATATATGTGTCCTGCCCTGTCCACTCGACAGGCGGCGCGTTGAGGCAATCCGTCCCAGCACCGTAACCGCACAGACTCTCGCGGTCGGTAAACGACGATTGCAGAACCTTCAGGAACGCGCTGTCGAGAATGAAGCCTTCGAGATTGATCCACTTGCCGTCCAGTGCGACCTCGATCCACGAATGCAGGATCTCTTCCGGCGCAATCGGGTAGACCAGCTCCGGCACAACACCGCGCTGAAGGCCCTTGTGGATCGTGAACCCGTGGATTCTGCACTTTATGCCCACACCCCGAAGGAGCGCCATAAGGAGCGTGCCCTTCGTATTGCACTGACCATAGCCATCAGACAGCACCTCGGACGCTGGAATGTCGTCGGCGCGGTTGTAGCCGAAGGCGATCTCGTTGCGGATATAGTCATAGATCGCGCCAATCTTGTCGGTGTCGGACAGATCACGCCAACCCCTTGCAGCGATGAGCTCCGCTATGGGCGCCGCCCCAAAATCCAGGATCGGGGTTGCGGTCAATAAAGGGTCATTATGTGCCACGATGGGGCTCCTCGAATCTTTCGAGTACAGAGATAATTGCTACAGTCGCTGTAGGTTCAAGCAAAAACTTCGAATAGTTTTCTGTGCTCACTCACACCCCAATTTGATCGTGCTCGGTCAGACACTCCGAATGGTCTCTTAGCACTTCAAGGACGCGGCATTGCGATGCGTTGCCGCCACTACATTCCTTGACCATGCGTTTCAATTCCGCGCGCAACGCTTTCAAGCGCTCCATTCTCTGCTCAACGAGCTTCAATTGTCGGCGTGCGATCTCATCGGCTTCGTGACAGGGCCGGTCCGGCGCGTCGGACAAATCAAGCAACTCCCGGATCGCGTCGAGCGGAAATCCCAACTGTCTGCTGTGCCGGATGAATGCGAGGCGATCAAGTTCAGCGTCACCATAGCGACGTTGCCCGCCTTCAGTCCGACCAGGTTCCGGCATCAATCCAATCTGCTCATAGTAGCGGATCGTCTGAACCTTGGTGCCGGTCCTCTTCGCAAGAGTCCCAATTGTGAGCATGTCGAAACCCCGTTAATCCTCTAGTGAATGTAGATTTATCTCACTCATGGCGCAACCGCGGAAATCACGTTTTGGCGATCTCTGGCGCGCTCTTTAGAAAACCACTTGAACCTACAGTAGCTAGAGGATGTAAACCGGCTCAAAACCGAGAATCAAACGGGCGAAATAACGTGCGTCTTTCAGTTATTCAGAGACTATTGTGGGGTCTGGCAGGCACAGCGCTTCTTGCCTTTGCGGCATTCCAGTATTTCGAACCTTCGACCGATACCGACGCTAATGCCTCTAACCCTGCGTTTTACGCCGATTTCGAACTGACCGATCATCGTGGATTGGTGCAGACGGATGAGTACTTTGCCGGGCGGTGGATGCTTGTCTTTTTTGGCTTTGCCAACTGCCCAGATGTATGCCCAACGACGCTCGCCGAAGTTGCCGCCGTCATGGAAGACCTAGGAACAGATGCAGAGAAAATACAGCCTATCTTCATCTCGATTGATCCTGAACGCGACACACCCGCTGCGCTGGCCGAGTATGTGCCCTTGTTCAATGCAGGCATCATTGGGCTGACCGGCACGCCGGAGCAGATTGCTGAGACGTCCGAGACCTTTCCGATCTTCTATGAGCGGATCGAGGAGGCCTCAGCACCAAATGGCTACACAATGGGCCACACATCGCATCTATTCCTCTTCGATCCAAAGGCGCGCTTCACCGACTCTTGGGCTTATGGCACCTCTGCCGAAGAGATACTTACCGATCTAAGAGAGAGGCTCTGACCCAAATGAACCGATTATACGGAGAAACTGCCCTCGGGCTGGCTTGGGTGATCGCCCTCATCGCCTCGCTTGCTGTTCTGTTCATTGGCGAAGTGCTGGGGCAGACACCTTGTGTTCTTTGCTGGTTCCAGCGCGCCTTCATGTTTCCACTGGCGATAATTCTTGGGCTGGGACTATGGTGGCAAGATCCGCGTGTTGGTCGGTACGGTGTCGTACTCGCACTTGGTGGCGCAGCAGTGGCTGCTTGGCATATGGGGTTATATGTCGGGATCATACCTGAACGCGTCCAACCTTGTACTGCGACGGGGCCCTCTTGCACTGACGACAACCAGTTGGTGTTAGGCATCCCCATTCCGCTGATGGCCGTTGTTACATTTGCGCTTATTGGTGCGCTTTCAGTCCTATCTCTCAAGGAGAAAAAATCATGAACCGACGCGGGTTGATTATTTCCGTTCTCGCAATGGGTGCTGCCGGTTTTGGTGGGGCCGCGTGGTATGTAAACCAACCAAAACCGTCATCTGAACGTGCGGTTGTCGCGCCAGAGTTGGCGGACGCTTTGATGCGACCATATTCGCCTGTTTTGGGGCCCGCTGAAGCCCCCGTGACCATCGTTGAGTTCCTCGATCCAGCCTGCGAGGCCTGTCGCGCATTTCACCCCGTCGTAAAAGATATTTTGGACAAAAATCCCGAAGCCGTGCGTGTTGTCATACGATACACTCCGTTTCACGGACCGATTTCGGATATAGCCGTCAAGTTGCTAGAAGCGGCCCGGATGCAGGGCAAGTTCGAACAGGTGCTAAATGCTCTAATGGCTTATCAAGACGCGTGGGCGGCGCATGGGGCGTTTGATCAACAAAAGCTGGGAAAGATCGCGGCCGGAGCCGGGCTCGATCTCGAACTTGCGATAGAGCAGATGAAATCACCCGATATCGTGGCAATCGTCAATCAGGACAAAGCGGACGTAGAAACAATGGGCGTTCGCCAGACCCCAACGTTCTACATCAATGGCAAGCCGCTAGATCCGTTTGGAATGGACGAATTGAGACAACAGGTTGACGCCGAAGTAGCTGCAGTTGGCAGCTAGTGGTCAAAAAGGGAACCGCAAAGTGAAGACAGTACTCTATGGCCTGATGGCCGCAAGCATGTTCGCATCAAGCACAGCGACCCCGGTAGAAGCTGGTTCGGAAGACGTTGTCGTCGAAGATGCCTGGGCGCGCGCGTCAATCGGCGTAAACCGTCCGGGTGTCGCGTATATGACAATCCGCAATACAGGCGACGAGGCTGTGATACTTACTGGCCTCCGCACGGATTTGGCGATGATGCCTGATATTCACCAGACATCCACAAATGCCGATGGTGTTAGCTCAATGGCACCTGCAGGCGAGATCGAGATTGCGCCGGGTGAATCTGTGTCTCTGGAACCGGGTGGCCTTCACGCCATGCTGATGCGCTTGCAGCGACCGATGGCCAAGGGCGAAAGCTTTTCCTTGACGCTCGACTTCTCGGACGGTGGTGAGATCGTGGTCGAGGTTCCAATTCTAGGTATTGCAGCGCGCGGTCCCGAGAGCTAATGACCCGACGGTCGATCCTCAAGTATGCCTTCGCTGGCATCGCGGCGATCATCCTGACACTTGTTGTTGGGTGGTGGCAGGTCGATGGCCCCGGCGCGCCCGAACAAGCGGGGTTGCGCCCGGTTGCCCTATCTGAAATGGAATTCCGCCTGACAGATCACGAAGGTAACGAGGTTGGACCCGAAAACCTTATCGGCAGCCCGTCAATGGTCTTCTTCGGCTTCACCTATTGCCCGGACGTTTGTCCGACGACTCTGTCGGATATTTCCGGCTGGCTTGATGACCTGGGCGAAGAGGCGGAGGGAATGAACGTGGTGTTCATCACCGTCGATCCAGAGCGGGATACTGTCGAGGCAATGGCCGAGTATGTCGGCTATTTCCATCCGTCGATCCGCGGGTGGACTGGCCCGGAAGAGGAAATTGCGCGCGCAGCACAGGGCTTCCGCGCACGCTATGGGCGGGTGCCGACCGAAGGTGGCGACTACACCATGAACCACACTGCCAGCGTTTTCCTTTTCGACGCGAAAGGCCGGTTCAGCACCATGATCGACTATCACGAGCCGAGGGAATTCGCAGTGCCGAAAATCCGGCGTGCGCTCAATAGAGAAACTGGGGGGCAACATGAGAATTAGAACAATCGCGGCAGGTTTCGCATTCGTATCGGTGCTGTCGGTGGGCGGGTTGGCAATATCGGGCATCTGGTCGAAGGATCCGATCCCTCCCGGTCTGGCAGCTGCAACCACTTGGTCGCCACCTCAACTCCCGCTTCCCACTTCTATTGAAACGGAAACACCGCAGGTCGCACAAACACGTGTGGAGCCCGCAATACCACTCCAGTCCATGCCACGTCTGGAGGTTGCGAGCGCCGATACTCTCTTACCGACGATAGAACCTCCGCTCTCCAACTGGTCACGCGATATCGCAACCGGCGAGACGCTCGACACCGTTCTTGAAGAAGCAGGTCTCTCAGCGACTGACCGTGCCGAGGTCGCTCTGGCCCTCGGCGCGGAATATGATCTGAGGCGACTTAGGCCTGGGCATTCGGTCACCGTTGTCTCGACGATGGACGGCAGCCCGCGCAGCGTCGCGCTCTCCGTCGAGGACGGTGTGCGGATCGAGGCGATCTTTGGCGAAGAGTTGGCCACGCAGGTCGTGACCCCGGCTCCCGACTTCATAACATCGGCGGGCGAAGCGGTGATCGACAGCTCGCTTTTTGCCGCGCTGGAAGAAGCCGAGATGCCTGCCCGCTTCGCTGTCGATTTGGCACAGATGCTGGGTGGAATCGTCGACTTCCGTCGTGAGGTGACCGGCGGAGAAACGCTTCGGCTACTGTGGCGCGAGGCCCGTGTTGGCGAAGACAGAATTGGTCAGCCGGAACTTACCTTTGCATCGCTGGAGATCGGCGGCGCACTTTATGAAGTTGTCTGGCCGGTAAGCGGTAGCGATCGGGCAACGATTTACGTCAATGGCACGGTTCTCCGCGTTTTTGCACAGCCTGTCGAAGGGGCGCGATTAAGCTCGGTATTTGGCCGCCGTACGCACCCGGTCTACGGCAATGTCCGGATGCACACAGGTGTCGATTTCGCGACGGCAAGCGGAACGCCGGTTCAAGCGACAGCACCGGGACGGATCAGCTTCATCGGCTGGCGGGGCGGCTATGGTCGCGTGGTCGAAATCGCCCACGGCTCAGACACAATGACACGCTATGCGCATCTCAGCGCTGTGCCCGAGGGCCTGGCACAAGGCCAACGCGTTGCGGCGGGAGATGTGATCGGTCGCGTCGGCGCGACTGGCACGGCGACGGGCCCGAACCTGCACTACGAAGTCCTCGTGGATGGACGCCCTACTGACCCCCTCTCTGACGACAGACTTGCCGAAGCGGCTGAGAGCGAAGCGGATGATACAGCCGCGCTTTTGCGTCTGGTCGAGGCGCGGGCGCTTCTGAATGAAAACCTCGGCAGCGACATTGCCGAAACGACAACCGAAAGGCTCTGACCCATGAGACGCATGATCCAAGCTCTTGCCATCACACTCGCCCTGTTACCGGCGGCGCAGGCCCTCGCGGAGGCAACCCCAATAGACGTCCGCAAGACCAATGGATGCGGTTGCTGTCTGTCCTGGATGAATCATCTTGAGGAGAACGGCTTCGCACCAATAGGCCAGGACATGTTCGGCGGCCTTCTCGTGCGCTTCAAACTCGACAACGGAGTGCCGCAGCGCATGGTCTCCTGTCACACTGGGCTCGTGGACGGTTACGTGATCGAGGGACATGTGCCTGCAGCCGACATCCGCCGCCTTCTGAACGAACGCCCCGATGCGGTCGGTCTCGCAGTCCCCGGAATGCCCTATGGTTCGCCAGGGATGGGGCCGGAAGACGAACGCGATGCCTACGACGTCTTCTTGATCCAGAAAGACGGCTCGACCGAAATATTTTCGAGCTACCCAGCAGGGTAACCGAGCCGAATTATGGAAGTCCTTTCCCCAATCTAGCTAACCTATTCAGCCGCTTCAGCGCAGACCGGCCAATGGTATCCAAAGTAGTTACGTTGCAACATGTTGACAGTCAACAAAACACAAGTACTCGGCATACTAGCTGTCGTCGGCGCCGTCGCCACTGATCAGGTAACAAAAGCCTGGGTTGTCGCGAGCGCCGATACCCTAAAAGACGGGATCGCTGTCTTTCCCGGGCTTAATCTCACGTTCCATCGCAATGATGGCGTAACCTTCGGGCTTTTGGGTGGCGCCCCCTGGTGGGGCCTCTTGCTTCTTGCGCTTATCATTTGTGCCTGGCTCCTGATCATGATGCTTCGCACAGAGAGCAGTATAGAAGCGATTGCGTATGGGGCGATCATAGGTGGCGCGCTCGGCAATGTCGTTGATCGCATCCATTATGGAGCCGTAACAGACTTCCTTGATTTTTTCATTGGATCTGCACACTGGCCGACTTTCAACATGGCAGACGTATTCATTGTCGGAGGTGCCGGATTACTGCTGGTGGTACCAGTGATCCAGAGGCACTTCGAGGGCGATCATTGAAGACATTGCCCCAAGTTTCATTCGGCGGATTTTTTGCCTGAGCAACTGTTTCCTCGATTTGCCGGACAAGAAAAATTTCTCGTGCCACAAGTCTGAATAATCTATGTTGGCATTGTAGGTGCCTACTCCGGCGAGCTTGCCGATCGCTCAAGTATTGACTTTTCTAAAGGCACCGCGACAAAACCAAGTTTCGAAATCGAACCAGTAACCACCCGCAGATATTGAATCATAAAGAAGGTTGCTCAAAAAAGGACTTGCTCGGCGCATGCACCTACCAACGCTTACTTTATGCCGAACCTGCCGTGACGCGGATCCAACCCTGTATGATCAAGTGGTATCAACGCTAAAGGCAGCGAATGTGAAGGCAAAATTGCAGCACGTCGATTGCATGTCCGGCTGCATGCGACCACAAACGCTTGCAGTCCGACAGAACGACAAGACTGCTTATCTTTTCGGTGAGATAACTGCTCAAGACCTGCCGGACATCCTGACATTCATCCGGATGTATCAGGAAAGCCCAGACGGTAACTTCGCGGATGCAAGGCCACTTGGAAAGCTGCGTTTCAAGGCTATTGCTCGCATTCCCGCAGATGTGCAGTAAACCACCCGCACCACGATATTAGTAGCTCCTGCGGTGAATTATTGCATTCAGTACAGTGTTGACAGCAGCAGATTTCAAATCAATTTGGCGCTGCGGAACTTAGGCATGCCGGTTTCGTACTTGACCTGCTACCGCCTAATCGGACAGAAACAGTCATTACGGTGCTCAAAGGTGCAAATGCATTAGAGCTGAAACGGGAATGAGGACGGTGGACCAAATCGCGGCACCGAAACCTCAACCGCCCCCGCGACTGTGAGCGGCGAGCTACCTTCCATTTCCACTGGTGCGAGAGTGCTGGGAAGGGGGAAGACGGCATCGACCCGCGAGTCAGGAGACCGGCCGTATATTGAACGTAACTTGCGCCGTCGGGTGTGACGGCAAGGAGGACTAAAATGACGACAAACGCTATCAAAGCATCCGCTGTAGGATCAACCATTCTGCCCGCAGTGTTCGCCCTTATTCTGGGTTTGGGTGTTGTTACTGTGACCGGCCATGCTCAAGCTTCTGGCCTGCATGACGCTGCTCACGATGTGCGCCACGCAACTGGCTTTCCCTGCCACTAAGACCATGTTCAGTCGTATTCTGACCAGCGCGTTGTTCGCTGGTGCTGCAGCGGGGCTGATTGCCGCCTTGCTGCAGCTTTATTTCGTGCAGCCTGTACTTCTCCACGCCGAACTTTATGAGGGTGGCGATTTGGTGCATTTTGGCGCTGATCCTGTGACTGCGCATCCCGAGTTGCCCGGCATGTTCGCCGAGCCGGTGCGCGACGGCCTAAGCATCATCTTCACGATGCTGACGTATACTGGCTATGCATTGGCCCTTGTGGCGCTTATGTCGATTGCCGAACAACAGGGTCGTGAGATTAACGGTCGCACCGGTTTGCTTTGGGGCTTGGCTGGCTTTGTTGCCTTCCACTTTGCGCCTGGCTTGTCGCTGGCGCCTGAAGTGCCAGGCGTAGCCGCAGCAGATGTCGGTGTGCGCCAAGTATGGTGGACTGCTACTGTTGCCACAGCTGGCGTCGCCATGTGGTTGATCGCCTTTGGAGGCAACTTGGTGAGCTATCTGATCGCCGCTGGACTGCTGATAGCGCCTCACGTCGTCGGTGCGCCTGAACCCGACACCTTCGCTGGCCCGGTTCCGACCGAGATCGGCGCGCTATTTGCCGCCCGAGCCTTTGGCATCGGCATGGCCGCTTGGGTGTTGCTGGGAAGCTTTGCCGGATACTTCTGGCAGGCTGAAGGCAAACGCGCGAACGCCGCCGCCTGATTCCTTTCCTCTATTGCTTTCCCGCCGGTCACCGCCGGCGGGAGCTTTCATTTATTGAGGAGGACAAAATGTCCCGTTCACTCGCTCTCTTCGCCATCGGGCTGATTTTTGGCGGCGGCGTCGGCTTTGTGATCGCGGCCGGCAGCGGCAGCACCTTTGACAGCCACGACCATGCTGACCCGTCTCAACATGGTAGCAATGCGGAGATGGCAGCCCATGACCACTCTGCTGTCACTAACTTACCGGCCGACAGCAATGCCCCCAGCGTGGCGATCAAGATGATTAAAGATCCGATGGCAGGTTGGAACTTGCACGTGACACCGCAAAACTTCCGATTTTCTCCTGAGAATGCCTCTACTGAGGAAATACTTGGTGAAGGTCACGCGCATGTCTATATCAACGGCGAAAAGCTGGGGCGCCTTTATGCCAACTGGATACACCTCCCATCACTGCCGGATGGCGACGTTGAGATAAAAGTTTCCCTCAATGGCAACAGCCACAGCCCGCTAATGGTTGGGGGCTTGCCCGTCGAGGCCAAACTAATCGTTCAAGCAGACGATGACGGCTCCTGAGCAAAACTCAGATCTTGACTGAACTTCGGTCGCAGGGGCCTTGCGCCCCTGCATTGCCATGGTTTGCATGTCAGGATCGAATGCAATCCTCCCCTGAGCGCATCATTATGGCAAATGGCAATAGCATGAACCAACTCGCTATCGGCTCATTTTACTCTGTGAAAAATCCTTGAATACGCGAAGCGTCTCTTCGCTTACATGATGCTCGATACCTTCAGCATCGTGCTCGGCCACGTCTTTGGAAATACCCAGGGCGATAAGGAACTCCACAACAATTCGGTGCCGCTTTCGACAAGCCTCGGCCAATCGCCGCCCAGCATCCGTTAGGCGTATTGATCGGTAAGGTTCCTGCACAATGAAGCCCTCGCGTTTAAGCCGGGTCAGGTTCTTGGACACAGTGGGCTGGGTCACGCCGAGCCGCTCGGCAATCTCCACGGGCCTCGCTGAACCGTTCTGGTGAATCAGCTCCGCGATCAGCTCGACATAATCCTCCACAACTTCGCTTTGTCGGGCGGCGCGGGCTGCCTCGAAACCGCTCACCTGGTCGTCAGGTTTACGTCCGAATAGTTGTGGTTTCTGATCGGTCATTCTGCTCTCGGTGTCTATTGCTGGTGCGGAACCCTGCTTGCCGCGCCTTATTGTGTATGCACCAGCGACGCGGGCCTTGACAATGACATAGACTTTTCTACAAAACTTAGCCAAGGCTAATAATTATAGACTGAACCATGAAACACCTGATTGCATCTGCCTTGATTGGCCTGCTTCCGCTTAGTGTGGGGGCCACTGCCATTGAAGAAGCCCCTTGGGCACCTCGGGCCGCAGCCTACCGGCTGAGCCTATTCATGGCGAACTTGACACCCGTTCCCTGGGAGAAGATTGAAAACAATTGGACTGCTCCGGCACCCGGCAGCGCAGTTGCGGTGGAGGCACTGTCACGGGTATCGGATAGCGACGCCCAGAACATTCGTGCAGCGCTGGCTGCGGAAGACCGACAGGCCCTGTTTGCTGCCATTACAACGGCATTGGCCAAAGGTATTCTGCAGCACCTAGAGGCAGCCGAGGCGACACTTGGCCAGCCTGAAGCCGCATTTGAGGTTGCGCAGTCTGCGGCCTTGTACCGCGCGTTCGAGGACGGCATCCTGGCGGCGGACAAGCAGGCCGCACACGACCTAGGTCGCGCCTGGCTGGTTCTGAATTCTTCTCTGGGTAGCACCGGTATTTTGAACAATGGCGCTCAAGACCCGAATGTGGCGCGATTTGCTGAGGCGCAAAAAGTTATCGTGGAGTACATTGAGACAAACTATCTGCCCTCCGTTTTTGTCGAACGTGGCAAGCTGACCCCGGCACCGGAGAGCGCAGTGCGCTCCGGTACGCCGGTAGTGTTGCCCGCCACACTCCCACCGGGCTCCAATATTGCTGATCAGCGCGAGCTACCCCGGCTGGTGCTCCAGTTTGAAGAGGCTGGCGAGGATGAGGCCAACCTGCCGCTTGTGGCCTATGGCGACATGCTGTTCGACAGCCCTGAAATCTTTGGTTCCCCAGCACGTGACCTGGGCATTGCCTGTTCAACTTGCCACAACCGGTCCGATGTGAACCGGGATTTCTTTATCCCCGGCCTCTCTAGCCATGCTGGCGGGATGGATGTGGACAGCTCCTTCTTCAATCCGATGTTCAATGACCGGGAAGACGATCACCTGGATACGCCGTCAATGCGAGGCATCCGCTTTACAGCGCCTTACGGGCGTGATGGGCGCGAGCCGAGCCTGCGCAGTTTTGTACGCAATGTGATCGTGACCGAGTTTGCCGGAGCGGAGCCAACGCCGTTCCAACTCGATGCGATGGTCGCCTACTTGCGCGCCTTTGACTTTCTGCCCAACCCACAGATAGACGAGGCCGGGCGGCTGACTGACAAGGCCTCTGAGGCTGCGAAACGCGGTGAGGTACTGTTCAATACCGAATTTGCCGGGCTTGGCGACAGGTCCTGCGCCTCCTGCCACACCCCGGACCGGTTTTTCCGAGATGGGCAGACCTATGACATTGGCTCGGCCGAGCCGCCGTTCCCGGGCGGCACCGCAACCCCATTCGAAACGCCCACATTGCGCAATGTCAACTTCACCGCGCCCTACATGCATGACGGATCGCTGGCGACCCTAGCGGGGGTTGTAGACTGGTTCAACGATACCAAGGATCTGGGCTTGGATGCGGAACAGCGCGCCGATTTAACTGCCTATCTGCGCGCGGTAGGAGATGGTGAGGAGCCCTACCAGCGCTTTGAAGGCCGAGACAGCGTGTTCCGCCTGTCGTGGGAAGAGCTTACCACTTTTGCTTCGACGCTGGACACACTGATCCCGATGCGGGATGCGGAGAACATCGCCGTATTGATTGATACTGTTGCACCGGATCTGGCGGCAGATGCGAGCGTTATGATCAATCAAAACGCTAAGCCAGAAATCTACCGATTTGCCGCAATTCTTCAGGCAGTTGGCGATGCCAGCGCCGCTGGCGACTGGGCTGAGGCGAGCCTCCAGTGGGACGCTTTCAAAACCATGCAAGCCGAGATTGATGAGAGGATGTTCTGATGCTGTCGCGCCGTACCTTTTTGACCACTGTCGCTGCCGCCCTAACAGTGCCAGCAACTGCCTCTGCGGAAGAGGCACTGAAACTCGCCTTCATTCCGCAAGAAAACCCAGAGAAGCTGTTGGGGGATATCGAGGCGATCACTGCCTGGCTGTCCCAGCAGTTGGAGGTTCCAGTCACCGGCTTTGTTACCTTTGATCATGCTGCGGCAGTTGAGGCATTGCGCAATGGTGATGCCGATATCTCCTTCATGGGTGCCTTGCCCTTTGTGCTGGCAGAAGACCAGATCGGGGCGGTGCCACTTCTGTCCGAGGTTTACCGCGGCCAGCCGAGCTATTCGGGCCGGGTGTTTGTGCGCAAGGACAGCGGCATCGAGACGCTGGCCGACCTGCAGGGCCGTGACATTGCCTTTGCCGATCCGGTGTCGGAGTCCGGCTATCTCTATCCGCTCGACCTGTTTGTGCGCGAAGGACTCGTTGCGGATGCAGGCGATGCGGACCGGTTCTTTGGCCAGAAGTTCTTTGCCGGTGGTTATCAGCAGGCAATGCAGGCTATGGCCAACGGGTTAGTGGATGCTGCGGGTGCCAGCCAGTATGCCGATCTTTATCTGACGCCTGAGCAGCAGGCCGAGGTCAGGGTGCTGGGCGAAAGCGCGCAGATCCCCAGCCATGCCATCATTGCCCGGCCTGGTCTAGATGCGGCCTTGCAGGCCCGCTTCGTGGATGCCATGCTGCGCCTGAACCAGGCTGAGAACCAGTATTTGCTGGCCTATCTCTACGGCCCAGACGGCTATGTGGCAGCAGATCCCAAGGTCTATGACGGGGTCAGGCAGATGGCACGCCGTTACGGCTATCTAAAATGACCCAAGCGCTTGCCCTCCATGCTGTGTCGCATTGCTTTGACGACGCTGAGGCCCTGCAGGATGTGTCGCTGCAGGTGGCACCGGGGGAATGTGTGGCCTTGCTGGGGCCTTCGGGCGCCGGCAAGTCGACCCTGCTGGCCTTGCTGGATGGGCGGGTCCGGGGATGGCGCGGTCGGGCTGAGGTACTGGGCAACCGGCTTCCAAATGATCGGGCACCAGAACGAAAAACCCGGCTAGAGACTGGCTTCATCTTTCAGGAGTTCGCCCTGGTTGACCGGCAGAGCGTTTACCAGAATGCGATGAACGGGCGGCTGGGGCGAATGCGCCTCTGGCCGTCGCTTTGGGGGCGATACGGTGCGCAGGATCACCTCAAGACGACCATCGCGCTGGAGGACACCGGCCTAACGGAGTTGGCACAGCGCCGTGCAGATCAGCTTTCAGGTGGTCAGCGCCAGCGAGTGGCCATCGCCCGCTGCCTGGCGCAGGAGCCTGAGTTGATACTGGCGGATGAACCGGTCAGCAACCTCGATCCAGCCCACGCCGAACGCATTCTGGAACTGATCACCAACACAGCGCGAAATCGCGGCATCGCTGTAGTCTTCAGTTCGCATCAGCCAGAGCTTTCGCGGCGCTTTGCCGACCGTATCGTTGGATTGCGCGCGGGCGCGGTGCTGTTTGACAAGCCCTCCGCGATGGTCGGCAACGATGACATCAGCGATTTGTACCATGGAACAGTACCTGGTGACGGATTGCGGGTGGTGAGCTGATGAGCCGGATCTTGGTTTGGATGGTACTCGGGCTTGCTGTGCTGTGGGCTGCAGGAAACGCTGACATCGGCTTGGAAAAACTGCCCGGAGCGGGTCCGAGGCTAGCAGAATTTCTAGGCCGGATGATACCACCGGACCTTTCTGTCTGGCCGGAAGTCCTTACAGGCCTAACCGAGACACTGAGAATCGCCATTCTTGGGACGCTGTTTGCGGTCGTCCTGTCGGCGGGGCTGGCTGTACTTGCGTCTGAGACCCTTGTACCCGCAGCCATCTGGCGCCCGGTACGTGCGCTGCTGGCAGTGATCCGGTCGATTCCGCTGATCTTGGTGGCGATGCTGATGGTGGGGGCAGTCGGGCTGGGCCCACTGCCCGGTATTCTTGCAATCACTTTTCATGCCACCGGCATGCTGGCCAAATTCTATGCTGAAGCAATCGACAATGTCGGTGCCGCACCACTTGCTGCATTGGAAAGCGCAGGTGCCAGCCGAGCGCAATTATTGCGGTGGGCGATCTGGCCACAGATGGCACCAGTTGTGCTCCGCGACACTGTCTTCCGCTTTGAACTGAACCTCCGCGAAAGCTTGATCTTAGGTATCGTTGGCGCCGGGGGCATCGGTCTGTACGTTCAGACTTACGTGCGTTCGTTCCAATACGACAAAGCTGCAACTGTCACGCTTGCCATCATCGCTCTTGTGCTGCTGTTCGAAGGTCTAAATTCGGTTTTACAAAAGCGGTTTTCGTGACGATTTTGATCAAGGAAGGTCGGAAAATTCAGATTTCGCAGCGTTTTCAGTTTCGTAGTGCCATTCGAAGAGCTTTCCCTACCATTCATCGTTCGCCAGACCCACTGAACTGGGGTTCGCCTATCTTGCTCATTACCTGTGTTCTTCGGTTTGATCAGTCTACCTTGAAACTGTCAGTCTGCCGCACCGACAACAGTTTTTTTGAGAAGCACAGCCGCCACCGTTTCCAGACAAATTCGGTTATGAGTAGATATCAATAGGTGTCCCGTTCTTCACCATTGCATAGATATCTTCTATCTCCCGATCCGAAACGGCAATGCATCCGGCCGTCCAGTCGCGCTTGTTTGTCGGGTCAATGCCAGGGCGCGGCCCCCCATGGATGAAAATATCTCCACCAGGGGAACGGCCCTGAGCCTTTGCGTATGCGATATCCGCCTCGTTCGGGTACGAGATCCCGATGGAAAGATGAAACAGGCTTTCGGGATTTCGCCTGTCAATCACGTATGATCCTTCTGGCGTGCGCCCGTCCCCTTCGAATTGCTTGTGACCCTCAGGCGCAAAGCCAAGGCCCATTGGGATAGTGCGCAAAACACCCTCTGGTCCATCAAGGACAATCATGCGCTGCCCCTTGTAGACCCGCACCCGGGTCACCTCCGGCCCCCTGTAAGTGCGGAATTTGTTTGCACATCCAGAAAGAATTGTCGCCAGAGCTCCCAGGAGGATTGTGCGACGTGTAACTCGAAAATTCACTGCTCAATGCCTCTTTCATGAGGTTTTTCAAACTTGACACTAGCGTGCTGTGCCAGCCCGTTCAATGGCCGTGCGCCAAAGCACCTTCGGCCAGTCTGTCGCCGACGCGGTCACCGCCTTTGGGCGGAGTCTCCGCGTGGTGTCCGTTTAACAGCCTGAGCGCATTTGCGACAACCAGCAGTGACACGCCAACATCTGCGGCAATGGCCCCCCACATCGATGCCATCCCAAACGCTGTCGCCACCACGAAAACGGCCTTGGTTGCCAGCGAGGTTGCGATGTTTTGACGGATGATCGACATCGCACGGCGGGAATGGCCTATGAGCCAGGGCACCCTGCCAATGTCATCAGTCATCAAGGCAATGTCCGCCGTCTCGATGGCCGCGTCGGAACCAACCGCGCCCATGGCGATAGCATAGTGGGCCCGCGCCATGGCGGGGGCATCGTTTACGCCATCGCCAATCATGGCCACCATATCGTGCGCTTCGACCAGGTCTTCGATGGCCGTCACCTTGTCCTCGGGCAGAAGCTCCGCGCGCACCTCGTCGATGCCGACCTCTGTCGCGACCGCGCGCGCGGTGCGTTCATTGTCGCCCGTCAGCATGACGATGGTTTTCACGCCCTGCGCATGCAGACGAGCCACGATTCCCTTGGCGTCGGGGCGGATGCGGTCGCGCAGTTCCAGAATACCCATCACCCCATTTGCATCACCAACAGCCACCAACGTACTACCGGCAACTTCGATACGGTGCCGAAGGTCTGTCGGAATGGCACTTCCAAGCCCTTTTTCCTCGGCGAACCGGTCAGAGCCGAGCCAGACCGCCCGATCCTGTACCCTGCCTTCAAGCCCACGCCCCGGTACGGTCCGCGTATCGTCCGCCGCGGATACATCAAGGCCGTCGACTTCTGCACGTACAAGGATAGCGCGCGCTAACGGGTGGGAGGATCGCGCTTCAAGCGCCGCCGCTACGCCCATCAGATCCTGCGTCGACGCATTCCCTAGCGGATACATTGCAGCAACTTCAGGCTCGCCGATGGTGATCGTACCGGTCTTGTCCATGGCCAAGGCTGAAGTGCGTCCCGGAGCTTCGACATAAGCACCGCCCTTGATCAGCACCCCGGCGCGGGCCGAGGCTGTGAGCGCGGCGACGATGGACACGGGCGTCGAAATGACCAGCGCACAAGGGCAGGCGATCACCAGAAGGACGAGGGCGTTGTAGAACCAGTCATCCCAGGCTCCACCAAATACGAGCGGTGGCAGCATCGCGACGGCAATGGCGAGCGCCATCACGATGGGCGTATAGACGCGCGCAAATTTCGCCACCCATTGCTCCACGGGCGCGCGGCGGGTGTGGGCGTCGCCTACCATGCGGATGATCTTGGCGAGCACCGTGTCGGAGGCCGCCCTGGTCGCGCGTACCGTCAGCGTGCCCTCGCCATTGATCGTGCCCGCATAGACCTCGTCACCCGGCTCCTTCGGCACCAATGCGCTTTCGCCAGTGATCGGGGCTTGATCAACGGCCCCGGCGCCTTCGATCACTTGCCCGTCCAATGGAATGCGGTCCCCGCCACGCACCACGAAATGTGCATCGATGGCGACGGCTGACGCCGGAACATCTGCTTCAGAACCATCTTCGTAGACAACCCTTGCAGTAGGTGGCGCTAGGTCGAGCAAAGCCGAGACAGCGTTCCGCGCCCGCCCGACACTCCAGCTTTCAAGGTACAGCGAGAGAGAGAAGAAGAACGCGACCGTTGCCGCCTCGAAAAACTCGCCAAGGCCGATAGCCCCGGCCACAGCGACCACCATCAAGAGGTTCATGTCGGGCGATACGCGCCGCGCGGATGACCACGCCTTCGGGGCGACAAGCCAAACGCCAGCCAGGATCGCGATAGCAAAAAGCCCCGCTTCGACCAAAGGCATCACTGCTTCTCCATGGCCGGAAAAGAGACCGATCGCACCGCCCATCCCGGTTTCTGCGATGTGATACAGAAATCCTGCCGCCCAAAAGCCTCCGCTCAGCATTGTGAACAGGCGCTGACGGGCAAGATGCGCAGCTTGATCCTCCGAAGCGTTCTCGGCATCCCAGGGTTTTGCGCTCATACCCGTGGTCGCAACCAGTTGAGTGATCTCTCCATCCGACACTGCGGCAGCGCTGTGGAGTATGATCATGCGTCCGTTGATGACATCGAATGCCAGGTGCTCCGCCCCGCCGACTTTCGGTCCAACGACCTTGTTGAGGATCGCCACTTCTTCTGCGCAATCAAGACCGCTGACCTGAAAACTCCGGCCCGCTCCATCTTGTGGCACGGGACCAAACTCTTCGTGTGAATGGCTTCCTCCACAGCAGGCATGTTCACTTGCACATGTTTCTGACTTGGCTCTATCAGTTGGGTGTACTTCAGATACCACAGTTTCAGTTTTGGCGGCCATTCGGCATCTCCAGAATCATTGCTTGGCTGGACCATAACTCCTACAGTCGCTAGAGGTTCAAGAGGTATTTTGTTTCGTATATAGTTTTCGGCTGCCAAGGGGCGCGCGAGTATAAAACCAATCGGCGGACACGCAATCAACGAAGAAAGGCGACAAGGAATTTATGAAGACTCAGCAATTTGCCGGACCGATCGGACTACCGCTACTTGGGGTACTGCTGCTTGGCGCATGCGCGACGACAGATCAGAACGGATCCCAAAAAATCGGAAACGTGCCAGAGGCTATCGTGGAACTGGCTGATCCAAGTCAAAACCTTGCAACAGCCCGGCTCCGCGAAGAAGACGGATGCTACTGGTATGAACACAACGGACCCGTAGAAAAGACCTTGCTTCCCCTCAGAACCGCTGGTGGCAACCCGATTTGTGTTGCTCGGTAAACGTAACGATCTTCCTGACATCTCCGGCCCACGTTGAGGGCCGGAGCGAAGATCAACGCGTCACAATCCTGCACTAGCTGTCCGAAACAACACTCTGTTCGGCAGAATACAGGTATACGGTCGACCCTATGGCGACGTTTGAATAGAGATCATTGATATGTGCCATGACCATCCGGACGCAGCCAGAACTCGCTCGACCGCCAATCGACCAAGGTTTAGGTGTCCCGTGGATGCGAAGGTAAGTGTCTCGGTTGCCAACGTAGAGATAAAGAGCACGTGACCCGAGTGCATTCTTCGGCCCCGGCTCCATCCCATCCGCAAATTCTGCGTTTTCCGGATTTCGTTCGATCATTGACGCTGTTGGGGTCCAGTGTGGCCATTCGACCTTTCGCCGAATGGTGTAGGTTCCTGGTTCGTAGAGATTTCCACGCGCGATCGCCACTCCATACCGCATCGCTGTACCACCTTCTTCAATGTGATAGAGATAGCGGGCGACTGCATCGACATGGATGTCACCTGGCACAAGGCCATCTTTCGCAGCAACACGTTGCGGCAAGAAACGGGGATGCAGCCCCCACGGATTGGATGTCGCCGGGTCATAGTTGCTGGGCGTTACCTGAGAATCCCACGACGCTTTTTGGCCGGTCGTTGGCCAGCTACTGGCCAAAGCCGGTCCCGCGATCGGTAACGAAAACATCGCAGTGGACGTGGAAATGAAATGGCGCCGGGTCAGCATAGGTCCTACTCCAAAGAAATTGTTTGTGCACCTCCAGCCGCGGCTTGGATGCCTCGAGTGCCTTGTAGAACCTCAAGCCACTATAGGTTCAAGGCCTCATTTATGAGCGATGATCAAGTCCTCGTGAAGGGATGGCTCTCCTTCTGCCGCTGGCATCTGACAGATCACAGGCCAATTTTACAAGCATTTTGGATCTTACCGGTGTCGATACTCTGCCACAAACCCTTGGCGAAACTCGGTTTGATTTTGTCACTTTTTCATCCTCGGCTATGAGAGCCTACATTGGAACGCGATGCAGCATTGTTCACTTTGGGCTGATTCTGTGGAAAAACAACGTGTTGCTGACGCAGAAAGCGCGGTGCTGAACATAGCGCGAGCGCCTTTTCTATCAGGCTTTGCGCGTTTGCTGCGGTGCGGGAAAGATCTTTGCCAGTTTGCGGAGGTTTTGGGCGGTTGCGGCGAGGAGGAATTCGTCATTTGCACCGCATGGTCCGCGTAATCGGAGCCGCCCGAGGCCGAGAATGCGTTTGAGGTGAGCGAAGAGCATCTCGACCTTCTTTCGGAGCTTCATTGAGATCTCGTATTGGCGGGTCTTGGCGATGTCGCGAGCGACTTGACGTGCGTCTTCGTGTTCTTCACGTGTGATCTTGCGAGCGTCGGCATTCGGGCAGCATTTGGCCTTTGATGGGCAGGCCTGGCAGGTCAGTTTCAATGCGCGATAGCGGGCTGTGCCTTTGCCGGTGGGTCCTCGGTTCGGGTCGGAATAGTTGCGACGGAACTGCTTCAGCGCGTGCCCCTCCGGACAGATGTATTGATCGTTCTCTGCATCCCATTCGAAGTCAGCACGCGTCCATGTGCCATCGCTGCGGCTGGACTTGTCAAAGACAGGAATGTGTGGGGCGATCTTGCGTTCGACAAGCCAGCCCAACATCGGCCCGGTGCCATAGGCGGTATCTGCGATCAGGCGCTCCGGGTGCAGATCAAACCTGTCTTTCACGCGCCTGAGCATTGTTTTGGTGGACCCAACCTCGGCCTGCCGAATGGATCGTGTGGCCTCGACGTCGACGATGACCCCATAATCCGTATCGATCAGATAATTGTCGGAATAGCTGAAGAATGCAGGACCTTTGCGGGCTGCCGTCCATTGACTGGCGGGGTCGGAATGTGATGTGAACTTCGGCTGCACATTGCTGGCAGCGCCAAAGGCCGCCTCATCCAATGTGTCGAGATACTCTCGAACGGCGCGTGGTGCATCCATGGGATCAATGGTTGTCGCGTCCCATTCTTCCTTCGGTGTCGAGTTCTGCTTGTTGGCGTCAGCCTCGATCAGACTGGCGTCGATGGCCATACGTTGGCCGCTCACGAGACCCTCTGCGATGCAACGGGTAACAGTCGTCTCAAACAAATGGCGCAGCAGTTCGCTCTCCCGAAACCGCCCATGTCGGTTTTTCGAGAAGGTCGAATGGTCGGGCACGCGGTCATTGAGGTCGAGCCGACAGAACCATCGATAGGCCAGGTTCAGATGCACTTCCTCGCACAGGCGGCGTTCGGAGCGGATGCCAAAGCAATACCCCACCAGAAGCATGCGGATCAGGAGTTCAGGGTCGACAGAAGGGCGGCCCGTGTGGCTGTAGAACTCCGCAAGATGGGTGCGAATGCCACTCAGATCGACAAACCGATCAATCGAGCGCAACAGGTGGGCTTGAGGCACATGATCTTCCAGCGAAAACTCGTAAAACAAAGCCGCCTGCGCTTCTTGTCTCGGTCCCATCATCACTCAATCCCCCGTTCAATATGGAAATTGAATCAGTGACTTCGGCCTCGATCAAGGGTGAGTTTTTCAACAGAATAGGCTCCCACCCGACGTTCGCTACGGGATGCCTGAAGGTCGGCTAAGGGCCGTCACCGTCGGCCAAGTCGACCCAGTCTCGCCAGCTGCGCCAGCATTTTTGACCCCGAGTCTGCGGATCCTGTGCCTCCTGCGGAACCCGTCTGCCCCATGCCTTGCCTCACGGGCATCTGCTGCACGCCGAAGAACTGCCGCGCCCTGAGGGCTGCGTATTCTGCGCCACTTGCCCCACCGATCAGGTAGCGATTGTAGGCCTGCTTGCTGCCCATTGCGGCGCGGGCAAAGCTGTAGCCGCCGCCGAGACCACCGGAGAGGGCGGGCATCATGATGTTGCCGGAGATCGCGCGAACGATGAAGGGCGTTGCGATGATGAAGCCCTTGGCCATGAGCACCATCATGAAGAAGGGAATGAGCGCGCCGATGTTTGAGGCTCCCTCCGGGTCGCCAAGCTCGCCGATGAGTGCGGAGGAGACGCCTGTGATCGTCGCGAACACGCCGGCGACGACGATGGGGTAGAGCGCAAAGGAAACCAGCGCCGACAGCCAGCGCGCGAAGTAGTCTTTGGTCACCTCGAAGAGTGTCAGGAATATCATGACCGGCGCGATCCCGATCAGAAGCGCGATCATCAGTCGGGAGGCCACGAGGATGAAGGCGGCGAGCCCGCCGAGGATGGAAAGCAGCAGGACACCGACGATGTCGAGCATGGCGCCGGCCATCCAGTTCAGCTCGGACCCGGCAGCGTTCAGATAGTCCCCCAACTCGGCGATCAACCGGTCGAATTCTTCGGCGAAAGTTCCAGAAGGACCGGGAGTTCCACCACCGACCGAAGCCACGAGCGCCCCCGCAATGCTGTCGATCCCTGCAAGGATAGCGGCGGAAAGCGCGTTGAACTGCACCCAATTGGTCGCAAATATTCCGATCAACCCGATCTTGACTGCGAGCCAAAAGGCCGTGCGCCCGTCCATCGCCTTATACTGGTAGATCATGTTCAGGAAGACGAGGATCACCACCAGAGTTGTTCCCAGCACCAGAAGCGTGCCGACTGTCGCCGCGACCGACCCGAACTGGGTTTCCGCCGCGGTGTCGAGGTAGCCCTGGGAGGTTTCAACGAAGTAGGTGACGACGCTCATCTGGGATCAGCCTCACCAGTTACCTGCGGCTTCGCAGATCGCTTTGGCCGCGAGGCGAACGTCGTTGGCACGACTGTTGTAGGCGTCCGAGGCTTCCAGCATTTCCCATCGTTCGTCGCTGGCGTATCTCTCCCGAAATACCGCTTCTGCAGCGTCCCAGGACGGGAACCGGGTCGCGCAGTCGCAGTTGCCGATCTCAACGACCCGCTCGAGATTCTGGGCGCGATAGATGTCCTGAACCAGAACCCGCTGATAGGCTTGGCGCAGGGGGATCTCATGCATCCAGGCAGGCTCGGTGGGCCGGTCTGCACAGACGTCGAAGCTGCGATCGAGGGTCGGCACCATATTGCGCTCTGCCAAGGCGGGGACAGCCAGTAGGCTCACGGCCAGCGCGATTAGCGCAAGAGTTAGCCGCGCCGAATTCATGCCTTTGCCTCGGCCGCAGTCGTTTCCCGCTTCAAAAATACCGTGTAGCCAACGTTAGCGTATTCCGATGAAGTGAACGACACGACTTCCCATCCCTCTGCGCCTCGGGCATTCAGAACGTTTTTCATCTCAAATTCACCTGTCTTGCGGCTCATCGGGAAGGTCAGGATGTCATATTCAAAGGTCTTCATTGGGAAGCTCCGATCTCGGTTGCGCCGGGGAGGTAGAATTCAGTGATGCCGCGTTTGCCATCGTGGCGACCGGCCTGGATGATTACGTCGATGGAGTTCTCGATGTACTGGATCATGTCGGCATAGGTCATGGGGATCTCGGTCTTGAGCGCGGCGATGGCCAGACGCTGCACGGCAAGTTGCGGGGTTTCTGCGTGCAGCGTGGTCATTGAGCCGCCATGGCCAGTGTTGATCGCCTCGAGGAAGGTCATGGCCTCCTTGCCGCGCACCTCGCCCAGGATGATCCGGTCGGGGCGCATGCGCAACGTTGCGGTGAGCAGCACATCGGCGGTCTGGAACTCCGCATCGCGATTGGCGATGAGGGTCACGGCATTGGGCTGGGTCGGCAGAAGCTCGGCGGCTTCCTCGATGGTGACGATGCGTTCCTCGGATGGCACGTGCGAGAGGATCTTGCGCGCAGCCACGGTCTTGCCGGTGGAGGTGCCGCCAGAGACGATCATGTTAAGCTTGTTGTCGACGCAAAAGGCCAGCGCATCGTCGATCACGCCCGCGGCCACAACGTCGCGCAGTTCCCGCGTCTTCTCGAGACGCAGTTCTTCGAGCTTGCGTTCTTTGCCATACAGAAAGTCGAGCGCGATGCCATCGAGCGGCAGGCTTGAAAAAAACCGAAGGCTGATCGACATCGCCGAGAGCACGGCAGGCGGGGTGATGACCTGTGCCCGGATCGGGCGGCCCTTGTAGGTGATCGAGACCGAGACGATCGGGCGGTCTTTGCTCATTGTGGTGTTGGCGGAGGAGGCGATCTGGTTGCCGAGGTCCTTCACTTCCGTTGCGGTTAGCTGCCGTTCCAGTTCTCGCATGGAGTGATCGCCCTGGAACTCGCCCCAGCAGCTGCCATCGGGGTTGATGCAGATCTCGATGACATCGTCGCGAGCGGCGGCGTCGATCCTGTCGAGGGAGGTTTCGAGATAGCTCAGCGACATGGACTCAGAATATCTCCAGATCGCGGTCGACCATCACCGTGACGCGGGCCCCTTGGTCGACATAGATGACGGGGCCGATGGAGAGGTAGTCGCCTATGACGCTGTCCGTGGCATCGGCCAGATCATCGCCCACGTCTTCGAGCACGTCCGCGGCGGTCTCATCCTGGACGTTTGCAGCAGCAGCGCTTGGCGCGGCGGAGATCAGCGATATCAACGCCGCTGAGCCGAAACGCTCATCGAAGCGCGTGTCGACAAAGCCGGTCACGCCGGAGCGGCCCAATTCGTCACCCCCGAAAGAGCTGATCTGGATCGTCTGGTTGTCGGGTAGCATGATCCGGTCCCAGGCGATGGTGACCCGGCGCTGCGCGATATCAACGCCGGAGCGATACCGCCCGATGAGGCGGGACCCACGCGGGATCAGGAGACGAGAGCCGTCGACGCTGTAGACATCTTCGGAGACAACTGCCCGGGTCTGGCCGGGCAGGGAGCTGTCGAGGGCGGTTTCCATGACGGCCTGGATCATCGTGCCCTGAATGATGGTGTTGGACGGGTTTGCGATGACCTCGGCTTGAGTCACCGACGTGGGCAGTGCGCCATTCAGCACAAAATCCGTCACTTCGCCGAAGGTGCGTTCGGTCAAGGCCGTCTCATTTGCGCCAGACGTGCCGCCAAAAGCGATGGTGGGCGAGGTGATGCGCCGTTCCTGGAAGGCGCGTTCCTCCGCGGCGCGGCGCTCCAGCTCGGCCATGCGCCGGGCTTCTTCCTCGCGGCGCAGTCGCTCTTCTTCGCGTGCGCGCAGCTCGTCCTCAGATGGGCCCAACGGCGCGGGGGCAGGGCGGTTGGCCTCAAGCTGCGCGAGTTCGAGATCCATCCGGAGTTGCTCCAGTTCGCGGTCGCGCGCCGTAAGCTCATCGCGAAACTGCTGCTGCGCGGCTTCCGACGCCGCTTGCAGCGCTGCGATCTGCGCGGTCAGCGCATCGATGGCTTCGGCGGCAGCCGTGTCTTCCTCGACCACCGGTTCGGGCGCGTTGCGCAATTCCTCGATCTGGGCCTGAAGGGCGGCGAGCTGCGCCAAAAGCTCGGCGTTCGGTTCCACCGGCTCTGGTGCGACCAGAACGACTTCAGGTTCGGGTGGGGGAAGGGTTTCGATGGCGCCGAACCCGTCGCCTTCGTTCTGGAACACGTCTGGCGTGGCCGTGGGCAGGGCTTCCTCTTCCTCGGGTTGGGACAGGAGATAGAGCAGTGCACCGCCGGCGCCGATCGCGAGGGCAATGACCAAAGCGAGCAGCGGCGAGCGTCGCAGGGCAGGGGGCGAACTTGCGCCTTTGCCCTGCTCGAGGGCGGCGAGGCGTTTTTCGAGGTCCGCGTTTCCGGTGTCGCTCATGATCCCACCCCCGCAGGCGGTGTGGCCTCAATACAGACCACCTCGTCACCGATCCGCAGAACCCATTGCCTATTCACCCCGGAGACCCGGATCACGCCGTCCTCGGTGGCCTGTGTGTTGACCGTACGCTCGCGACCATTCGTGTAGCGAAAGATTGCGGGCACCGGCGCGTTCCGCGGGAATTCGAAATACGTGAAGGTTCCGTCATCCCAGACGCGGGTTGGGGTGACCTCGGTGCGCGCGCTGGCCCCGTAATTGTAGTTCGGCGCTTGGGCCGCGATGGTACGCGTGGGCCGCGTATTGTCTTCGGGGTAGCGGAACTGGACCACGTAAAAGGTCGGACTGCGGGTCTCCTGGACGTTAAAGTAATAACTGCGCCTGTTCGTGTAGACGGTCACATTGGTATGCACCCCGCGCGCCACCGGCTTGATCGCGAAGGCCTGACCGCCGGGTACGCCGTCGATCTCGAAGCCTTCCGTGTCGCCCGCAATGATCGAGCGGATGCTCTCGCCTTCCCCGAACTCGACCGTCGTCACATGAGTAAGCGAGACGTTGAGGCGATAAACCTGACCTTCCTGGTAGGTAGCCAAGCGCACCCGGCTGTCGTTGGGCCCGCCGCGCGGGATCGCTTCGGCATGGGCGAGGACCGGCAGCAGGGCAACTAGGCCAGCAACAAAGAACTTACTGATCAAACTAATTCTCCAATCTGTCGGAGCGGACGGAATATTCGAGGACCGTGAAGCCGAAGGGGTTGGTCCAGACCTCATCGATGGAGCGGCGGGTCTCGGGGCGGAACTCGAAGAGAAGCGTGGTGGTGAAAAGCCCGGTTTGGACGCCATTGATGGAGGTCAGGCGCTTGCGCAGGCGGACGGTGGCGCGGTTGGTGCCGATGCGATTGATGCTGAGGATTTCCACATCGAGCCGGGCATTGGGTCCATAAACTGTCGGCGGGTAATTCTCGTTGGCGCTGTTCCAGATCTGGCGTAACCCGCTCTCGGCCGCCCCGTCCGAGCGGCGCAGGACGCTGCGGATGCGCAGATCATTGTCGAGCTGATTGTAGACCTCGCGGTCGGTCACGTAGCGGAAGACTTCTGCCTCGATGATAGCCTGGTTGGCTGTGACAGACGTCGCGCCCACTGAGGCCTCGGGCAGGGCAAAGCCGGTCTCGGGATCATAAGGCACGACCACAGGCGGCGGATCGACATCGAGGATCGCGACAGCCGCCGCGCTTAGACATCCGAGGATGCCGAAGATCAGGCCGATGAGTCCAAGGCGCTGCCAGAGCCGTTCGCGGCGCAGGGCACCATAGACCAGCTCTTCTTCGATGATTTCCTGTTCACTCGCCACGCGTCACACCCCTGAATCAGTCTGCGCGCAGGTCTGGCAGCGTAAAGTCCATGAAGCGCTGCTCTTCTGCGATGGTGGCGGCATCGATCACACCGCCGGTGCCGTCGCCTACAGTTTGCACCGCTTCAAGCTGCCACATGGCGACGAGCGCAATGGCGAGCTCCGCTGTGACGCGCGTGTTGAGATCGATGCTTTCCTTGAGTTCGTCCATGTCATCGATCAGCCCGACGAGCCGGTCGACGCGCTCCAACGATTGCCCTGCGTCTTCATAGCTGTTCTGGGCCGCCGCCGAGACGAGTGCGCCGGTTGTGGCTTGTGTCGCCACACGATTGGCCCCAGGATTGCCGCTGGTGGCCATTTCCGAGAGGGTCTCATCGTCAAATCCGAGATCGGCCAGTACCCGGTCCATCTGGGTTTCGATCTCGCCCGCACCGGAACCGGACAGACCGGAGAAATCCCCCGTCTTGATGGCCTCGATGGTGGCGAGGATATCGCCGAATTCCTGATCGAGCAGGCCGTTCAGCTCGTCCTCCATCTCGGTGCGGATAATCTCGGGAAGTTCGGCAAGGCGGGTAAGTGCTTCATAGGTTCTTTGCAGCTCCGCGAGTTGGTCCGTGAGTGTCGCAAGCTGTTCGCGGAGCTGCGTCAGCTGTTCGTTTTGTAGGATCTCGTCTTCGATCATCTGCCGGAGCTGCTGGATGTTTTGCGCGATGTTCTGGGTGTCGACGACGGGCACACCTTGCGCCAGGGCAAGGGAGAGGGTTCCCAAGTGTAGGCCAATCCCAAGTGTCGTGGCTAAGGCCGTTCTCAAGAGTAAATCTCTCATCAGTCTATCTCCCTGATCGTGAATTCCATGAACGCGCCCTCGGCCATGCGGGCGCTGGCCTGTGCCAGCTCTTCGGCCGAGAGTACGCGGGTCCGCGCCGCCTGTAGCCGGATGCGGGCCGCGACGAGACGCACGAGTTCGGCGCGGGCAAAGGTGTTGAGCGCGACGCTTTCCTGCACGTCTTCCGTCGCGGAAATCCGCGTGACGATGTCTTGGATACGCAGGGCAGCTTGCCTGATCGCGGCGGGCGAGTTGTTGCCA
>Ga0098067_1000137_pt1 | contig 29056 bp, 19 predicted proteins | sample 26_taG_FD_92578 | JGI IMG/M metagenome (GOLD analysis project Ga0098067, IMG submission 92578) | Marine viral communities from Cariaco Basin, Caribbean Sea - 26_WHOI_OMZ | ecosystem: Environmental > Aquatic > Marine > Oceanic | place: Caribbean Sea: Cariaco Basin | collected 2014-11-09
AGTGGGCAAGCAGGACTTGGACAAGTGGCAGGACCAGTTGGCGAGGCGCTCATTATGACAGGTCTCGGTATTGCCGTCGCAATTCCAGCAGTGGTGTTTTATAACCTTGCCGTACGTATCAATAGACGGGTAATGTACCATGCCAATGATAGAGCCCATGATTTATTGGCGCAGTCTGTTGACTTAGCAGCAATGCAACTTTCAATGGAGCCTCATAATGTAGCTGAAAAGCAGGGTATAAGCACTAGTGTCACTTTTAGTAAGAGTGCTCATAGCAATAGTAGTATTCATACTGATACACAAGAGGCTTACCAACAGTAGCATTGCTAGATTTTATTTATAGTCAGAGCACTTTTAAACTGCTACGGTGTTACCCACCCTAGATGTACTCAGTGTACTATCTGCGGTCGGTCGCCTTGTAGCGATTCTAAAATTCCTTGACTATATAAAGTTGTTGTAAATGCCAGCGCTGGATGGTTTTTTTAAAGCAAAAGTTTATGATTTTGTATAAGACTGATACACGATTGAGAATATTATGGCATTTCAGTTAGGTGATGATGACGTCCAAAGTATGAATGAGATGAACCTCATTCCACTGATTGATATCATGTTGGTATTGATGATTATCTTTTTATTGACAGCGACTGTTTTGAACCCAACAGTACCGCTTGATTTACCCAAGACCAGTGCGCTAATCAATGAGCAGCCACCTGAAGCAATCCAAATCAGTATTGATAAAGATGCCGGTATTTTTTGGGATAGCGATCCTATTAGTATGGAAGAACTAGAGGTGCGTCTACAACAACAAAGTGGAGCTGGTAAAGACCCTTCCGTGCTATTAAGAGCAGATAAAGAAAGTAAATATGATATAGTGGCGCAGGTACTGGCGGCAGCCAGTCAAGCAGGGCTGAGCAAAATAGCCTTTGTAAATGAATAGCAATGAAAAATAGGAGTCATTTAGCATAGTTAGCTTTCTATATAATCAATCTCGTCGCGCTATTATTAAAAATAACTAAGATAATAATAAAAATAAATATAATAATCTTTCTCTCCCGCCTTGCTTGGGTAACCTAGCGAGGTTTTTCTTATCCAGTAGATAAGGTCAGAGCGTTAAAGTTATCTTGAATATGCTCAATCTTAAAATGACTCATCGCTAGGACCTCTAAACCATAATTATTAAGGTAATGATTTTTTAAGAAATATGTATCATTACAATTGATAGGGGGAATTGATGAGCCTTAAAGTATAGGTTTTAAAATATCTGCTATAGATCAATAAAAATAAGCCTACAGTTTTCCTATGAAAAGTCAGTCTTAGAAACGTTTTAAGCTCTCTAATAGAGAGGTTGTAAATACTTCTCCGTGTGATTGATTGTAAAACTGATAACTACAACTCTTCTCAAAGTGGTCACAGACTTCCTTGGCGAATTCTTTTTTACTCATCAGAGTAGGCGCTACTACTGGCATAGTGGTTTGCTCTGGAGAGTGACTAAAAGTGAGGCGTATTTGTTTGTGTTTATTATTGGATATATTTGCAAGTTGCGCTTTAGGAAGATTTTGATATGCTTGCCAATAGTTAATAATCTCTCCATTTTGCCACCAAAGTGATGGATCTGCACTGAAATACTGCTGATAAGCTTCAGGATGCTTGAACAAATTATATAAGACAAACAGACCACCGTAAGAGTGTCCCCAAATCGCTTCTTCCTTTGGTTTTTCGCCTAGCTGCTCATATACCCATGGCTTAATTTCTTCTTCTATCAGCTCACAAAAATGCTCTGCACCACCATTTAATCGCTCTCTACCTTCTTCTTGAAAAGCAATGTTATCTATTCTTCTTATAGAAAAAGTTTAGGGTGCGCTTAGCGCAGCTGATGCCAAAGTATTAAGACGCCAATTAAAACTAAGTTTGATTTATCTCGCCAAGATATGGTTATGAAGGTGTATTGGCGGGCGTCTTAAGGAGTAGGTATATCATGATGGAATCAGTGAAAATCGACTTCTTCTATCCAAAGTCATTTGTCATAACATTTATTATAGCAACAGTCGGCTAATTTTGAGGATGTTTGCGATCTGCAGACTGGCTCACATTTGCACTTATTTGAAGTGGAATAATAGGTGGACTCAAACTTGGGTTTATTTTACTTAGTCGTGTTCGGTGCGCTGAGCTATACTGTAGAACCAAACTTAATAAAAAAACGGCTTAATAAGAGTTTTATCATGGCCAAAAAAATAACGCTACGATATCAAAAAAATCGCAGACAAAGAAACAATCTGATCCGTATAGCGATTGTCCTATCAGATCAAACCTACACCGAGGCTAGCATCAGCGCTTGATGAGCATCTAAGATAATATCCTCAGTGGTTTTCCAATTTATGCATCCATCTGTCATTGATACACCGTATTGCCTCTGTTCAGTAGCATTGATAGGTTGATTACCTTCATTGATATTACTCTCAAGCATCAACCCTACAATATGTCTATTACCTCGAGTGATTTGTTCGATGACAGACGCTGCCACAGCCGCCTGCTGACGATAGTCTTTATTAGCATTACCATGACTACAGTCGATAACGATTGTAGAAGATAGGCCGCTTTTCTTTATCTCACGTATACACGCTTGTACACTGTCAGGGTAATAGTTGGGGGTTTTGCCGCTGCGAAGAATGATGTGTCCTGATAAGTTGCCAGGTGATGTCAGTATGCTGGCGTGACCATTTTGATTGATTCCAATAAAGCGATGTGATCTAGATGCTGAGGCAACGGCATTAAGAGCTACTGTTACACAGCTATTTGTGTTGTTTTTGAAGCCAACTGGCATCGGCAACCGTGAGGCCATTTCACGATGAGTTGGTGACTCAGTCGTGCGAGCGCCGATGGCAGCCCAGCTAAATACATCGTCAAAGTAATAAGAGATATTAGGATCTAGCATTTCAGATGCGATAGGCACACCTATCTTTGTGAGCTTAATGGACAAATCACGAGCCATTTTTAAGCCCTGTTCAATATCACACGCGCCATCATAATAAGGGTCATTGATAAGGCCTTTCCAGCCAACAGTCGTACGTGGCTTTTCAAAGTAGCTTCTCATCACTATAAATATTTTTTGTTGTACCTTATCCGATAGCGCTTTTAGGCGCTGTGCATACTCAATGGCAGCATCACAGTCATGAATAGAGCAGGGGCCACATATCACAAGCAGGCGAGCATCTTTGCCTTTTATGATATTAGCCACTGTTTTTCTAAATTCAGAAACTCTAGAGTGATCTTGTAAGGACAGCGGGTATTGTGCCTTTAATGAACGAGGGGTAATCAAATGGCATTCCGTATTTTGGGAATCTCTCAACCCATTGGGCTCATTTGTCATAATAGATCAGACCTTAATTCTTATATAGTTGAAATATTGTAAAGCCGCTATCGTATGGCTGGTGTCAATTTGCGCTCTTAATTCACATCAGAGTGGCACTTGATCGAGCTGATAATGACCGCCATTGGTGGTATTTAGTATCGCCAATATCTGACTTATTTTGGTGCAAATACTTTCTATAAGCGCAGTGGAGTAGCGCTCCTCTTGATAAGTCGTCACCAGACGTAAAGAGTGCTGTCCATCATCGAGCACGTCATCCATAATCTCAAAATGCAGGCCAAACATTGAGTTGTTTTTTATTGGGGGTATCTGCGTATAGCGAATGCGACTGTCAGAAGTCTCTAACGCACCATTCAAGGCATTATTTGAGTGAATATGGATATAGACATCGAATAACAGCCCTTCATCAGTGTTTATGTCAAGCGCCTTTTGGATGAGATCAATAGGAATATCAGCATAACTCATCGAGTTGTTAATGGTAAAAGTGATGTCATTGAGTAGCGATTCAATAGATTGCTCCGCATCGAATTGTACGCGATGGGCGACCATGGTTGTAAAATAGCCCACAGTATCAAAAAATTCTGGCTCAGTACGACCAGAGGCTGAAGTGCCAATGATGATGTCTTTTAAATGACTGTGCTTATATAAAGACAATGCAATGGCGGTGTAGATAACACTAAATAAGGATGAGCCATGTTGTCGAGCAAACGCAGAGAGCTTCTCATAAGCATGTGTGCCAAGGTCGAGATCTATCCACTGTGCGTTGGTTGAGATATCTTTGGCTTCCATGGTTTTGTGGGTGGGGTCGCAAAGCGCTAAGCCCTTGGGTGCACCGCGCAGCATGTTTGTCCAGTAATCAATGTGTTTTTGATTTATGCCTCGTTTTTGCTGCGAAAAGGCAAAGTCATTCATATTGCGTGCCGCGGTACTCCAGTGAGGTATTTGATTGTTTGATCGAGCCATATAGGCATAAGAGAGGTCTGTCATAATAGTGTTCAAAGACCACTCGTCAATGACCATATGATGTATGAGTAATGATAAAACTTGCGGCTTATTTGATGCGCTTTGAAGCAGCCGAATTCTTAGTGGCATCTCACACAAGAGATCAAAGCGGTAAGCGGCTTCGTCAGAAAGCGTAACACCTTGACTGTCGCCACTGAACCAAAACCAGTGGTATTGATCTAGCTCTTTGATTGGGATAATACGCTGCGTCGTTACACCCTCTTGTGTCTGAAAAGTCGTACGTAGGCTAGCATGACGCTCCACAATATCTGTAAAAGCCTCATATAGTATCTGTTCATCGATCTGATCAGAAAACGCGATAGCAAATGGTAAATTGTATATTGGGCTAAAATCGTAAGCAGAATAAGCTTGCCATAAGAACTGCTGTGCGAGTGTCAAAGGGGCTTGCACTTTAGGCAATAAAATCTCAGCGCTATTGTCTTGACTGCTAGTAGGGTCAATATTTATAGGGGCAAAATCATGAGTGTTGACGACTGCATACTGGGCAAGGGCGGCGGCCGAAGGAGATTTAAAAAAGTCATTAAATCCAATCTCAATACCATGAGACTGCATAAGCTTACCGATGATACGAGTGGCTAGCAGTGAGTGGCCACCATAATCAAAAAAATCATCTTGATCGGTCATTTCAGGTTCTGCTAGTGCGGCACGAAATTCATGGAGAATGAGGCTAGTTAGTTGGTCTTGATCTAGAGATAGGTTGTGTGATTCAGCCTCTACAGCGGGCACCTCAATCTCTGTTAAGGTAAGGGCGTATCCTTCTCCCATCAGCGCATTATAATGGTTCTGTATCACGCCAATAATATCCGTCAATTGACAAGTCTGATCGATTATTGGGTGTAATTCTAAGATGAGAATGATGTCGCACACAGTTTGTACAACAAATGAATGAAAAGGCGGGTTAGATGCGGCATTCCATGGTATCTCTTTGAGATTGGAGATATGTTTGGAGACATCAATGTTATTTAATCTTAAAGTATGTAAGCAGCAATCAGATGACTCGTGTCTATATTTATTTAAATCCCCATCCTCACTAAAGTGATATCTGACATTTAAGTCAGGTATGTCCTCAATACTGTTTTCAATCGCTTGCATCAACACTGCATCATTGACGCTACTGCTGAGACTCCACGCGCCAACATGACGAGATACCTGTTCAGGTTGTTGCAACTGCTGCATCCAAATTCGTTCTTCATAGTCGCTAACGGGCATAAGAGCAAGTACCTGTGAGGTTGTGTTCTGTGCCAACATATTTTGTCCTATTTAATTATATTAGTTAGAGCGTTATTGGTGTAATCCCAACGACGATGGTATACATTTGTTTTATTTTAATCATGTCAAATCATGAACATCTTATCGCTACTATTTGCCAATAATAAGTAATTAAACGGCCTCTATATTGAAAGCATATATGCTTTCAATATAGAGGCCGTTGGTGATCTGTGATCACCAGCAGAATATACCAATAAGCTGTCTTATTAAGTGGGTTTATGAGCGAGCAAAATCTAGTCATAAATGAGGTTGATTATCATTATCATTATCGTTATAATCAGCACTATTGTCAAGAGTGTTAATATTGTTTACCAAGTATTGAGACATAGCGCATTATCTCAAAGCCTTTGTGATTGGTGGTTTTACCTTGGGAAACCACTTGAAACAGAGGTTTTTAAACGGATGGCTGTGTATAAAGCGTTTACTTGAGTTGACTGGTTCGTATGATTGCTTTAAGTCTTATCATCTACGTGAGCACACGCTCTAGATAATATAAAAACGAAATAATAATGAGGTTAAACGTGATTTTATCTGCTACTTATCAAGATCGTCTCGATAGTTTTTGGCGCTATTGTTTGGAGAATCAGTATTGTAATATTGGCTATCCTGAATCTGCAGATTTTGACTACTCTTCTTTGTATCGATTTTTTGATTTTTCTCTCAACAATTGCGGAGATTGGGAGGCGCGTAGTAACTATGCCCTGAACTCGTTTGAGTTTGAAAAAGAAGTCATGAATTACTATGCCAATTTGTTTCAAATACCTTTTCAGGACAGTTGGGGTTATGTCACGAATGGTGGGACTGAGGGTAATATGTTCTGTTGTTATTTGGCAAGAGAGCTCTTTCCAAATGCAACGCTGTACTATTCGAAACAGACTCACTACTCAGTGTTGAAGATTGTCAAATTACTAAGGATGAAGTCGTGTGTCATTGCCTCTTTAGAAAATGGCGAAATGGATTACGATGACTTCATTTGCAAAGTACAGATAAATAAAGATAAAAACCCCATTATATTTGCCAATATTGGCACGACAATGTCAGGCGCTGTAGATGATATTGACATGATTCAGCAGCGATTACAGGACATCGGCATCAAACGTCAGGACTATTATTTACATGCAGATGCGGCGTTAAGTGGCATGATTTTACCTTTCGTAGATAGCCCGCAGCCGTTTTCTTTTGCTGATGGCATCGATTCAATTAGTGTGTCTGGGCACAAAATGATTGGCTCGCCGATACCTTGCGGCATTGTCGTTGCAAAACGTAGAAATGTTGATCGTATTGCAGTAGATATTGATTATATCTCAGCGCGTGATCAAACCATCAGTGGCTCTCGCAATGGTCATTCTGTCTTATTAATGTGGGCTGCTATTCATAGTTATTCATTTCTACAATGGCAGCAACGTATCCAGCATTGCTTAAAAATGGCGCAGTATGCTATTGATCAGTTTCAAGCTGCTGGGGTTGACGCTTGGCGAAACCCGAACTCTATTACCGTGGTGTTTCCTTGTCCCTCTGAGAAGGTATGGAGAAAGTATGGTCTTGCAGTCTCTGAATCTAATGCCCATCTGATTACTACAGCGCACCACAAAGACAGTCAAAAAATTGATGTTTTGATTAAAGAGGTGGTCGATAGTTTGCAAGTGATTGCTCAAGCCAGCTAAGGCAAACCCACCATCAACCAACTATATGCTTAACATTAAAGTCATTGGCTACTAGAGCCTAGTAATGAACATGAGCGCTGGATGAAATCTATGAAACAGACGAACCACGGTCAATGGAGACAAGAATGAGTGAGTTAAATTTACATGGCTTAATGACCGATCCATTGATGACACCTGCCTTACGACCCGCCTTACCTAAGCTCTTGATGGGCACACTGTTCTCATCTTTATCAGGTTTGGCGATGCTAGGGGCGCTTTGGTACCTGGTCAGATTGATTGGTGATATCTCTTTACAGTGGGTTTTTGCTGCTGCAGTGTTATGGTTGATAGGGGCTCTGCTCGTAGCAGCCTCATCATGGTTGGCTCATGACGCTGAGGCAGCATTTTCTGCCAGATTGCGCCGTCAAGTTGCTAATCATGTGACTCGGCTACCAGCGACGACGCTATCCAAACAAGGCGATCACGCTTTACGTCGTTTAGTTTCAGATGACATTACAACATTGCACCATATGGTGGCTCATCTACCGTCAGAAGTTGCTAATTTTGTGATTTTGCCATTGGCCTCTATTTTTCTGTTAGTGAGTATGGTCGGCCCTATCGCGCTATGGGTCTTACTACCTGGTATTGTCGCCTCATTATATTACTTGGTTATCGTACCAAAAGTGACGGCACGAGATGGCGCGGCGCGGATGCAGGTGATGGGTGAGGTGATCTCTGCCGTAGATGATTATGCACGAGGCATTCGAGTAAACCGTATCTATGGCAGACAGTCAGGTGCTTTGGCGGCGTATCATGATTCGACCAAACGCTTCACGGACAGTATGGTTATGTGGGTAAGTAAGGTTGCTACATTGGCAGGCATGGCAGTGGCATTGCTACAAGCGGTGTCAACATTTGCTATTGCGTATCTTGTCTCCTATAACTATGACGCACCAACCATGGCCGCGACACTGTTTTTTAGTCTGGCAGTGGTCAGTCCCGTATTGCGCCTAGGGCATGGGTTGGATTATGTTAGCGCAGGAAAGTCAGCCGCAGCTAGGCTGATAACGCTATTACAGCAGCCTGCATTGCCTAAGGGTCAAGTAGCACAGATAGAGATGCCATTAATATTGACACTTAAAAATGCCAAAGTATCTATAGATAACGTGCAGGTTATTGCTGGGTTAACGCATACGTTTCAGACAAACGCTGTGAATGCAATAACAGGGCCAAGCGGGGTTGGTAAAACCACTTTATTACGTGTATTGGCGGGTCTTGAACCGTTACAAGCAGGACAGGTGCAATTGTCGCAAACCTATCTGTCTCAATTAGATGAGCAAACGAGGCACGAGTCTTTATTACTTGTACCACAAGGCGGGCAGGTTCTTCCTGCCACAGTAAGAGAGAATTTGACACTTTTTACCCCTGATGCTACGGATGAGCAGCTTGAGGTGGCATTAAAAAAGGCGCAACTTGCCGTGGAACTCAATACCGATGCGCAATCACTCTCAGGTGGCGAGCGACAGCGGATAGGACTTGCAAGCGTGTTTTTGTCATCAGCGCCCATTATATTACTAGATGAGCCGACCAGTGCATTAGATCAAACAAAGGCACTAAAGCTGCTAGAAGCGCTCACTCATTTGGCACACAATCAAGAAAAAACGATCATCATCGTCACTCATGATAAAGCACTAGCAGCAAAAGCAGATGCGCAATTAGAGCTGACCCTTAACACTGATTTAAAGAGCTTATCATGAGTATTATTGTAGAGACAGCTAACCAGAAGCCAATATCATCCTTGCCCTCTATTGCCCGTCGAAGATTGATGACGGTAGGGGTTGGCTGGATAGCGGTTGCCGCGTTAGAAGCGATTGCCTATACGGTGTTGGCTTTTGGTATCGTCTATCATAGGTCACCCACATGGGTTTTGGTTAGTGCAGGTGTTGCTATTGTCGCCACTGTATTGGTCAATCGTTCAGGTTATCTGACAGGGGTGCGACTGGCAGGGGATCTGTACGCCGCTTTGGGACAGTCGCTGTCTCGTACAAAGCTGTCTTGGTTTACTAACGAGCACCGTGCTCAGGTAGCAACGATCGCAGGTCAGGGTATACCAGGATTTATGAGTATACCCGCGCATCAGCTTCAGAGCTTTTTACATGCACCCTGTATTCCCGTGTTTTTAGTATTTGGTATTGGCCTGCTTGCAGGTGTCAAAGTGGCTTTAGTGGCTGCCGTATTACTCATATTATCACTGGTCACACAGGTGTTATCACAGCGAGCACTTGGGCGTGCTGATGCCAAACGGCATGAAGCGCAAGCAAATACCTCTGAGGCTACGCTTGAATGGGTGGATCATATTGAGCTGCTAAGAACGGCGGCAGGGCCAGTCCGTGCGATAGAGCGCCTTGAGCATCGTTGGCATATTCAAGAAAATACACTGATGGATACCAATCGTGCAGTCGCTGTGGCGATATTTCTCTCAAACCTAGCAAGTGTATTGCCTATGGCAGGCATCGTTATCTGCCTCATTATTATGGAATTTAATAGTGCTGTGATGATATTGGCTGTGCTGATTTTGGTTGGGCGTGCCGCCGCCCCGCTTGGTGAGTTGGCGCTTGCAGGGTTGGGTATCAATGACTTTCGTGCTTCACTCAAGAGCTACCAACAAGCAATAAATACCCCTGTGCTATCAGAACCCGCCATCGCAGCATCCGTCCCCTCCAATCATCAGCTTAGCGTTTGTGCAGTGAGTCATGCGCCTGTATTGAAGGATATCAGTATCGATATGCCAGAAGGCAGTCGGGTTTTGGTGACGGGTGTGAGTGGTAGTGGAAAAAGCACTTTGGTTGAATTATTAATGCGTTTTGATGATCCTGAACAGGGGCATATCTTAATGGGCGGCGTTAAGCTCAATGACATGCCGTATGCAACGCTTGCCGCCCATATTGCCTACGTGGCTCAAGATCCAATCGTCTTTACTGGCACGCTGGCTGACAACATCCGTATCGGTAATCCACAAGCATCAGATGATGAGATTAAGGCCATTGCTCAAAAATCGATGCTAGGCGCTGTGATCAGTCGCTCGCCTGAGGGCATACATCAGTCAGTCGGTCAGCAAGGCATGGCATTATCAGGAGGGGAGCGTCAACGTGTGGCACTCGCTCGCGCTTTGATTAAAGAAGCCCCAATCTTAGTATTGGATGAAGCGACCTCTGCTTTGGATGAAAAGACAGAGCGAGATATCGCCAGTGTCATATGTTCGTTACCTGCGACGGTTATTGTGGTCACACATCGTGATCCTACTATTTGGCAGCCTACGCAGACTATAGTCTTAAATGGTGACCGTGCTCTTGCACTATAGTTGATAACTCTTATGTTAATGATTAATACTTATAATATGTTTTGTTTGCCACCAGCTGGCAGTAGCTGTGCAATTTATGCCTCGTGGAAACGGCTGGCGGTGGATACTTTGAGCAAGGCTCATATCACTGTCATACCGGTAGAGTATTCAGGTCATGGTAGCAAGTCTGATCAGCCGCTTATTGACAACCCACAAATACTGGCTAGCGATATTGCAAAAACGATCATGATGTATAGAGATGTACCTTATATTTTGTTCGGGCATAGCGTTGGTGGGGCGTTGCTATGGACCGTCATAGAGTGTCTGCGTGCAGCAGGGGCAGCTGAACAATTGACATTGATCGTTGTCAGTAGTCGTCCTGAGCATCAGCACCTGCAGCATATTCGTGGTAGGCATAAATTAACGGATGAGGCGTTGATCCATAGGTTACAAGGCTACAATAATTTTCCAAACGAGATTTTGCAAAACAAAGCAGCGCTACGTTATTTTTTACGCATTATTCGTAATGATTTTTCCTTAAGTGACCAACTTATTGATTCGCAGATTACTAAGACCACAGTACCGTTAGTGACGTTTTGTGGCGCAGATGATCCAGATATCCCAACGCAGGTAATGATGGAGGACTGGCAGCAGCATACGGAGAAATTTTTGGGTTGTCATACCCTTGAGGGTGATCACTTTTATTTTTTGAATCAGCGTTCTTTGAGGCAACTGTTTAGGACAATAGAGGCCTGTTTAATGCATGAAACCTATGTATGAGACCTGCGTATGAAACCTAGCATGGTATATAATCAGACACAGGGCGCTAATTCGCTATTAGCGTTAAAAATACAGCGGTTGAATGCCATAGATCAGCACATGGTTATCAGGCATGACATGTTTTTTTTGGCTCATAACTATCTAAATAGCTATCCACATGACTATCTAAATAATTATCTACATAAAATCTCTGTAACACTACTCACCGAAGATTTTAGAGTAGATAAGTTGTATGACTATTTTCATATAACTTTACCTGAAGCTTTGACAAAAGCCGCCAAAAAGCGGCAATTGGAATTTTTTGCAGGTCGCTTGTCTGCCAAGTTTGCATTGGAGCCATTCGGCCTAAATGACGCTCAGATAGTAAAAGGGGCGCATGGCGAGCCATTATGGCCACATGGTATCGGCGGCAGTATTAGTCACACGGGCACCAAACACTCATGTACCGCAATCTCTTATATCAATGAGGTAAAGCTGCAACCTCAAGGTATCGGTATAGATATAGAGACTAAAAGAGACAATGACTATTTCAAACATGACACGCTATTGTCACATGTTTTTTTGAATTTCCAAGAACAAGCGCGCTTGTTAGCAAGTGAGAAGCAATATAGTTACTTGATCGTTTTTTCAGCAAAAGAGAGCATTATTAAAGCGATTTATGATAAATACAGCATATTATTGGATCTTTTAGCCATTGAGTTTAGACGGATGAATGATCACCTTGCTGAGTTTACCGTGATCGCTCCCAATCTGTATTTCTATGGCTTGGGTGTTGACGTGTCGTTTTACTTTACAGAGGAAGACGTTATCACCATTTGTCCAATGATCCATTCCTTACCCATTAAATAAGGTAGTCTGTCAGTTAAATCGATGCAGGCTTTTTTGTATTATCTTGATAGAAGGAACCCTGTGCTAATAATGCCTAAACACATATAACCAGGGTCAAAATACAACCGATAAATATTAATGATTATCAATATCATTACTATTATCATTAATGAATAAAAAGTGAGACATCTATTATGCCTTTACAAGAGTATCGACAAGACCCAGTAGGCGATCAAACAGAGCAAGATTTTTCATGTTTTTCGACCAACGATTATCACTTAATAGCAACCGATTTTTCGCACACACTCACAACGCCTGCATCAGCGTTGGCTGACTTTAATCAAGACATTGAGGCATGTTTCAAAAAAATGAAAGATGAGGGCTGCAAAAATCCCATTTTGATGGGTGCGATCCCTTTTGATATCAACAATAAATCCCTCTTAAACTTTTACCACGGCTACGATAAATCGGATAAAAAACCACAAAGATCTGCCTTTATCAAAAACGAGACACAAATTATTCAAAAGTCTCTATTGGTTGGGCAGGACAAGTTTGAAAGCGTCGTCAATCATGCCTTAGAGACCTTTAAAACGACAGAGCTTAAAAAAATAGTGTTGTCTCAAGCCGTTGACTTTCGTTTTGACGGGTCACAAAACTTGTTATTTTATTTATCCGCTTTGCTAGAAAAAAACCCAACTGCTTATAACTTTGTGATTCCGATCGATGAGCGTCAGTATCTTTTGGGGGCGAGTCCTGAGCTGCTTTTGTCTAAAAAAAGTCGAACGGTCAAGAGCAATCCTTTGGCAGGTTCCAGACCAAAGCTTGATACTCTAGAGCATAATCAACAAAATAAACAAGAGCTGCATGATTCGATTAAAGATCAAAATGAACATCAAATTGTTGTTGAGAATATATCGCGTAATTTGGTATCTGAATGTGTTGAGCTCAAAATTTCTGAATTTCCAGACGTTTTAGAGACCGCTACTATGTTTCATCTGTCCTCAACATTGCACGGCATCCTCAAAGAAAAATCACCGAACGCACTGAATTTGGCATTGAAACTACATCCGACACCCGCTGTTTGCGGTACACCAACACCGCTCGCCAAAAAATTCATACTAGATAATGAGGGCTATGATCGCGGCTATTACTCAGGATTGGTCGGTTGGATGGATGCAGAGGGCAACGGCGAGTGGGTGGTGACAATTCGTTGCGGGTTGTTAAATGACACAAACTTACGCCTATATGCGGGTGCTGGTATTGTTGAGGGGTCTGATCCAGAGTCTGAGTGGCTAGAGACACAAGCCAAAATGAAAACCATACTGAACCTCTGTGACGCATAGATCACGATGTTATTTACAGATTTAACCTACTTAAGGAGCGATAAGATGACCAAAAAAACGGCGTGGGTAGTGGGTGTCAATCAAGGTATTGGACTGAATGTGATGCAGCGCCTGTTAAATGAGGGGATTGAGGTGGTCGGAATAGATAAGTCGAAAGACAATTTGTCTGAGGCGCTACAGCAGCGGGTGCATATTTGTGATATTTGTGATGAAACACAGATTGCTGATTTATGCGATGAGCTACTAAAGATAAGTCCACCTGATTACTTTATCCATGTGGCAGGCATCTTACATATCGCAAAACATCATGATCTGTCGTCTAAGGATTGGAGGGATACTTTTGCTGTTAATGTGTCTTCACCGTTTCATTTTTTTCAAAAATTAACGCCTTATTTTCAAGAAAAAAGAAATGGAAATATCGTCGTCATTTCATCAAACTCAGCGCACGTGCCGCGTCTGAATATGTCAGCATATGGGGCATCAAAAGCAGCGCTGACTTACTTTGCAAAAACAGTCGCGTTAGAGCTTTGTGATTATGGCGTGAGGGTAAATGTCGTCTCGCCTGGCTCTACAAAAACAGCCATGCAAACGCAGCTGTGGCTAGACGATCAAGGTGAGAAAAAGACGGTTTTGGGGGATTTGGCGCAGTATAAGTTAGGAATACCATTACAAAAAATCGCGCAAGTGCAAGATATTACCAACGCGGTCATGTTTTTTATCAGTGATCAATCGTCACAAATAACCATGCACGATTTGGTCGTCGATGGTGGTGCAACTTTAGGGTGTTAAGCCTTATACAGTCGATGAAAAGATATGGTCGGTGAAAATTAATATCGCTACAACACGTATGGCTGGTGCAAATTTTTCTGACTTGCTGTGCCTACGCAGACAGGTGCTACAAAAAATTGACACTAGCCATACGGTAGCGACTTTAAAATACTTCAACTATAGTGCGCCCTAGATGGTGCGGCACTTTTTAATCACATCCTCAATAGTCTGACATGCCACCAGTGCGTAAAAATCCATAGAGATGTTTAGCTGATTGGACAGTTGTGTTGCAATTTTCATGAGTTGTTTTGGCTTGATGTGTAGCGTTGAGAGGGCCGTCTTATAACCTATCGCATTTATTTGAATGTGATTTTCTGACGCATAATGTTTAAACAGTGCTAAGACAGAGATGGCCACCTCGGATGAAACGGTTGGGTTGGTCAGGTGGTGCGCTGTGTGAACAGCAGGATTGGTATACATCTGCGCTTGAGCAAATGCGGGTAAACCCTGCCGATCGACTTTACTATTTGCTGTTAAAGGCCATTCTTTTATCCATAAAAATTTAGAAGGAATGTGTGAGCTTGGCAGATGTGTTTTTAAATGGTTTCTTAAGTGCAGTGTATCCAAGTGCTGATGCGGCATGCTTGGATCAATCATATAGATGGCGACCAATTCATCGATATCAGTAGTAGGATGCGTGCAGCCAATCACCACCGCACTATGAACCATAGGGTGTTTGGATAAGATATTTTCGACTTCAGTGGCTGCGATTCTTACCCCTTTGATTTTTAAATATCCCGCTTCACGCCCTGCAAAGATGATCGTACCATCCGCTTGAAAATAGCCCAAATCACTCATCCGAAAAGCAGTGTCAGTGTCAATATCAGCATTAGTGTCAGTATCGATCGTTTTAATACTGACAAAATCAGAATGATATGTCTCTCCATTGAGCAGGTAGCCGTTGGACAAGTTGATACCCGACATATACATTTTTCCGATTTCGCCTACTGCACAGGGCTTTTTTTCTTCATCAAGAATAAAATACTGATTGCCTTCTAATGGTTTGCCATAGGGGATAATGTCTTTATCATCCTCACTAATTTCGTGCCAAATACTCCAAATAGTGGTTTCTGTTGGCCCGCCCAAAGAAAATAGCCGAGTATGAGGGAGCTGTGTCTTTAGTTGAATAATCAATGAGGGTTTAATATAGTCTCCACCTTGGGCGATTAAGCGCAGGGTAGTGAGCTGCTTGGTTTGTCCAACGGTGAACAACATGTCTACAATAGCAGGAACGCTGCACCAAAGCGTGACCTGATTGGTGGCGACCAATTTCGCCCATTCGACAGCGTCTTTTTGCTGTGCGCCAGTCGGTATGACTAGCGTTGCACCAACCGATATCGATGCAAAAATATCAAACACCGACATATCATGATGAAAAGGGGTGAGCGCTATGAATACATCGTTAGGACGGATGTTCCAGCGATGAATGGTCTGCTGTAAAACGTTGGCGGTCGCTTGATTGTTTAAGACCACACATTTTGGTGTGCCTGTGCTGCCAGAGGTATATAGGTAGTAGGCGGGCAGACGATCCAAACCATAGTCAAAGCGGCAATCTGTAAGGGCTATTGGCTCAGGGTTCTCAAGCGCTTTATCGATATAGAGCGTGGGTATTTGGGGCAGGGGCGTTGTACTCACCGCAATATCTGCACGACTATTTGATAGTAAATATGCAATCCTCGCTGGTGGCGACGCCATGTCTATCGGTAGCCAAATGATACCCATCAGTGCGCAGGCTAACGTGGTATAAATATGCTCAGGACTCTTGGGTAGGCAAATGGCAACGACTGACTTTGGGTTTAATCCTTCTTGCTCAAACGCCGCCATCATCTTTGCGACATTGAGTCCCATTTCATAGTAGCTGATGTTTTTTTCATCAAAAACGAGCGCAGTTTTATTGAGGTTTTTGATAAATAGGTTGTTCTTAATCGCATCGAGATAGTCCTCTAAGACTATGAGGTAGTCCTCTGAGACTACATCGGTAGACCCTGTCTCTCGTGGGTTCTCATAAGGTAATGCTATGGTCATGGCACACTCATCTATTTTTGTCATACGCTTTGCTGCCTTTAAGCGAGATTTACTCAATCTATAGTCAATGTGGTTAGGGCGTGGTTGATTCGTCGATTATGTTTAGTCAGGTTTAGCGCTCATGCTCAACGCTATAGTCAGTGAAAAATAATATCGATACAAAATGTATTGTTGGTATAAATTTTTCTGGCTTGCTGTGCCTACGCAGACAGAGGCTACAAAAAATTGATATCAGCAATACCGTAGCGTTTTTAGGATATTTTTACCATATTACTGGCGTGTCTGTATCAGTGCCCACCAGCTTGAGAGTGTTGGGTTACGGGCGATTTCCTCAAAACCAATGTCAATGCCATAAGATTTAAGCTCAGCGGAAAACTGCATGATTCTAAGAGAGTCCAGCCCGTAGACAATTAAATTTTCATCAGGGTCGATCTCTTCCTCTTCTTCAATAAGCTGTTCAACTCGTATATGTAGCCACTGTTGGGTTATTTTTTTGGCGGTGTCCTCTACTAAAGTGCTGGTATCCACCACCCGACCACAGCGTGAAGACACATACGTGATCGCCAGTTGATGTTCCTCCTCTGAGAAATCTGCAACAGCGTCACCGACCAAAAAGCACTGAATATCGCTCATAAACGCATCTATCGCAGTCACCATACACCCAATATGTGCATAAACCCCGCCGACAATCAGCTGGTCTCGATTCCAGCTGTGCATACGCTCACGTAAGTCTGAGCGCGCAAAGGCACTATAGCGCCATTTGGTCAATACAATGTCGCCCTCGATTGGTGTGAGCGAATCGACGATACACTGCTGATCTGGCGTAGAGGCAGGTAGCCCTGCTCCCCACATCTCGTTGAGCAGCGCGCGGTCTTCATCTGATTGCTTGTAAGGCTGGGCGGTGTATACAACGGGGATTTCGTTGTCATGCGCCCATTGGCGTATTCGAGCTAAATTGTGCAGCAGGGTGGCGATAAGCTGACTGTCAGGGCTATAAAAATTGATAAAATAACGCTGCATATCATGAATCAATAAAACCGCCCGTTTAGGATCAGGTTGCCAATTTACTTTATTGTCAGGATAGTTTGCGGGTTGAGGCATCGGGTAATCAGAAATTTTTGCAATGGTCATGCTGGACTCACTATGGTTTTTGAGAGTGTTGAATCGGCTATAGTTGAAATACTTTAAAGTCGCTACCGTATTGCTGATATCAATTTTTTGAAGCCTCTGTCTGCGCAGGCACAGCAAGCCAGAGAAATTTATACCAGCAATACATTTTGTATCGATATTACTTTTCACTGACTATAGTTGAACTGGTTAAGTGGTTAAGCGTTGAAGTGGCTAAAGGTTACGAAGGGCTTTTTTGTCCGTCTTTCCAACGGCTGTCAGGGGCATCGAGTCAATCCACTTAAAGCGATCAGGTATTTTGTATTCGGCGATGCCAATCTGTAATAAGTAACGTCTAAGAGTTGATGACTTGATGTCAGGATGACGAGCAACAACGTAGGCGCAGCTTTTTTCACCCAGCCGTGGATCGATGACTGAGATGAGTGCGGCATGCAGAACATCAGGGTGTGACAGAATGAGGTTCTCAACCTCTTCAGCGGCAATTTTTTCGCCACCACGGTTGATCTGATCTTTCACCCGTCCCACTACCCGCAAATTGCCATCGGGCGTGCGCTTTACTAAGTCTCCAGAATGGTAGTACCCATCGTCGTCAAATGCCTCGGCATTGTGCTTGGGACTGTGATAATAACCACAAAACGTATAAGGCCCACGAGTGATGAGCATCCCTACATCCCCGTCTACGACAGGATTGCCTTGCTCATCGACAATCAGCACCTCATCATCTGGGCTTATCGGACGACCTTGGCTGGTAAAAATTTGCTTATCAGAATCCTCTAAGCGTGTGTAATTTACCAGTCCTTCAGCCATGCCAAATACTTGTTGCAACTGGCAGCCAAATACTGCTGGCACTTGCCGTGCTAGAGATTCTGAAAAATTTGCACCGCCTACTTGGATCAACTGCAAGGTGTCCAATGCGTCAGCGTATTTTGGGGCTTGTTCTACCCAAGCAACGACAGCGCTTGGCACTAATGAGGCCATCGTGACCGCATGCTGTTTAATGATCGAAAAGCAGTTCAATGGCTCTGGATCAGGTGCGATGACCACACATCCCCCACTATAAAATATACCAAGCGCACCAGGTGAGCTCAGCATAAAGTTGTGCGCCGCGGGCAGGGCACAAAGCAGGCGAGTGTCTGCACTGAGTCCGCAGATATCAGCGCTTGCTCTGACGCTATAATAATAATCGTTATGCGTCCGTGGAATCAGCTTGGGTGTACCAGTACTGCCGCCTGACAACTGAAAAAAAGCCACTTCATCGGCAGGGGTAGGCGCGTTGCCCGCATCGCTGATATCTGTCGTCTCCATCCATTTTGCCAACTCAAATTCGCTTGAGCCATCGAGTTTCAATACAAGCTGCGGGTTCAACTCAGCAGTATGAAGCTCATCAATAAAACGATTGTCATTAAAAACTTCATGAGCGCTTGAAACAATCAAGAGTTTTGGTCGGATTTGATGGCAGAAACTGCGTAGCTCATATTGCCGATGAGAGTAGAGCGCATTCAGCGGTACCACGCCGATTTTTAATAAAGCAAAAAAAACAATGTAAAACTCTGCCGTATTTGGCAGCTGTACTAAGGCAGTATCGCCTTTACCGATGCCCTCAGCTGCTATACGAGTTGCTAGGTTTGAGGACAAGCGCTCTAACTCTGCATAACTAAACTGACGGTCTTTGCAGATAATAGCGACGGCTTTAGGGTTTGCCGCACAGGTTTTGGATAAAATATGTGTGAGAGGCTTATTGATCCAATAGCCTTGTGCCATATAGTACTGAGCTCTGTCTTTGGGCCAATGATGAAATTCAACAAGTGGTTTAATCATACTTTCAAAATCCTAGAATCAGCTATTAAAGAGTAAAAAACGGGTGCGATGAGCATCATAAAAGTGAGTATCGTCAGGATATAGTCGATCCACTATAAAATGAATACAGCGCTACTGGGATCAGTTTTTTGCAGCATCGAGCAGCGTAGACACAGCAAGTAAGGAAAATTTATCCCAGTAGCGCGTTAGCGTACTTGTACCTCTTTTATCCAGAATGGACTATAACAACGGGCGATAATTGTTTGTAAATATTAATGCTAATGATTATCATTTGTGTTACAGTGCCTCATCTATATTATTTTGTCAACTGAGTAAGCACATAATGAGTGAATTAACATCGATGCAAGCGGCATGTTGGTTCGGTCGTATTACCGAATCTGGGTTTTTGGGCGGAGTGGCCGCCCACCTTTATGTCGAATTTGATGGGCAATCCATTGATGTGCAAAAGCTAGAATCCGCATTACAGCGTTTATATTTGGAACATGACATCCTAAGAATGCGTCTCAGCTTAGATGGTATTCCTGCTATCGCATCATCTGTACCAAAGACACTGCTTGAAGTTGAAGACTTGAGGGCATTGAGCAACCAAGAGCAGGCGCAGTACTTAGATCATAAGCGAGAACAATGGACACATCAGCAGCTAGATTTGATCGTCGGTCAAACGGCACGGTTTTCAATTAGTTTGCTCAATGAAGCAAGCTTTCGTTTGCACATTGATACGGACATGATAGCGATTGACCCGTCTAGCTTCTGTCGATTGATAGAGGATTTGGCGTTATTCTATGAAGAGGTAAAAGCACCTTTTGCCTTTGTCCCTTCTTTCTTTGATTGGCATGAGCGGGTTGGGTCAGATGTTAGACTAAAACAACTGCGTTATAGAGATCGCGTGTGGTGGAAGTCGCGTCTTCCTGATATTGCACCCATGCCAGTATTGCCGCTAAGTGATACAACATCAAAGACAGCTCAAAGCCATCGGTTGAGTGAGCATCTGACTTCTGATGACTGCCAGTCGTTACAACACCTTGCGCGCCGTCAAAAAATCACGTTTTCAAGCATGATGTTAGGTCTATTTGCTTATACACTTAGCCACGCCGCCCAAACGTCGTTTTTTCGGCTCAATGTGCCCGTCTTTTGGCGAGAACCACTCATAAAAAACACCGAACGATGTATTGGCGATTTTGCCAATTTTGTCATCTTGAATGTGGATACTCAAATACCCCAAAATTTAGCTGAACTGTGTCAAGGCATAGCAAGCCAAATGATGGATCTGCTAGCACACTCTCATTACGCTGGTGTCAATATCATGAGGGATCTGTCTCGTTATCATGGCGATGCACAACTTGCCCCTGTTGTCTTCACTGCTGCCTTAGATTTACCACAAGGGACTTTATTTTCAGAAAACGTGAAGCGCGCTTTTGGTGCCATGAATTGGACAATATCTCAAGGGCCACAGGTTGCTTTAGATGCGCAAGTGGTTCGGGTTGAGGATGGTTTGCTCATTAACTGGGACATGCGTTTGGATGCATTGCCAATAGAGTGGGTGAGCGCATTGTTTCAGATGTTTGTCTCTCTTTTGAGAGAAGTCAGCAAAAACCCGACTGTTTTGGAGATGGATTTTGACAAAATACCATCGGTTATCTCTCACAAAAAGGTGAATAAAAGCGTCGACTCTCATGAATTGGTGATCACAAAAAAACCGTGTGAGCAGCCGTTGTCAGCCATACAGCAGGCCTATCTACTGGGACGTACGACACAGTTGCCTCTTGGCGGTGTCGCTATGCAGGAGTTTCGAGAATATTATGGCAGTATGGATATGGCGTTACTGAAGCAACGCCTAACCGAAATAGTCAAGCGTTATGACAGTCTACGCACTCATATCGATGCCACTAAGTTGCGTCAGTTTGTCAGTGATGACATTGTTCTTAACCTAACAGAGATTGATCTTTCCGAGGTATCACCTCAAGCGGCCTCGGTTGACATACAGTCTTATCGAGGCACTTATACCCATCAGATTTTTGATCTCAACCAATCCCCTTGGGATATCACCATATTTCAATTGAGAGATGGTTTTTTGCGTGTATTTGTTCGTTTTGATGCGCTCATCCTTGATGGCCGATCTATCGCTGCCATTATCATTGAGCTATTTGAAGGACGGCTCATTGAACGAGATACTACAGAAAACCCACCTACTGAAAGTGACTCAACGTCTAAAAGTGACTCGCGCACAGCAGATATGGCTTATTGGGTTCAAAAGCTGTCTTGTGTCACCAAGAGAGCTATACCTGATTTTCCATGGATTAAACCGTTAGATCGTTTGGGTGTCTCGCGTTTTGAGCGCAAAAGCTTAGTCGTGCCAGCGGATATGTTCCATCAACTGAGCAAGATTGGTGCTAGGCAAGGTCTTTTTAAAAACACTATCATAATGTCTGTAATCTTAGAGCTGCTGTCACATTTATATACTGAGCCCTCTATACAGGTTGCTGTGCCTGTCTTACCCCTGTATTCAGGCTCATTCTCAAACCACTCTACCTTTATTGCTATTAAATGGCAGGCAAGCTCAGCAACTTTTGCCGATCGGGCATCGACGCTGCAAGCTGATATTCTTGAGGGATTACAGCACCTTTGTTTTTCAGGTGTGGATTTGGCTCGGTTATTATTTGAAAAATCTGGCACCGCGCCTGTTTTGCCAATCGTGATTACCAACGGCTTATCTTGGCCGGTTCTGGCAGATGCTAATCCCATGAGTTTAGAAGGCGGGCTCACACAAACCCCGCAAGTAGCCATCGATATTCGCTTTAGCACTCAACATGATTGCGCGCTCGTCTTTGATATCGATTACGTACCTAGTGCGATAGCGGCGGCTGACATTAGCGCCTTTTTGAAGGCGATGGATCAAGCGATTCATCAGATTGTGGCCTCAAAGACATTTGCTCTTGAGGTTGCAACCTATTTGCCAATCAATGCAAAAGATGCTCGAAATCGACAATCTATTGACCATCAAAGCGTGTGCAAGGGGACTGGCATTTGTCAGGATGCGTTATTGAATATTTACTTGGATACCATTCATGTATCACGTAGCCAATCAAAAAACCAGCCACCTACTGAATCCGTAAATAAAACCATGAACTTCATAAGTATGGGGCTGCGTCCTCATCATCTAAAAACCATCTCAAAGCGTCTATACGCTATCTATTGCGTTGAATTATCTCTAGAACAGCTGCTCCGCTGCCGAAATGTCAGTGAAGTCGAAAAGCTGTTACAAACATCCGAACCAAATATTGAACATTTAGCTGTTTTACAGTAGAGGCTGATTCAAGATGAAGACAAAAACCACAGATATCACGGGTATTGGTATTGGGCCGTTCAACTTAGGATTGGCAGCACTACTCTCAAATCATACTGATATTGAGGCGACTTTCTTGGAGCAAAATCCTGAATTTCAGTGGCACAAAGGATTGCTATTGTCAGGTACGACGCTACAAGTGCCATTTTTTGCTGACTTGGTAACGATGGCAGACCCTTGCCATCCACTCAGTTACTTAAATTATTTGCATCAACAGGATCGTTTGTACCAGTTTTATTATTATGAGAATTTTTTGATACCTCGGGTTGAATATAATCACTATTGCCGCTGGGCGGTCAACCAACTACCCAGCTGTCATTTTGGTGAGCATGTCTCTTGCGTCTCTTATGATGCTAATCGAGATAAATTTGTCATTGATAGTGTGCTGGATTCGGGCAAAAAAAAGCAATATATCAGTCAAAATCTGGCTATTGGGGTTGGCACAAGACCGAATATGCCCAAATGGCTACAAGAGAGCAGCCATCCTTTGGTCAAGCATGCCTCTGAATTTGCGCATTTACAAGACAAGTTAAACCAGTGCCAGACCGTGACTGTCATTGGCTCAGGGCAAAGTGCTGCTGAATGTGTGCTGGCGTTGCTCAAATCTCTGACTTCTACTCAAGTTAATGCTGGCGCCTGTATTCGGTGGATAACCCGATCGGCAGGTTATCATCCTATGGAATACTCAAAGCTTGGGCAAGAGTGCTTCACTCCCTCTTATATGCATTATTTTCAAAGTATGCCTAGAGAAGCGCGTCGTAAAATCGCAGGGGATCAAGGCCTGTTATACAAAGGCATCAGTCTATCAACGATAGCCGACATATATGACCTGCTCTATGAGCGTTCAATTGGAGGCCAAAATCCAGGGCTATCCTTAAATCCAAACTGTAAGGTGGTCTCTATTAAGGAGCATGCTCAGTCCGGTTCGCTCCACATTAGATGCGTACACACGCAGTTAGATCAAGCCTTCACATTAGAGACTAATGCCGCCATTGCGGCGGTTGGCTATGTTCATGATTGGCCGCAATGGTTGACTGAGTTAAAAGGTTCTGTTTTAGCAACGGACAATAATAATGACTTTATTGTGCAAAAGGATTTTACAGCACTCAGAGGCGACAAAGGGTTAGGGCGGATTTTCATACAGAATTCAGAGATTTTTCAGCAAGGTGTCGGTTCTCCAGATTTAGGCATTGGTGCCAATCGAAATGCGGTAATTATCAATCAATTGGTTGAACAAGAGCGATATCGAGTGCCCAGACGTTCCTCTTTTCAGCAGTATGGTATCCCTGAGGATGCCATTCTAGATGGGTAGCTGATTGTAGATGGCGTGATGCTATTTTAGGATGGCTTGATAAAGTTGCAACTGCAAAAAGCAGCTGACTCAAATTTTTGGTGGTTAAAGCATTTGATGTTTTACCTTTGATATTAAAGTATAGCGCCTTTATATTTTTTATCATCTTTATGTTTTTTTATCATAAGTGTATTGATTTTTATGTTTGAAACCTATCGCACAAGTGGCGCAGACTTCTCATGATGTTACGGTTATCAATTTTGTTTGCCATGTTATGTCTGGCCTCTCTTATGATCGGTGTTAAGCAGATAGCATGGACTGAATTGTTCTCTTTTTCTGCAGATACATGGTTAACCCTAACGGCCAGTCGCATACCACGGCTGATTGCGCTGGTACTGACAGGGGTAGGGTTGTCCGTTAGCGGCGTGATTTTACAGCACATCGTCCGTAATAAATTTGTTGAGCCAGCAACTTCAGGTGGTTTGGATGCTGCCAAACTTGGTATTTTGGTCTCGCTCACCATGCTTCCTAATGCCAGTACAAGTAGTAAAATGATCTTTGCGCTGATTTTCTGCTTTGCCGCGAGCCTGCTTTTTATTCTTATTATTAGTCGTATTAAGTTTAAGAGCTCTGTGCTCATTCCTGTCCTTGGGTTGATGTATGGCAGTGTGTTGAGCTCCATAGCGGAGTTTTATGCGTATCGACATAATATTTTACAGAGTATGCAAGGGTGGTTGTTGGGAGATTTTTCAAGGGTTGTGCAAGGTCATTACGAGCTTATTTATATTGTCTTGCCAATAATTATATTAGCCTATATTTATGCTCATCGCTTTACGGTACTGGGTATGGGCGAGGAAATGGCCGCTAGTTTGGGGCTTGGTTATGCGGCGACAGCTGCCTTAGGGCTTATGCTAGTCTCAGTAACGGTGGCCGCTTCAGTCATTACCATCGGCGCTATACCTTTTGTGGGGCTGGTTATTCCAAATCTAGTCGCGCTAAAGTACGGGGAAAACCTGTCACGAACACTGCCAGTAGTCGCCTTAGGCGGTGCTTGTTTGCTGCTAATTTGTGATATTTTTGGCAGACTCATTATTTATCCTTTTGAGGTTCCTATTGGCCTTACCGCAGGCGGGGTAGGCGGTGTGATATTCCTTGTGTTAATCATGAGGGGAGTAAGATGAGTACTGTGGCAAAGATTTGGGCGACCTTGATACTGATTATATTGCTGGCGCTTATTTTCTTATTTATAGGCTCTGATTTAGATTTTAATTACTTAATTCCTAAGCGTTTGATGCGTCTAGCGACTATTGTTCTCGGTAGTATATGCTTGGCTTTTTCATCTATAATCTTTCAAACTATTGTCGGCAATCGTATTTTGGCACCTTCTATAATGGGCTATGAGGCTGTTTATTTACTTTGGCAAGTACTGCTGCTCTTTGTGATGGGTACAAATGGACTTATGCTGCTGGGTGTCAGTGGTGATTTTATCGTATCAATCGTATTGATGCTGGCATATTCGTGGGCACTTCATCACTGGCTTTTCCCTCGATGTAAAAATGATGTCTATACATTATTGTTGTTTGGCTTGGTACTGACGATGGTCATCGGTACGATTACGCAATTTATTCAACTTCGCATTAGCCCCGGAGAGTTTTCGGTTTTTCAGGGGTTGAGCTATACCTCATTTAACCGATCCCAGCCAGAAACATTGTCTTATGGGGCATTAGCGGTAGCCACCGTACTATGGGTTAGCCGTAAAACATTGCCTGTCTTAGATGTGATGGCTCTCGGTCGTGAGCAATCGCTGTCTCTTGGAGTAAACCATCCTAGATACGTTAAGTTATATCTGGCTTTAATTGCCATTTTGGTGGCTGTTTCAACGAGTTTGATCGGTCCTACGGTATTTATGGGCGTGTTCATTGCCAACATCGCTTATGCGCTTGCAGGGAGTAACCAACACAAAGTCACCTTACCCATCGCTTGTGCCATTACTATCGCCATATTTTTAGTCGCTCAAATCTTTGTTGAGCATGTCTTTAATTATAAAACCAGTGTCAGTATTCTCGTCAACCTTGTGGGTGGCATCTATTTTCTCGCGCTGACTGTCCGTACTAGAGGGTTTACATGATTACGATTAACCGTGTCCATAAAAGCTATGGTAAAAAATCTGTGCTGTCAGATATCAGTCTGACGTTTCAGGCTGGCAGTGTCACCTCTTTAATTGGCCCTAACGGTGCTGGGAAATCCACCTTGTTGATGATGATGGCGAGGCTATTGGAGCCAAGTAGTGGTCAGATATCATTCAATGATCGCAACATCCGTGAGATTGGTACTTCTGAATACGCGCATCATGTTGCGACATTGCGGCAGTCTCCAGGGTTTAATCTACGATTGACCGTGGAAGAACTGATCTCCTTTGGGCGCTTTCCGTATAGCCGTGGTGCGTTAACCACAGAAGATCGAAGCATCATTGATGAGGCCATTGATTTTTTGGCATTAGAGCCTCTACGTCACTCTTATCTAGATGAATTAAGTGGTGGACAGCGGCAAATGGCTTTTTTGGCGATGACTATCGCCCAACAAACAGACGTGTTGTTATTGGATGAGCCGCTAAACAATCTTGACATGAAGCATGCAGTACAAATCATGCAAGCCTTACGTCGTCTATGTGATGAGCAGGGGCGGACGGTGATTTTGGTGATTCACGATATCAATTTTGCAGCCAATTATTCTGACCATATTGTAGCTTTGAAGAATGGCACGCTTAGCTTTAGTGGGCTATCTGAACAGGTCGTGACAGAAACCAATTTAAGTGAGTTATATGATCTTGATTTTGAAATTATTCGTAGTGAACGTGGTTGTTTGTGCAACTACTTCAATTTATCAGGGGTAAAGTTATGATTTTGAATAAGAGAGGCTGGGTGTGGATACTGGCTATTTCGGTAGCGCTATCATCACAAGGGTGTGAAAAAGTATCTACTGAGCAGACACAGGCGTCACAAAAGCTTGAGACGCCCATCACGATCAAGCATGAGCTTGGTACTACTGTCATTAATAATCGACCGCAACGCATCGCGGTACTGGATATGAATGAAGCTGATTTCTTAGATCAGCTTGATGTTCCAATTGCAGGAATGGTTAAAGACTATATTCCTCACTTTCTTGCTCAGTACAAAGAGGATGCCGCAGTAGAGGACTTGGGCGCTATTGTTCAGCCGAATATGGAACGTATCCATGCGCTACATCCTGACCTGATTTTAATGACCCCGCTTCACGCTGCTAACTATAAAGAGCTGTCAGAGATTGCACCGACCCTACATTTTGACGTGAATTTCAATAACAGTCAGCAGCATATAGCCAGCGTTAAAAGTCACTTATTAACCCTGGGTCGTATTTTTGATAAGGAAGCATTGGCAGAGCAAAAAGCCGCACAGTTAGATGCAAGGGTCGAAGAGGTTCAGGATTTCACAAAAAACCGCTCAGAAAAAGCATTGGTCGTCTTACATAATAATGGGGCTTTTAGCAATTTTGGTCTGCAGTCACGCTATGGTTTTATCTTTAATGATTTGGGTGTCAAGCCTGCGAGTACGATTGTAGAGACCAGCCTACATGGACAACCGATTTCTAGCGAGTTTATACAGCAGGCAGATCCAGATATTCTTTATATTGTAGACCGTACCGCTGTCATGGAGCATCGCGCTATTATCAATCCTGATGATGTGAGTAACCCTTTACTTCGTCAAACAAAAGCATGGAAAAACGGTCGTGTTGTTTTTGTTGATGCAGATGCGTGGTATATAGCAGCAGCCAGCCCAACTTCATTAAATATCATAATGGACGATGTCCTCAAAGGTTATCAATCAACGTCTTAGAGCAGTCCTAGGACCAACAATGTTTTTAACGTAAGGCTAGTAAATAAGTAAATGATAAAAAGAGATTTTTTTATTCTAAGATTAATGATTATCATTTGCATTTTTATTCGCATTAATATTTTATTCTTTCATCAAAATAATAGGACGTTTCCATGTATCAACTTCAACATCTAGATTATAAAAACAGTGCTGAACAATGGAAGACACAGATTAAACCGTCTTTCGTGCTTAATTATATCGTATCAGCAAAACTTGCAATGTCTTTAAGCTTAGTAGCCGGAACGGTATTTATATGTGTCCCATCTGCTTATGCACAGACGAATGCTAACCTAAGCCGTAGTGAGCAAACCATTGAGTCTGGCAATGGAGCGAAAAACCCACCGTTAGAAGATGATAGCAACGTTCCTACAGTGACCTTGCCTGCGATAACGGTAGTGGCAGAACGCAACGACAATCCTATCTACTCAGGTGGGCAGGTGACCTATACCAATCACGCTGGGTTCTTGGGAAATAAGGATTTTTTAGAGACGCCGTTTAGCGCTATCAGCTATACCGATAAATTTATTGAGGATCAGCAAGCCACCGACATTACGGCTGTCATCGCTGCCACTGATCCTGCCGTCTTTAGCAGCGGGGTTGGTGGACAAAATCTTGAAAGTTATTCTATCCGTGGATTTTCCTCAGACATCAGTGATGTTACGGTAGGTGGGTTATTCGGTATGGCACCTTTTTATCGCAGCTCACCTGAGATGTTTGAGCGTATCGAAGTACTCAAAGGGCCCTCAGCTTTATTAAATGGTATGCCGCCTAAAGGCTCAGTAGGCGGTGCTGTCAACCTAGTGCCTAAACGAGCAGGTGATGAGCCATTGACGCGAGTGACGGCAAGATATTTATCAGACTCACAACTTGGTGGGCATGTGGATGTAGGACGTCGTTTTGGTGAAGACAAGCAGTTTGGTGTTCGGATTAATGGTGCTTATAGAGATGGTGATAGTGCAGTAAATGATCAAGAAAAACAAGCGCAACTGGCTTCTATTGCACTGGACTGGAAAGGAGAGCGTGCTCGATTATCGACAGATCTTTATCATAGTAAAGATCGTGTCGATGGACCGACTCGCGGTCTCACCCTAGCACCAGGATTGTCGATTCCTAAGCCGC
>Ga0098067_1000142_pt1 | contig 28386 bp, 41 predicted proteins | sample 26_taG_FD_92578 | JGI IMG/M metagenome (GOLD analysis project Ga0098067, IMG submission 92578) | Marine viral communities from Cariaco Basin, Caribbean Sea - 26_WHOI_OMZ | ecosystem: Environmental > Aquatic > Marine > Oceanic | place: Caribbean Sea: Cariaco Basin | collected 2014-11-09
CTATCGTGAATGGCTGCTCGAATAAAACTAGATTTATTCCTTTCATCTAAATCGGCAGCCTTTTCCAAAAGAATCCTAGTTTTATTATCCATATCAAACGAGAACAATACCATTTTTATATAATGATTATATATATAATATATAAAGTTATCTTTTTTTTATATAAATTTTATATAAAAATTGGATAATTATTTAAAGTCCAAAATTCTTATGGAAATAGGTAAAATGGTACTTTCATTCATTCTAGGGGGGCTTTTGTCTAATTTTCTCTACATAGGTGCTTTAGATTACGAAGCAAGAAAAAAGAAAGCAGAGGAAGAAGCCAAAAGAATAGAGCAGGAATACAAACAACAACAGATAAGCCTAGAAGAAGCCAAGAAAAAACTAGAAGGAATACAACTAAGCACAGGCAGCAAGTACACAAAGATACCCACTATAGCTATAGCTGAAAAAGTTGCAGGTACTCCAGAGTTAGCAGAAGAAATAACTCAAAAAGCAATAGCAGAAGATAGACCACAGCATTATGGTTCTACAGCTAAACAAGTACAATATTATTATGATCCTAAGACAAAGACTAAAACTTATCGTGCTGATTCTGCACCACCTCCAAAGGGAGCAATACCAATTACAATACAACAGTATGAAACTAGCAAACCACTAAGAGTAACAGAGAGAGAACAAAAAGAATTTCTAGTTAGAGAAAGAAAACCTAGCGGAGAGTTGGGATTACCTAGAGCAAGAAAGTCTTTACCACCAGAAACAAGAGTACAGTTAGCTAAAGCAGTAGTAGCACAAGAGACTGGAAGGGAAGTGTTTACAAGTTTAATGAGTAGGATAGAAAGGAAAAGAGCCGAACAGCCTTTTGTCCCTTTAGCTGGAGTAAAAAAAGACGAAAAGTATTTAAAGACAGAAGGATTAAGGGTTGGTGAGAAAGATGAAAAGGCTTTATTGGGTGATTCTGATTTACATTCTATTGATAACAGTTTTAGCAGGTATGGGGGTAAGTATAGGTTTCTTAGGGGAGATTACAGGGTATCTAATATCTTTAGTAATATACGTGACAGGGATAGTATGGTGGGCAAGGTGGATATGGGTAAGATTGAAAAGACCCAAGAACCAAAGTGGTACGACTTCCCATCAAGAGTTAAACAAAAAGGTCAAACATTAGAGTTTAAATTTAAATTTCGTTCTAAAGGCGTAATTAAAAAAACATTACTTGGAGCAAGTGTTCTTGGGACTAGAATTGTATATTCAGTATCAGAGCCGTTTTTTCATCCAAAGAAATACATAAAAGGAACTTATCAATCAGGTAAGGGACTATTAATTACCCCTAGGGAAACTGTATCTGGAATAGTACAAGAAGCAAGGGTAGAACCAATCGGGTTTATAGGAGATATAGTTGGTCAAGCAGTTTTCTTAAAAGGGGCAACCAAAGGAATAAAAAAAGTATCTCCAAAGATTTCTTATCAAAAATTAAAAGTACCTACAACTACTGGTGAAAAAATACTATACAGGGGGATAACTATAGAAAAAGGAACAAGAGGAAAACCACTAATAGGTGTAGCAGAAGGTAAAATAAATATTGGAACTCCAAAGATTCCATTAAAAAAATCTTATCTAAAAAGTGGATTGATTGTTGAAACCCCAGCACAAACAGCTATAATAAGAAAAAGCATACCAGCTAAATTTCCAAAATCAGAAGTAGCTAAATTCGAGAAAGGACTAGCAATAACTAGATCAACTGAGTTAACTCCTTCTAGGTTTGTTCAAAGAAGATTTATCCAAGAAACTAAAACTCTTACTCCTAGCGGAGTAAAGGAAGTTCTAAAATTTTCTAAAAAACAAAAAGCACAAGTCTATGGGTCTTATGCAGCTAGACAACAGATGCCTCCTAAATTAGCAAGAAAACCAGCAGATATAGATGTTCAACTACCATCGGGAATATCAGAAGCACAGGCTACATCCTTAACAAAGTCATTAGTTTCTAAGCTAAGAAGAAAAGGTAGAAAAGTAAGAATCGGAGAACAATCACCTACTCTAATAGAAGCTAAAGTAGGAAAAGAATGGCATCATGCAGTAGATATTCATACAGCAGAACAAGCTATAAAAGATATATCTAGCCCTGCAGTTGGTGGTGAAAGAGTATACGGATTAAGATTAGGTCAAAAACCAATAAAGATAGAAGGAGTGCAAACTATGCGTTTATCAGAGCAAGGAGTAAGAAAGTTTGGTTCTATAGCAACAATAAGGGAAAAAGGATTTGCACCAGCAGCTCATAGGTTAAAAGATATTCCAGATTGGTTTGCTACACAAGAAACATTAATAAGAAGTAAACTATTTGGAAAAACAAGACTACTAAGAGAATTAGAGAAAACAAAAGCCCTATATCCAGAACAACTATTTAAAGCAGAAGCACCATCAAAAGTTCAGGTTTATGCACCTAAACAAAAAGTAGCTCCTTCTGGCATACCATCTATTACTGGTTACTTTGCATTATCAGTTCCTAAAACACCAAGTCCAAAAATACTTCCTTCTATTGGTAAACCAGTTAGTCTTAGTCAGATTTTACCTTCACCGTCAGTTTCAGTATCTATAAGTAAGATGCCTAAATATCCTTCGGTTTCTATAAGTAAATCAGTTTCTAAGTCATTGAGTCTATCTATCAGTAAGTCTATAGGTAAAAGCATATCTCCATCGGTATCTCCAAAAGTTTCTATTGCAAAATATCCTTCTCTTACTAGCATTAGTCCTCCTTCATACCCACCCTCTAGTCCTCCTTCATACCCACCCTCTAGTCCTCCTTCATACCCACCCTCTAGTCCTCCTTCATACCCACCCTCTAGTCCTCCTTCATACCCACCCTATTTACCACCATCTTATCCCCCATTAGTTCCTCCAAAGTTAACGGATATAGAATTAAAATTAAAAAAACCGAGAAAAAGAAAACCATCAAAACTAGAACCAACATACAAGCCTTCTCTAGTCGGGTTAGAACGATTCAAAGTATTCGGAGTTACTATTCCAGTAGAACCAAGAGCAGTCTCGTTAGGAGTAAGACCATTAACAAAGCAGATGGCAAGGGAAGCGAAGAGAGCAGAAAAAAGTATACTTGGAGGTATGTTCAGATGATAAATTTAGAGAAAACAAAAGAAATAACAATTTTAACCCTACTATGTTTATTAATAACATTTGCTGGTTCTTGGATAGAAAATTATATTCTTCCAATAGGTATGTCTATAGCTTATCCATTCTTTTTAGTTAAATTACTAAAAAAGGAATCTAAGAAAATTGTTAATTACAATAAGAGTGAAAAAAAAGATGGAAAACCACATTATCATCCTAGCTAGTAAAGGATTATGTCTTTTAAGGTATAAGTACAATAGGCTTATTGCTACAATTATTGTAATCTTAGATAAACTAAAAGCCAAGTCACCCCTAATCAAAAAGAAATTCATGAGTACATTGCCTTCTACTGCTTCGCCATATCTTATAGCAAGTAAAGTTGTGATAATATCTAATAAAGATAATACTATGAATGATACTATCAATCCATCTTGGAAAAATCCCTTTAAGAAATTTCTTACACTCATATATCCTCACAAATGTATGAAAGAGGGAGGCTTGTATAAAAGCCTTTCTCTTGGAGAATAAGAAAGTGATAGATCACCACAAACATATACTGGGTCAAGCGAGAAGAAACAAAGAAACCCTATACGGTGCAAGGGCTATGAATAAACAATTAAGTTGGAAATGGTTATCTAGACCTACCTTTGACTATGACATTTACTCAAAAAAGCCTAGAAAAAGTGCAAGACAACTAGAAAAAACACTAGACAGAGCAAGTAACCAAGACATCTATTATGTAAAACCAGCTATGCACAAAGGAACATTCAAGGTAATGCACAAAGGCTATGACAAAATAAAGGGAACTAAAGACGACTATGGAATAGCAGACTACACAAAACCACAGAGAAAAATCAAATCAATAAAACAAAACAAGATAAGATACGCTCACATCTCAGAGAGAGTTAAAGACGCTAAAACTTCTTTAAAGAATCCTATGTTTAAATTCCGCCATAAAAAAGACAAGTCAGACTTAGAGCGGATAAAAAAAAGCAGATGGTTGCAAAAACATCTATTCGGAGGGATATAAAATGTTAGAGAAATCGTATAGGAATAGAAGGGTATTAACAAAAAGAGGAAACGTAAGGACAGGGTTTGAACCACCACCAAGACCATTCCAAGATACAGATGGGGATGGTTACAAAAACTTTATGGATTGTAGACCTTATAATCCAAAAAAGCATGGTGCAATAGGTTACATGGTTGGTGGATTTCTAAGAGAAAGAAAAGGGGTTGTCGGAAAAGTAGCAAGAAAATACACCCAATACAAAAAAGAGATAGAACCAGTAAGAGAAAAGGCAAGGATAGAACAACTCAAAAGAAAAGCCCAAATCGAAGAGCAAAGAACAAAGATAGCCAAAGCAAGACAAGCCAGAGCAAAAACATTTGGAACGTCAGCAAAAGCCTATGCCAGTGAAATAAGAGGAGCTTTCGGTCTAACTCCGTTATCAGCCCCAACAGCACCAAAGAGAAAGAAAGCCAAGAAAAAAAAGAAAAAATGAACATTAAGCAAATCAGGCTTAATTATCTCAAGAAGAAGAGAGATACAGCAGAAAAAGAGTTTGAGAAGAGAAAAGCCAGACACGAAAAAGAAGTGGAGCTTAAAGAACTAAAAAACGAAATCAAAGAGTTCAACTCCAAATACAATAGAGGCTTAGAGACTAGAAAGAAAATCAAGAAAGTGGTTAACAATATTGTTGACAAGGCATGTGAGTATTATGAAAACGAGCCAGAGAGGGAAAAAAAGAAACTAGAGAAACTACAAAGACAGTTAGAAGCAGAAAAACAAAAGGCAAAGATAGCCAAGATAAAAGGAAAGGTCAAGAAAAGCAAAGGGTTTTTTTCAGAACTGGCAGACGGAATAGAAAAGACAGGTGACGCATTTAAGCCTTATGCCACTAAAAAGAAGGATTCCTATGATCCTTTTAGGATAAGTCCGATAGATAGACCTAAAGGTTGGAGGTAGACAAGATGAAAAAGATAGGAACGATGTTTGGGGGATGCAAGTTAGATAACCTGACTTTTGGATTAGGCAAGAAGAAGAAAGGTTACAGGTACAAATACGCAGAGATGAAGGACATAAAGAACCTCAATCCCAAGTTAGAGAAATACTAAGATGCCATATAAAAGAATTATGGTAAGGGGAAAGGTTTATCCCATCTATAGAAGCCAAAGGAAAAACAAGAAGTACAAGGTAAAAGTCAAAGATGAATGGGTGCATTTTGGAGCTAAGGGATATTCTATGTCTCCTCTGACTAAAAAAGGAGATAGGTATTGTGCAAGAAGTTATGGGATAAAAGGGGTTAATGATATTAGGTCTAGCAATTTTTGGGCTAGAAAACTGTGGAGATGTAAAGGAAAAAAATCAATATGAAACCAATGATAAAAAAGATAATCACTGTTTTAATCTTGCTAGCCATAGCACTCTTGGCGGTAATAATGCCAGTACCCACCCCCAAAGTAATTACTCTAGTTCTTTGCGTGGCACTTTGGTTAGTATTGGTATTTTTACTGCCGAGTCTAATATTTTGGGCTTATCCAAATGTATGCGGAGGGAAGAAATAATGGGAGATCGTTACACTCACTTACACCAAAAAAAGAAACCGAGAACAACTAAAAAAGAACGTGAAAGGAGAAGGAGGAAACAAAATGAGCAGTTGGTTGGAGATAAAAACTAATCTGAAGGAAGGGGCATTGGGTTTTAGCAATGTATTCCCAGCAATGGGTTCAGCTATAGGTGCGTTTGGGATTGTGTACCTTGCCGATAGGTTATTCGACTTCAAGAGGAGAAAATGAAGGTTAAAATATGCATTCTTTTGTTTTTGATAATCTTATTAGTTCCAACTGTAAATGCAGCAAGTTCACCATTCGTATGTGCAACAGAAGGATTATTTAATAATCTATTCGCTAATTCTAACATTACTGGTTCTATCTATGCACAAGATTTTCTTTACCAGAATGGAACTAGTTGTTGTGGGGGTGGAAGCGGAAGCGGAGATATAACAGAAGTTAATACTAATGGGAAGTATCTTTATGGAGGGGCTACGAGTGGAGCAGTTAATTTATTATTTAATGAAACAGAACTAAATACCACAGCCAAGACGGTCAAAGTAGATAATGCAACACATTCAGATAGTTCTTCTTCATTGACAGGAACTATTACAGAATCACAGATAAGTGATCTATCCCCTCATACTAACAGAAGCGATGCAGATATAAATTCAGTAATAAACGGAAGTATATGGAACATAACAGGAAGTAATATTTTTCCTTCTGAGATTTCAGGCAACGTCGGCATCGGGACGACGGGACCGGGGGCTGAATTAGAAGTTGCTGGAAATATTTCTGTTGGAACTTATAATGTTGGCTCAAATAGGTATATCGGCTTACAGGGAACAGACGATGTATATGATGTGGCGCATATTAGGGTTGGTTCTTTTTCTGATGGTGGAGGGTATTCAAATGATATTGGTTTTGTAACTCAACATTATGGCTCGGCTTCGGCAGAAAGGATGACTATTGATAAAGACGGCAACGTCGGCATCGGGACGACGAGTCCTTCTACTAAACTGCACATTCATGGAGATGCTGGGAGTGATGTACTAAATATAAGCAATGGCACTGCAGGGATGTATATGGATAACGATGGGAGAGTAGGAATTGGTACAACAGGCCTCTTTAGCTCCACTACTACATGGCTGCATATAGCTGATAATCTTCCTGGTCACATGGCTTATATAACAATTTCTGGAGATGATGGGGAAGGTGATGGCGGCTCTGGTCTTAACTTAGCCTATGATGATACTACAAAGTGGTCATTGAAAACAAGAAATAAAGCACCAGCACATTCATTACAATTTTATAATGGGAGCGGGGTTTCTAAGATGACGATTCTACAAAGCGGTAACATCGGCATCGGTCAGACTTCTCCTAATGTTTCTTTGAGTGTTTCAGGTGATGTTAATGTTACTGGGACTTATTATGGTGATGGTTCTGGGATTACTGGGATCACTGCTGATGGGGATGGTACTGGTGGCTGGACCAATACTTCAAAGCAGACTTCGACTTCATTGAATGTTAGTGTTGATAGTGGTACTTTGTATGTTGATAGTACTAATAATAGTGTCGGGATTGGGACGACGGGGCCGAACGAAAAGTTGCATATAGGTGGTAATGTTTGGATGGACAGTGGTAAATATATCAAATTTAAACGTAGTGTTAATAATGAGTATGGATATATTTATCATGACGGAAATGACTTTACAATTCATGCTGGAAGCTGGAGTGGGACAGACATAACTTTATCAGGCCAGGGAGAGTTTAAATTTGGCTTTGATACAATAGCATTCACGCCGAGTGTTAGCGGAATTATTAAAGCTGAGGCTAGTAGCGGGTCAAACCTTGATTTACGTGCTAATCATAATATAGTAGTTGATGTGCGTAGAGGAGGTGGAAGCTCAGCAGGTGCTTTTATTATCCAATCAACATTGGGAATTGGTGAGATAGCACGGTTTGACCAAGACGGCAACGTCGGCATCGGAACAACGAGTCCTTCAGACGAATTAGTAGTAAACGGCACATTTAGAGTCTTAAACGAAACAGGAACAGAAGGATTGTTTGTTGGACAGAACGGCAACGTCGGCATCGGCACGACGAACCCTCAAGAGAAATTAACTGTTGTTGGCGATGCTAATATAACAGGAGGCTTGAATGTTAGCAATGGTTTAATCGTTAATTCAGGCAACGTCGGCATCGGGACGACGGGGCCAGAATCTAAATTCCACATTTCTGAAGATGGAACTGCTACTGGAGGAAGTTTTTTATCAGGAACAACTCCGACAATTTTAGCAACGGGAGATGGTCAGAATATTATACAAACTATTGCTATGACGTCTTGGTCTGCCCCTGAAAGACCTATACTTCAATTTAGACGAGGAAGAAATACTATAGATGCGCCTACTGCGGTTATAGAAAATGATTTACTTGGGTCAGTTAGTGCAGGTGGATACGATGGAAACTCAATGGTTTTTCCAACACAAATTGATTTTATTGTAGATGGGACAGTTAGCGATGAAAGTGTCCCTGCTCGAATTTCATTTCTTACTGGGACTGTTTCTGGAAATAGAACAGAAAGAATGGTTGTAAAATCAGACGGCAACGTCGGCATCGGCACGACGAGTCCTTCATATCCTTTAGAGGTAGCTACCAATGTATCAGGAATAAGCATATATGCAGATGGAAACGTATCTGCTAAGGACTATATCACAAGAACATCAGTCTATGACAAAAGCAAAGGGACAGCTTTAAGCTATATAAAAGACAGCAATGACTACAAGACAGAAGACAAGATTGACCATACCAAATTCTACGGATATACAACATATGAAAAGACTGACTTATCAAGGCCAGAAATAAAATACTATGAAGCAGTAGACTACGATAAGCCAGTATATATAAACATCTCAACGCAGCAATGCGAAGATGAGCTAGTATATGAGACTGTTTGCAATGATGTAACTAATACTGAATGTGATTATGAGTTAAACGGGCAGTATTATGATTATGTATGCATAAACATCACATCAGAGCAATGCTTCCAGCAGGTAAAGCAAACCTGCACCCCATACACAGAGGAAGAATGCAGGTATGAATCAGTAGAAAACCAGACATATTACGATAAGATTTGCGAGAATATAGAAAAGCAAAGCTGTGAAGATATAACTATGCAAGTATGTAGCGATGTAATCACAACAGAAACAACATATCCCTTCAACAAGACAATGAACACAACAACATACCCATATAAGATACAGGAAGAAGGGGTCAGCCTAAACGCAGAGATAGACCTGCTAAGGCAGGCAGTATATGAGCTAAAGACAGAACTATGCAAAAAAGATAATAGTTATGGATGGTGTTAAGGATGCAGATTTAGATATTTAGCGGATAAATTACATAAGACTTGAAAATGCACGATGAAATGGAAACTATTGATAATATTGGTTTTGTTGATGATACCTTTAGTCTATTCTCTAGAGGACTGCAAAGACATAATGAAACCATCAGACATACCTTGCAGGATAAAGAACGCTTGGAACTATCCCAAAGACTGCGACCAATATTCAATAGACATATACAACGAAACACCAATTCTTTTAGAGACAAGAACGATGGGGAGCAATCTAGTGGGTTGCAACATCACTTTCAATTACACAAAACTAGGCACGTATTTTCTGAATTTCAGCACAGAAGATACTGCGATAATCAAAGTGGAGGCAGATGAAATGGCATATGTAAGCATAGGTATATTATTGGCGATTGTGACATTAACCTTTTTTATAGCAGCTATAAAAGTAAAACAAACTTTTTTACAGATAGCATTAAGTCTGATTACCCTATTAATGCTAGTAACCGACTTCTTTATGATGGGTAGATTCATACAAATAAATGATCCAGTACAGACAAATCTAGCCAATAGCTTCTTTTCATTTTACAATATTTCCCTAATTATATTTAGGTTTGCATTAATGGCAGCAGGGATATTCTTGTTGTGGTACTTATGGAAATATATCTTGACTGACCCATATAGAAAAAGAAAAATGAGAGAGGAGCGGTTCTATGACTAAAAAATTCCAGAGAACATGGATTCCAGAAGAGACGTTAAACCTAGCTGATCTCATAAAAAAGAATGCAGGATTAAGACACCAATGCGAGGCATTCAAAGCGATGAATGGCATATTCTTAGGGGGTTGGCAAATAGAAAAAATCGAAAAAAGAAGAAAGCCAAAATCAAAAAAAGAAGAATTAACATTTATTGGGAGGTTAAAATTAGAACTATAAACAAAAAAGCAAGTCTACTAGACAATATTCTGGTAATGGTACAGATGTTCGCTTTTGTAATATTCTTATTAGTAGCTTGGAAAATATGGAACGAATTTACCTCAGACCAAGTGAACTCAGACTTATGGGATAAGACAAGCGTAGGTTCAAGTATAAAAGCAAACACACAGAGAGCCTTTGAAAACTGGGACTGGGTAGGAGTATTGGCTTACTTCGGTATGCACTTAGGGATTATAGTATTGGTCTTTTTACTAAGGAGTCACCCGATAGTATATGTGGGAGGCATATTTGTAATAGTCATTATGGTGATAGTAGCAGTACCTTTAAGCAATGCTTGGCAGGATGAAATAAGTGTAGACCCTGACTTTGCTAATGAAATAACTAAACTGCCTAGATTGGATTATATTATGGATATGTTGCCTATTTTTGAAATGATATGGGGATTCGTTTCCTTGATTTGTTTTGCAGCTTTTGCTCGTGGAGAAGCCATAATATGAGAAAACTAAATATATTAATCTTTGTATTGATTCTATTAGTTATACCTTCTGTTATCGCTGTTGATTTAAGCGATAGACTAGCTAACCATTGGGATTTTGAAATAGATTTAAACGATACAGTAGGAGGGGTAACAACAACTCCAACAAATGCTCAAAGAGTAACTAAAGACTGGGTTAATACTGACTGTACCGAGACAGGAGAGGTAAACGTATCTGGTACAGTTTACTATGGAGAGGAGTCATTTTGTAGACTCATAGATAGTAAGGCGTGTTGCATTCATAATAAAGAAGGAGGAGAGCATGGTAACTGGGGTAGAGATGATGGTAGCGTGACTAAGTGGTGTAGAGACCTAACGACTAATGAGGAAACATTTGATAATTCACTTAAAGTGCGTAAAGATAAAATGATAAGGTATAAGGAGGGAAAATGAGGGAATATTTGACGCTAGCAATGGTTTTGTTTTTCACTTTAGTAGCTCTCTTAGTCTCAGCAGTAGATATGAGTACAGACCCAGCAGACTATAATGCTTCTGACGGTGTGAGCTCAGATGATATAGCCATAAATGGTTCTACACCCTCTGATGGAGACCAGTTAGAGAATTATGGTTGGACTGATGTTGGGGGAGCGGATGTCATGTACTACATGGGAGGAAGTGAAGGTACGTTAGGGAGCATATCTATTAAAGTGAGGAGAGATGCTTCTGATACTTATATGAGATTTCCTTTGCCTATTGGTGATGGATATACTGGTCAGTGTCGATTTGCGTTTAAGATTCCGTCTAATGCTACATTTGCGGATGCTAATGGTTATAGGCCGGTGTTTATGCCTTCTCCAGGATTTGATGATGAGGGTTTAAGAATAGGAAGTTTTTGTTCTACAACGGATTGGTGTTGTCAAGATGGTGCAAGTTTAACTGCTGTAGGTAAAATACAAACAGGTAAGTGGGAGAATATAACAGTAAACATAACATCAGGTAACATGCAATGGTACTTAAATGATACACCTGTATGCAGTATAAGCAGGACATTCACAGGAGTTTTGGGGATATACTTTGGTTCTGTAACTAATTCTAATTTCCATGGTTGGGCTGATGAGTTGAGATGTACGGATGATGGTGTGCATGAATGGCCTGCAGGTGCAGCAGCAGATACATCAGCTCCCAGTATACCTTCCCCAACAGATAACTCAAACAACAATACAAACGTAACAATCAACATAACCCATACAACAAACAATAGTGACGTTAGGTATTGGCTCTATTTTGGAGATACTTCTACTTTAGGTGAAGAACATCTATACCTAACCAATGTTACAAGGACAGGAGAAGAATATAAAACCTTTCTTACGAACATAAGTGTTGAGGGTGTTTATTATTTTAAGGCTCAGGTTCAAAACGTAAGCGATGGCACATTCTCTTTAAATACTTCAACATATACATGGATTCTAGACACAAGTAGCCCAACAATAAATATATTACAAAACACAACCTTTGAGACAGACAACTCAACGATTATAAGCAATTATGGAAATAACCTAAGCATAAATATCTCTTTCTTTGATACAAACTTAGCAGGTGGACAAACCCTAATCAACATAACAAATTCTACTGATGAATCCGTATTTCAGGTATTGAACACTTCTATAACAGGAACTACAGTAAATGTCAGTAGGGTTGTGGACATATCGTCATGGGCTATAGGCAACTATACAGTAAAGTTAATAGTAACAGACTCTCACACTGCAAATAAAATAAAACCATATGGCATAATAAAAGGATTAAACTATTTTAGGTACACAACAACAGAGGGCAACACAATCAAAGTAGAAAGTATGACTATGCCTTCTTCAAGGAAAACGACTAAATCAAAGGATAGGTATTCCTTTCAGTTTGATTATTTGTTATCTAAGTCAACCTTTAAGTATAAAATTACAAGCTATAATAAGATAAAATACCTTCCTGAATCAGAATACCCCGCACATTTTGTAGTGATCTCAGATGACTTAAGAGGAAACTGGCTAGATTTTGGAGGAATACCTAAAGAAGATATTACAGTAACGAAGATAGACGACTATGAATACGAAGTAGAGATAGAATCTAAAGGAAAAAAGAAGTTTACCTTTAACTCATTAGGAGGACTGAACAGAAAGGAAGAAAACTATCTGTTAAGGATAGGCTCTACACTAGACGTATGGGTAACAGACAGCGAAACCGGTAATGATATGAACGCTACAGTTACCTACAACGGACAGGTAGCCCACACTATAGCGGGAGTAAGCGGAGCAAGAATAGTAAATGTAACCAAAGAGACAGAAACAATAGCTTTAAACGCAACAGGCTATGGAAATAAGGATGAGACAGTTACAATAACAAATTCTTATCATAACCTTACTGGCACTTTAACACCAGTCAACACAGTAAAGGCATACTTCTATGATGAATCGAGTTATACTCTTATAGATAATGAATCATTTTCAGTCTATCTAGAGACAACAGGATTTTCCAATACCTACACAGCAGCTACTAATCCTTACTCTATCGGGAGCTTAGGCTCAGGATTATACGAACTAAAAGCCTCTTCTACTAATTATCCAGAAAGAGTCTATTTCAATGTTAATGTAAGCAATGAAACGACTACAAATCTGAATATTTACTTAATCAATACTACAGACAGTTCAGAAATAACCTTTAATGTAGTTGATTCAAGCAATGAGGACATAGAAGATGTTGATGTTGACTTTTATAGAACTCTAAACGGGACTAATACCCTTATAGCACAAGAAAATACAGATTATGGAGGTAATTGTAAGTTATATCTAGATACTAACTATGAGTATCTGATAAACTTCTCTAGGTCAAGTTATGAATCAAAAACTGTAAACCTAGAACCAACCGCAACAGACAGCCCATATACTATAACCATGTACTCTTCCCAAGTTGAAGAGACAGCCTTAGAGTCAAGCATCAAAGTACATTCAATAAAGGTTAACTGGACATGGGAAGAATCAGTAAGACAAATCTTTATGAATTGGTCTGATCCAAACAATTACGCTTCAAAAATATGTCTTAAAGTGTCTGAATTTAACAAAACCCATATGGAAAACTGTTCTACCTTATTGACAGGAACTTTAAACTATACTATGTCTAACGATAATGTAACCTATCTTGCAGAATCAATCGCATATAGAGACGGAAACAGATACGTCCTAGATAGTTACGACATCAATCTAAGAAACGTAATAGACAAAATAGGAAAAGGCATGGGTATGATTGTATCTTTGCTTTTATTTTTGACTTTTGCTTTAATTGGTTCATTCAATCCTGTCGCTAGTGTCGTAATGGGAACAGGCTCTTTATGGATTTCATTCCTTATGGGAATACTCCCTGTTGGTTTTGGAGCTTTGATGGGTCTTACTTTTGTAGCTTTAATCGTAGTAATTGGAATGATGAGGTATAAAGGATAATGAAAATTTCACAATTTATCATAATGTTGATTCTCATTGTAGCAGTCATTATAGGCACTTACGGATTTGTAATTGACTTGGCAGACGAATACAATACCACAATTAACAGTTCTTATAAAGAAACATACGATATGATAGCGGAACTCCAAACCAATACAGAAGAGATAGAAGGAGAGGTATACAATATCACTCCAGAGAAAGACAAGCAATTCTTAACTGGAACGTGGGATGCCTATAGGGTAGCTACTGAATACACAGGAGATAGCATAAACATAAGCAAACAGTTACTTATAGATTCCACAGAAGATTTAGGTTTAGGCGGTTCTAAAGGCTTTGTCTATAAGACAATAGTAACTATAATCTCGATTTTAATGGTGTCTGCACTAATCTTTTTAATAATAAGGAGGACTTGGTAAAATGTCATATGCAAATCCTGTGAACCTGACGGGAATTGTTGAAACATTCCAGTATGTAAACAACGTAACTGATAATTACTTTGTCATTATGATGTTATTATCTTTATATCTTATCGTGTTTATCTATTCAATTATGAGAAATCCTAGTGATTTAGGAGATCATATAGTGGCTTCTGCAATACTAGCTGGGTTTATAACAACCATAACAGCAGCGATATTAAGGGTTACAGAAATCCTAACCTCAGATAGAATCTTGTTTTTTTGCGTTGCTTCCTTTGTAGTTCCACTGATAATAGCTTATTTCCATCAGAGAGACTAATTTCTAATATATAAATTTAACGGAACTCTTCTAGATATATTTTCTATATGACAACCTATCCTATGTCACGACATCAGTCGGGGGCAGAATATTAAAAAAACTATTTGAGGAGATGTCGTATGGATATGGATAGAATAAGGCAGTTCATAATTGGTCTGGTTCTTGTCTCTTTGATTGCAGCTAGTGCAGCTATTGCTCTAGACGCTTTCCAGAGTGATACAACTTCAGACAGTTATGCATGGAATATCTCTGGTAATGGGTTGAGAGGTATCGATAACACAACGTCATATTTCGACACAGCAGGTACTATCGCTGGTGTTGCATTGCTTTTGACGATTGTAATTGGTGCTTTCTACTTCGTTACGAGAAGATAAGTTGAGGTGACTACAAATGGACATGGAGCGAATCAAGCAGTTTGTAATTGGACTAGCATTGGTTTCCTTAATAGCAGCGTCAGGAGCTATCGCTTTGGATTCTTTCCAGAGTGATTTGAGAACAGGAAATGCAGAATGTAACTCTACAGACCAAACAGGTTGCGGATATGCATATAATATCAGTAACAATGGTTTACAGGGAATAGGCAATACTACTAGCTATTTTGACACAGCAGGTACAATAGCAGGGGTAGCATTGCTCTTAACCATTGTGATTGGTGCTTTCTACTTCGTAACTAGGAGGTAGGGGGGTTACAAATGGACATGGAGCGAATCAAGCAGTTTGTCATAGGATTGGCATTGGTTTCATTGATAGCAGCAGCAGGTTCTATCGCCCTAGACAACCTAGAGAGTGATGTCAGACAAGATCACATCACTACAGTATCAAACGAATCTTTAACAGCTAGTGGGGGAGCAGCACAGGCAACAGAAGGGGGATTATTCATCTCTGCAAGTGCGTTGAGAAACGCAACAAGCGTTACAATGACTGTAGGTGGGGATTATAATGTATCCACATCAGGTGCAGTCACCATAGCAGGTAACTACAGTCAAAGTGGAACATACTACATTGACTATACCCACTATGAAAAGACACATATGATGAATATTTCTACTGCTGGCTTGACAGGCATAGAAAACACGACAAACTACTTCGACACAGCAGGTACAATAGCAGGGGTAGCCTTACTATTGACTATAGTGATTGGTGCGTTCTATTTTGTAACACGCAGATAACTCGAAATTTCTTTTTTTCTTTTTTTATAAAAAACTTTAAATATTATATAATTCTATAATTTTTATATATGAATAAGAGATTTTTACTAATTCTTTTGGTTTTCTTCATAGTACAGTTACCGATTTTATTCATAAAAGTACCCGCAGACGAGATGGTTTACTATGCGGTTTCTAGAGAAGTTTCTAAAGGAAATGATATTTATTCTGAGATATTCTTTGGTCATCCGCCTTTGCAGATATATCTCTATGTAGGATTAATCAAGCTATTCGGTTTTCATATATGGATTCTAAAATTATTTACTTTGTTGGTTAGCATAAGCATTTCTGTCTTTCTATACCTCTATGTAAAAGATAATTATAATGAAAAAACAGCTTTTTTATCTTCTCTGTTGTTCTTAACAACATATGATGCTTTGATTTTTGGGAGTTTTGCCTTCGGAATAGAGATAAGTCTACTATTTTTTATGATTTCTCTATACTTTTTGAACAAAAAACCATTAATTTCGGGTATTTTCTTTGCATTATGTTTAGCAACTAGGCTACATCTAGCACCACTAGGGCTAATTCTACTTATTTTCTCGGAAAAAAAGTTAAAATTTCTACTTGGAACTACTATTTTACTGCCTTATTACCTGTATTTAGCTACAATCCCTGAGTTCATACCACAGGTTTTTGGCTATCACACAGATAAACTCTATTGGAGTAAAGGATGGATAGACTTTATCAGAGCAAATATACACATATGGATATTCTTTTTCTTTGGAATGAAATGGATCAAGCCGATGATTACCTATATTCTTGTAAGTTATATGGCATTTATGCTTATTTTAAGGTCTGTCTTTGAGTATTACTTTATAGTATTGGTTGTTTTCCTATGTATTGGTGGCTCACTAGCACTTTTAAGGTCAAAATACAAAAAAACCTTATTCATAGCTTGGATTTTCTTTATAGTTTTACTATTAGTTAATTCAATGCCTAAATTATACGAATGGAACAAAGATTATGATGATTTTTCTAGTTATATTGACACTTTAGAAAACAAACCATTAGTAGGACAGAGTGCAATCACAGCTTTACTAGCCCTAAAAACAGATAGAAACATCTCTAAACTACAGATAGACACAAACTTTCAGAGAAAAAAGGTATTTAACTACTCAGATTCAATAGTTATCTACTCAAAAGGCTTATTTCAGGGAAAGGACTTCAAATGCTCTCTTTTAGACACTAAAGAAGTAGCTACAAAGGTTTATGATGTGTGGGATTGTTAGTTCACTCTAAAGTAAAAACAGCATTATTATTTACCATATTGAAAATAAATAAACCCACATTATAGCGGGTTATTTTTTTATCAATCCAAAAGATTTAAATATAAGCGATACTTAAATAATCCTAATTAATTGAAAGAAGGAGGAAAGAAAGATGAAAAAAGAAGATATAGAAGGGTTCAAGGGAAGAGAGCCTTTTCTGATATTCACCAAATATAAATCCATATATACAGTTAGAGAAGTAAAAAAATTAACTGATTCTTCCGTTACCTTTATAGATAAGTTCAATGGTCTTAATGTTATTGATCTTAAAGATATTTCTGAAATTAAAGATATATCAAATAATAAGGGGGTGAAATCAAATGTATAACACAGCACAGTTAGAAACCTACGGTCAGAAGGGGTTTATTTACCGTTTTTTTGCCATTTTAAGGGGGTTAAACCGTAAAGGGTACTTAGTACTTAACATGAGCCGAGAACTGGCTAAAAATCTAGCGAAACAAGGCATAACAAAATGAAAGGAATAATTTGTAACCAATGTAAGAAAGTAATCACAGAGAAAATATTTCATGTAGATATTACTCCATTAAAGATAAGAGATATACCAATAAAACCTAGGAGCATATTATACCGTATAGAAGATAGAATAAATGTAGATAGTTTAGATTTCTGTTGTGAAGAACATCTCATTGAATTTTTTAAGAATAGGAGGATAAAAAATGACACCAGAAGAACTAGCTAAAAAATATCCTACTGAGATTCTTGAGATTGCATTGGAAATAAAAGAAGAAATGGAGGATAAATTTTGTAATCAATTTAAGATACTGAAAGGTATTGATAAAATAAAGGTGAAGGTGATAAAAAATGCAAATAAACAAAGAAGCTGAATGTGAAGTTGTAAAAAAGAAGATTAGAAAGACACAGAAAGACTGGATTGACTATTTCAATAACAAAGGAGAAAAGATGATCTCCGCACCAGACATATATAAGATAGCAAAGGAAGAAAACAAATCAATAATAGAAAGTCTAAAACAAGACTTTAAAGATAGCTGGGAAGTAACCAGCACAAGAATAATCTACAATAAGGACAATCTTGAAGCAGAGATAATCCATGACGCTGACAGTAAGATATCAAAACCAAAGAGCTACAAAGTAACTATTCCAGAATTTGATGATGAAGCAAAGCAGGATGAAGAAACAGAAAAATACCTACAGGCTTTGTTTGACACAAAAGACGACATAACAACAATTCTTAAAGTATTAAAGAGATTTGACAAGGATAGAAAAATCTATCTCTGGACACCTTCACAAAGCTCAAGAAAAGACAAACAAGTTCGCTCTGTCGTTCTTTACTTCTACGTCTTCGACAGGTTCGGTGTCGGTGGCGACTGGTTCGGCGACGGCGATGGCTTGTCTCGTGGGGTGATAGTAAATTCTGCGAAGCAGACAAAAAAATCTAAGGGGGCATCAAAATGAAAATCTTACCAAGACCAGATGATGAATATAGGACACAAGAAGAATGGGTTAACTTCTTCAACAAAGATAAAAAACGTATGGTCTCAATGCCAGACCTATTCCAACTTGTAAAAGAAGATAATACAGAAACAATAGAATCCTTAAGAAAGGACTTTAAGGACTCTTGGCTTGTTACAAGCACAAGAATAATCTACGATAAAGACAACCTCTCTGCAAAGATAATACACAATGCAAACAGCACAGTAACAAAGCCAACAGAAATAACTCTAAAAGAAATCCCTGTATGTAGACCAACATACCTAAAAGACTTGATAGATACAGAAGCAGGATTAAGCTACATCAGAGCCTTAATCAATAACAAGGCAACAAAAGAACAGATAACAGATTTCTTTGTAAAACTTAGCGGAAAGAAAGAGAAGAACATACGCTTCTGGACACCTTCACAAAGTTCAAGAAAAGACAAGCAAGTTCGCTCTGTCGTTCTTTACTTCGTCGGCTTCGACAGGTTCTATGGCGGTGGCGACTTCTGGTTCGACGACAACGATGGCTTTTCTCGTGGGGTGATAGTAAATTCTGCGAAGCAGACAAAATTTTTCAGTAACAAAGCAATCTTCGACATAGAAGAAGAAACAATCACAATACCACTAACAAAGAAACTAAGGAGAGAGATAGAGAAAAAACAATCAAAAGGGAAGGTGAAAATAGACTGGAAACTTGATGTAAAACTAAAATAACTATCTTTGGCAAACGCCAAAGTCACATGTCGGTTTATCAAGGCTTTATTGCCATAAAATACAGTTGCGATACATAGTAGGAAACGAAAAGGTAAAGCAACAGTGGAATGAAGATAAACTGGCTACAAGAGGTTCGCTCTGTCGATCTTTACTTCAACGACTTCGACAGGTTCAATGTCAATGGCAACAACTGGTTCGACAACAACAATGGCTTATCTCGTGGAATGGCTTGGAAGTTTGCCCCAAAACACAATGAAAACCTACAAAAAATTATACCAAGAACTTTGCTCGGAAGAAAATATAGCTATAGCTTTCAGGAAAGCAAGAAAAAGAAAGTCAAAGAAGCCATATGTCATAGAGTTTGAAAAGAACCTGAATGAGAACCTTAAAGCCTTAAGATTAGAATTGTTATTAGAAACTTATATCCCAAGGCCATTAAAGACATTTGTGATAAGAGATCCAAAAACAAGAAAGATAAGGAAATCAGAATTCAAAGATAGGATAGTTCATCATGCAATCTGCAATATCTTAGAGCCAATATTTGAGAAAAGGTTTGTCTATGATTCTTTTGCCAATAGAAAAGGAAAGGGAACTTTAAATGCCATAAAAAGATTTGACAGATTCAAACAGAAGGTATCTAAGAACCACACTAAAGACTGCTATGTATTCAAGGCTGATATTAAGCATTATTTCGATCAAGTAGATCATTCTATTCTAATAAGGATTTTAAGCAAGAAAATAAGGGATAAAAGGCTAATGGAGTTAATTCTAAAGGTTCTAAATAATCATTCAGGCAAAATTGGGATGCCATTAGGCAATATGACTTCACAGTTCTTTGCTAATGTCTATCTTAATGAGTTAGATCAATTTGTAAAGCATAACTTAAGGGTAAAATACTATATACGCTATGTAGATGATTTTGTTATCCTACATAGCAATAAAGAAATATTAAAAATCTATTGGAAACAGATTAATGTTTTCTTAAAGGAAAAGTTGCAGCTAGAACTCCATAAAACAAAGTCTAAGATAATATTGCTAGAGAGAGGCATACCCTTTCTAGGATTTAGACATTATCCTTATCATAGATTATTGAAAAGGTCAAACGTAAGGGCAATGAGAAAAAAGATTAAGCAGACAGATTACGATTCTCTATGTGTATTCTTGGAAGGTTGGGTGTCTTATGCTAACCATGCTGATACTTACACTTTAAGGCATAAGGTTGCCAATACTGTTGAAGATAGTTTTCAAGGGGATACATCTCTGTTACAAATAGATAGACTGATTAAATATGCAGAAAGAGGTGAGGCATTTTTATGAAAAATACAATCCACTATATAGGCGGTCACTTATACACAGATACGAAATGGTATTGGAGATATTTAAAAACAACAATCAGATGGGCTTCTATTATTTTTAGAATAATGATTGCTACAGTAACACTAAGTATATTAGGAAAAACAGAAATGTCAAGATTTACCTCAATAGTAATATCGATTGTTAGTTTGTGTTATATGTTCTATCCTATACTAATGGAATTATTAAGTATATTGAGGTTCAAATGGAAATAAGTAACTCAGACCTAAAATTCCTAGAAAAAACAAAGAAACTAATGAAAAAGAAAACTTACGATAAAGAGCAGAACCTAGCAGCAGATGAATTTGATATTCAACAATCTCAAGCACCTTTAAAGACTTTCAACAAAGTAAACAGAGAGAAAAAGAAAGATTATAGATATAGATCATTCGCACATAGGAAAAAAATATATTCATTCTTAGGAAGAGGGAAACCCCTACCATTTCACTTATTATTAAGGAAGATGGGAGATGATAAATCTAGTTTGAATAATGCTGAATTGTTAGATTTAGAAGTTAATGAAATAAATGATTATGAAAAGAATAAAGCGGTGGTATGAATTAAGAAAATCAAATCAAATCTAGAAAGGGCAAACGAGTTAGCAATCCTAATAACAACAAAAACAAAGTACAAGACTCACGTTGCATATATTGATGCCTTATGCTTTGCTCAAGGTCACACTATTACAATAAAGGATGGATGGTTTAAATCAATTCAGATAGTATATGATAAAGGAGATTTAGATTATTACACTCGTAAAAAAGATGTGAGTGAACTTACTGATTTTGAAAAACAAGTATTGAGAGATATAGAAAAGTTGACTAAAAAGGAAATAACACTAAGAGATATGGTTAACATAACTCTTGGTGGAAGATAATGAAGCCAAGTAGTTAATCAAGCTGGAATAGGACAACTCTGTCGAGAGTTGGTTTTTATCCTAGTTATGAAAATGAACCTAAAAAACATATTCAAAAAGGCAGACATTGAAGAGTACAAAGATAAAATCAAGAAGATAGACGAACAGATAAAACAACTAAACAAAACCAAGAAAAAATGGCAAACAAGACTAAGAAACAAACTAAAGGAATGAAAAAAGGAGAAGGAAATTTCATAACTAAATACTGGTTAAAGAAATTTGAATGGTATGATTGGAGATTCTTAATACAATTACCCTTATTTATGGCTTATATGCTGATTGTGGAAATAATGTTGTTAGTATTTATTGGTTTGCAATTATTATCTTTAGGTTTGGAAGGTTTAACAAATATAAGATTATGGAGATTTTTACTGAAATAATGAAACCAAAAGAATGTAACATATGCGGACTAAAAGATTTAAGAGAAACACCTAAAAAAATAAAGTGTAATTATTGCGGTTGGTTCGTTTGGAAAGATAACCGTAGTTCTAAAAGTAGTAGAAGCCCCATCACCTCTCTACTGTCTAGTTCTAAGGGGGCTTCAAAATATTTTAATACAAAAAGAAAGCCAATTAAAGAGCTTCTAAAGGAGTATAAAGATGATAGATAAATCAGAGCTAGACAACAGGCAGTCCCAGAAATACTGTCCGTATTGCGGAAGTAAAATGTATATTGGTTTTCTCTGTCCAAACTGTCATAAGGCTAGTTAAAAATGGAAGAGATAAAACAATTCAACCAAACAATAGAAGTTAAACATTATAGCAAAGAAACCCATAAATCATACCAGTTCCATATAGAAAAATTTAGAAGATATTATGGAGACAACCTAACAAAAGAAAACATTCTAAGGCATTTACATTATCTAACCAATGAAGGATTTTCACCATCAACAATAAACATAACAAGGGCAGCCTTACTTTACTATGCAAATAATGTTTTAAATAAAGAGATAAAACCAGAAGAGATAGTTACGATAAAAAGACCAAAACCATTACCAAAACCAATAGAAGTAGACATAATAAAAAAGATAATTGACAATACACCAAATCTAAAACATAGGATAGTCTTAGAGGTTCTATATGGATCAGGACTAAGGTTAGGTGAAGTTGTAAAGATAGAATGGAACGATATAAACTTTGTTGAGGGAATATTAAGAGTAAATAAGGGCAAAGGAAACAAAGATAGATTAGTAAAGCTTGGAGAGAATGTAATAAAGCATCTTCTCGATTATAAGGATTCAAGATATAACAAAACAAATATTTACGTCTTTGATAGTATGGCAAGACCCAATACCCACATATCAAAAAAGACAGTACAAAAAATACTAGAGAATAGTTGTAAGAAAGCAAAGATAAAACAGCATTTTAACGTTCATAGATTAAGGCATTCATACGCAACACATAGTTTAGAAGCAGGAGTAGACATAAGGAAGATACAGGAAGCATTGGGCCATTCTTCACCAAAAACAACTATGATTTACACAAAAGTAACCAAAGACACAATAAGAGGGATGATTAGCCCATTAGATTTAATCTACTCTGAAAAACTTAAAAGAAATAGTGGTTGCGTGGATAGTAAAGTTACAAGAAATGGTGAATGTGACTGCTAATTAAACGAAATTTTGGATTTTGCTCCAAAGCTACACAATGATAGATAAAACAGAACTCAAAGAGAAGCATATACTTGACGCTTGTTGTAGTGTTAAAGCTATGTGGTATGATAAAAACCACCCTAACGCAGTTTATATAGACATTCGCAAAGAAGAGGGTGGTTTTTTAGGTTATGGCCGTAAAGAAGCACTTTCTCCAGACTACATTATGGATTTCAGGAAAATGGAGTTCCCAGACAAAACCTTTAAGTTAGTTGTCTTTGAGCCACCGCATTTAAGCAAACTTGGAAAGACAAGTTTATTCAGAAAGAAGTTTGGTTGCTTAAATGCGGAAACTTGGCAGGATGATTTAAAGAAAGGTTTTGCTGAATGTTGGAGAGTTCTTGATGATTATGGAACTCTCATTTTTAAGTGGAGCGATTCTGAAATCCCATTTAAGAAAGTGCTTGAACTCATACCACATAAACCTTTATTTTACAACACTACAAATTATAAGGCCACAAGCGTCACAAAGTGGTTCTGTTTTATGAAAATACCAATCACAAAATCCAAAACTCACGGGGGTCAAGAATGACCCCTCGTTTAATATGCGTTAAAGAGAAAATACGATATTCTTCGTATTTTCCCAAATTTTTTGCTACGCAAAAAACTTTCCTTAACGCTAATATTATGTTCAATAATTCCCCCCAACTAAGAAAATGAAAGATAAGGGAAATGACGGAAAAGGAAATATTCCTGAAAGAGATTTATGGGAGACAGAACAATCCTTTTGGGATAAATTGAATAATAAAGATAGAGAACGGGATAATCACTGTAAAGAGAAAGAAACTGTAAGATAACCCCACCCCCTTTATTTCTCATGGAAAAATGTCAGATAAAAAAGAGGTGTATGATAAGAAGATAAAGGACTATATAGACGAGATAACTACTCCGATTTTTAACAAGGCTCTACAGGAAACTAAAAAAAACCATAGCATGGTCGTTTCCAAACAAAAACCTAAGAAAAAAACTGTCACTCCCTCCCTCTACAATCCACACAACTACCGACTATATTTCAAGTTCACTAAAGAAAAGTACACTCCAAAAGAGGGTATGGTTGGGGTATGGTTCGGAAAATTAAAGAATTATGGCAAAGAATTTACAGCAGTTGGAGAAGGAGTAAGGGTAACGGTAAAGAAAGTTCAAGTAGAAGTAATCAATAAGTTAAGTGAAGAAGAATGGTTTTATATCAACAGGATCAAAGCCAAAGAAGAGATAGCTGCCGTTTTAAACAAGATAGACAATAAATGTATCAATTCATTAAAAAAATTCATAGAGGTATATGGGGGGAGATGCGACTTTAAGATAATCAAGACAGAAGGGAGACCAAATCTAAACCTCTTTACCAAAAGCGATAACAAAGTAATGAAAGAACCCATTATTGACAATTTAGCCTTAGATATGGCCTTTGATACCAAAACAGTAAAGAAAGTCTATAAAAAGCCAAATGTAGAGTTTAAAGAACCCATCTATGCAGCTACTTATCTTGAAAATTCAGCTTTAAACGAGTTTAGCCCTGAAATAGCAGGTTCAATCAATAATCTTTCAAATACAATAAATAAAATAGCCGATAAGTTCGGATCAACCCTTACAGGTATAATCCCAGTATTAAACCAATTGACTAATATGAACATTGAAATCACTAAACTAAGAAGAGACGTAACAAAGATTCAGAGAAAAAGAAAACCAATAATAAATAATAAAGATTTAAGAAAATGGCAATAAAAGACTACAGGCAACAAAGATTCTGGATGGGTAGGGAAAGAACACCCAATCAACTAGAGAGAACCGAAATACTAAGCTGGAATGAATACCAATATGTAATGAAACAATTAAGAGATTTCAGAATTAATAAATACAAAGGAGAGAATATAGGACATTAACCGTTCACGCCAACGAATGCCCATTTCCCCCCATTCATTATTATTCAGTAGTTTATCTATATAAATGTTTCTATTATATGATGTGAAATTCATATGATTATTTGATATGTAAAAAACCATTTTGGATAAATTTTTTCCCTATACCTGTCATTGTAAAAGTAAAGAAAAGGTGATTAAGATAGAAAAAACAACTCAACAATACTTTGCTGATGTTATCAGAGCAATAATAGAGAAAGAAGAAAAAGGCAAATTGAGTAAGAAAACAATCCACCAGTTAAAAGATGATGTTAATTGGTTAGGCTATAAATAGGTTGTTATGAGTTGGTTAAAATCATTCGGACTCAAACTATTTATTATTTTTAAATTATTATTGAAACTTTACTTAATCCTTTATTTTGTGCTTTTAGTTTATCCAGTACTTTATGTTATCAATTCCCCTCATTTGAGGTTACTGGTAAAGGTATTATGAAAAGAAAAAGCAAATGTTGTAATGCAGACTTAGGCTATAACTTTCGTAAAGAAACGGTCTGCACTATATGTGGGATGTCATTAGAATATCAAGAAGAACTCGTAGCAAAAAAATCTCAAACTACGGACTCCAAAAAGAAATCCTAATTATAATTATCGTTTCCCATTAAAAAAAGATGAAAAAAACAAACCACATCCAAAAGCAAAGATTCTTCAAAGTAATCAAAGAGAATAAAATATGGTCTACAGATAGCTTACTAAAAAAGATAAACTTACTATTACCTTCAAACTTAGAAATCAATGTAAAACAATTATTTCATATAATCGCTAAACAAATAACCTATAGGGTATTCAGGTGTAGATACAATAATCGTATGCACTATATCTTTAAGAAGAGGTGTTGAAAATGGGAATGGAAACATTTAGTTTGAATATGAGTCAAGAAGCTTGTCATTGGTTTGCGGGTTTGGCTTTAGGTGGAATGATTGTACCAAGAGTATTGTTGTTGTTAGTTGTACTATTTCTTATTGCATATTTGGTTACAAAATTGTTTAAACCAACTTTAGAAGAATTAGGAATAAAAATAAAGGATAAACTGTTTAAGAAGAGGCGATAAGAATGTCAAAAATCAAACTTAACGAAATTGAATTTGAGAAGAGATATGATTACATATACATGAATGGAAAATATTATGAGATGAAAGGTAACGCTGGAAGAGGTAAGTTTGAATTTGTTGAAGTTAAAGATGTTCAGGAAAGAATAGACAAAGCAGAAGAAATAGCCGAAGTATTAGTTAAATCTCTTGATGGTAAGAAAGTATTGCTTGGGTCGATAATGAAATTGCCAAAGCGAGACATGGATAAATTATATAAGAATGCAGTTGAAAGAGGATTCAAAACAAAAACAAGAGAACATGAATGTGTTGATATGAAAATTGGAAATTTTGTCTTGCCCATTGTAGAATAGAGGGTATTAAAATCTCAATAACAAAAAACCTTACAGGAGAAGTATTTGTAAAAGGTAACTTACATAAAATCTTACAGAGTTACAACATCAAATACTACGAACCTGAAAAGGATTATCCAATAGATAAAATCTGGCTTTTTGTAAATGGATCAGAAAATGGAAAGCCTAGAATGTTAAGATCACTGTGTTTCTCTAATACTGAAAACCATAGGAAATTTATAGTTAACAATATCTATGCAAATGTCTATATCTTAGAGAAAAGGTTGGTACACTATTCAGACGTTCATATGACACCAGAGTATAAGAAAAAACTGTTAGATTCATTACTTCTAGAGATCAAAAAAGAAATTCTGGATAGGTGGAAACAAGTCACACTAGCGAAAATATGAGATTTCGTCTAGAACCCCTGCAGTAGGTTTAGGCTATCCCCCTTTGCCTATTGTGTGGGTTTTATTGTTAAAATGTCATCATACTACATAGTAAAAACCAAATGTCCGAAATGCGGAGAGAATCTGAGGCAGACTTTTGGGGGTAGACTGCTCTGCAAGAAGTGTAATATTTATTTAGGTGAAGATGGAAATAAAGATTAGTAAAAAAGTTTGGATTGTAATAATTATAATCAGTAGTATAGTAGCCATTAGCCTTATCTATAATGTTGGAAAAGTAAGAGGATTCATAGAGGGTATAGGATTCACAGCAAATAAGTTAAATTCATCAGTTTGTGAAGTAATTAATAAAACAAGAGATAATAACGGTTATTGTATTTTAAACTCAGGACAAAGATACGAGATGATTAAGGAATGTTGGTATGAGAATTTTATTGTAGAAGGGGAACAAGAGTTTCCAACATACTTAGAAGTAGCTTATTTTCCACAAAGGATACTTTATTACCCTTTTATTGGATGTTGGTAATTTGTAACGAATATCATGGTCAAGAAGAAACCTAAGACAGAAAGAGAAATTGATGAATATAAACCATCTGAGATATTTAAAAAATTTGAAGAAGAACTAGAAAAACTAAGAGCTAAGATAAGGAGGTTATAGATGAAAGTAGTGATATACATTAGAACATCAACAGAGGATCAAACACCAGAGCTACAGCTAAAGAGTTGTAAATCCATAAATAAATATGGTGATTATGAAATATTTAAAGAGCAACAATCAGCATGGAAAGACAACTTGGACAAAAGAGAATCCTTTGGGAATTTAATCAATCTAATAAAGCAAAGAAAGGTAAATCATCTGATTGTTTGGGATGTTGATAGGATTTATAGAAACAGAAAAAAACTAATTGCATTCTTCAAGTTATGTAAGATATACGGTTGCAAGATACATTCATACAGGCAACAGTTCTTCGAAACATTGCATACTATGCCAGAACCTTTTAATGAAGTTATGTTTGACTTCATGCTTCAGATGATGGGATGGTTTGCAGAAGATGAAAGTAATAAGAAAAGCCAAAGGACAAAGTTAGCTATAGTAAGGGAGAAAGGCAAACCTACAATGAGCTACAAAGGGCGTAAATGGGGCAGAAAGGCAATATCTCCAAAAATAAAGGAAAAGGTACTGGATTTAGAAAAAGAAGGAAAATCAATAAGAGAAATCGCTTCTGAGGTTATATACTACGATAAGAATAAGAATAAGAAATTACTGTCTAAGTCTATTGTCCATAAAATCATACAAGAAAATAAGGGGAAAAATTAACGTATTTAGGCTGTCCATTAAAAAAGGCATTAAAGGAAAACCGTAGTTCTAAAATTATGGAAGATCATCCAGATGTGAAGTTATGATTAACTAAAGAGGCGATAATATGAAAACTGAACAACTAAGATCAAATGAATTTAATCTAGATA
>Ga0098067_1000143_pt1 | contig 28333 bp, 23 predicted proteins | sample 26_taG_FD_92578 | JGI IMG/M metagenome (GOLD analysis project Ga0098067, IMG submission 92578) | Marine viral communities from Cariaco Basin, Caribbean Sea - 26_WHOI_OMZ | ecosystem: Environmental > Aquatic > Marine > Oceanic | place: Caribbean Sea: Cariaco Basin | collected 2014-11-09
CAGCTGATACGGCTTACCATTGATAGCGCTCGCATACTCGGCGCCCAAAAGATACATATTTTTAGAGGGTAATCCGCCTGCCTCATCCTCTCCTACTAACTGAGCGTAGACGGTCGCTGGCACTGCTACCAAAGGCGCTAAATTCAAACGGGCATCAAAACCAGCTAGCTGGTTGGCCGGATCTTCCTTACCGGTATCGCCATTGTCTCGCATACCTGTTAACGCATCAAAGAATGAGCTGGCACTCTCTGGTCGACCCTCCCCACCCCACATAAAAGTACGCGAAGCCCCCAACTCTAACCATGGAAATGGGCTAGCAGCGAGACGCATGCCAAACAATTTGGCCTCTGGTATAGCTTCGTAATCATCCAACTGACCAGCAAATAACTGATACTGCCAAGGCCCCGTCCATGCTAAATATGGCGAGGCAGGAGCCGTCTGCTCATCACGTTGCATAGTCACGCCTACTACAGAGCGACTGGCATCACCACGGATTAGGCTACCATCATTGCCCGGACCCCACCAAGTGGGTATCTGACCAGAAATTAGCCATTGATTGGCTGCCGTACCCGCAAGATAAGACCCTGCGAAGTCGACGTCAGAGCCACTATCACCAGGGGCCTTGTCATTAGCAGTCGCTGCTATCAAGTCGTTATGTTTAAGATTGGCTTGTAGATTAGCTTCCCATTGGGGCTGGCTGTAGCCCAACTTAATCGTCGCTTGCTGCTCAGCCAATGATGGGTCCGCAAAAGTTTGTGGCAACGATTGCCGGTTGCTTTGTACATACCCATCCAACTCAGCAGTCATGCCAGACCTAGTATTTTGCGCTAGGGTAGCCTGCACCGATTGCACTACCTGTTGCTGCTCAGGCGTAGTCACCTTAGCTGATGCCAATCCGCGACGGATCTCATTCGCTGTCAAAGGCCAAGTCGTAGTGCTAATTTGGGTCACCCCTTGCGCTCTCAACCAATCCAAGTCCGACTTTAGTCGCATATCATTCATATAGAGGCTTTGAGCACTACTAGGCATCGATACTACGCCTAATCCCAGACCGATGCTTAAGCACACGCTCAGTCGTTTATACTTTAGTTTGGTCATTATAGTTGCCTACTGTTAAGAATGATTTGCTTACTATTAAAAATCAATTGCCTGCTTTTAAAAATGAAGGGACAGCCCAACAGATTGACTCTAATAATATAAATCTAATGATTTTGCTCAATGCTAGCGAATACCGTATTGATGGCTGCTACCGTCTGAGCTATCTCTGCTGCATCTAAGGTAGGGTGCACTAAGAACATTAGACTCGTCTCCCCCAACTGCTGAGCTACTGGTAAGCGCGGCTCAGGACGTAGACCTGTACCATCAAAAGCTTTTTCTAAATAGACTTCAGAGGCTGAACCCGAGTAACATGGCACGCCCAAAGCCGTAATCTTTTGGATAATACGATCTCGCGACCACCCTTCAGGTAAGTTGGGCGGCTGAGCATAAACGTACAGCTTATAATAAGCATGCGTCGCTTCGATGAACCCTTCGGTCTCTTCCATCTTAGGGGCCTCAAGATACCCTTTGGCCGCCCAAGGCACACACGCCTGCAAAATTGCATGAGCATGTGCCGTGCGAGTCGCTGTCCAATCGTTCATTCTACGCAGCTGAATACGCCCTATAGCGGATTGCATTTCCGTCAGACGCCAGTTGGTCCCAAAGCTTTCATGTAGCCAACGATAGCCTGGCGGATGCTCTTTTTCATAGACGGCAGCATAGCTTTTGCCATGGTCTTTAAACGCCCACATCTTGCGCCACAGCTGCTCATCACTGGTCGTGACCATACCGCCTTCCCCACCGGTGGTCATAATCTTATCTTGGCAGAAGCTCCATGCCCCAATATGACCAATACTGCCCACACTACGACCTTTATAGCGAGCCCCATGTGCCTGAGCACAATCTTCAATCACATATAAATTATGCTCATCAGCTAAGGCCATGATGCCATCCATATCACACGGCCAGCCTGCCAGATGCACACAGATAATAGCGCGAGTGTTCGACGTCAATACGGCCTGGATAGTCTCGGCACTAATATTGCCACTTACTGCCTCAATGTCAGCAAAGATAGGGGTAGCACCGGCATTAATGACACTGGAGACGCTAGCCAAAAAAGTCCGTGGAGTAACAATGACTTCATCGCCCTCGCCTATCTCTAAGGCTTGCAACGCTAAATCTAATGCTAAAGTACCGTTACCCACCGCAATAGCGAATTGGCTGTCCGACCATTCGGCAAACTCACTTTCAAACTGCCGGCCTTCTTGCCCTGTCCAGTAGTTCACTTTATTAGAGAGCAACACTTGGCTGACTGCATCGGCCTCTTGTTGCGTAAAGCTCGGCCACGGGTGAAACGATGTATTTAGCATAATATAGACTTATACCTTATTAAATTTATTAGGAGTTCTAGTTATTAGAACCTTAGCTGTGAGAAACTTAGTGGTTAGAACTTTAGTTATTAAAAGCTTAGCTATTGAAAATTCAAGTTATTAAAAATTCGAGTTATTAGGCAGTAGCAGAGCGTCACGAAGTTGTAAATACAGATGATAAAGCAGCGCGTAGACGACAAATAACAACCCGCCCCCTTGCATAAAGCTCACGGTAATTTTCGCTAAAAATAAATAACTATCAGACACTAGTAGGGTATGCCATTTAGCAGCAGCCTGTAAACTGAAAATTAAGGCACAAGCTAAAATAAGACTAATGATAACAAGACTATGAGATTTTTGCAGAATTAACGGCTGGAGCACAGTATAGCTAGAGGAATACTTTTGCGGTGTTGTACTGGAATAAGCGTTATCTTGTGGCGGATAGCTCGAGCTAGGCAACCAATAGGTCAAATAAGCGAATCTGCCTAACATTAGCAATCCTAGCAGGGAGCTTAGGTATTGCAGTAGGCGGGCGACCGGCATCTGCCCTAACCCATATATAATGACGGTCTGCTGAAGCATACTCACTTGCTCAGCGATAAAGCCATTCGGATGCGTCGTGCCATCCCAAAGCAAATGGGTCATTGAGCCTAGTAATAGCCCTACCCCGACCTTAGAGCAAAAGGCGCCACCACGCTTTAAGGCAAATCGCAAGCGATCCTTTAGAAGGTAAGGTGTATGTAATATAGGAGAATTTGGCACATTTGCAGGCGGTAGGCGCTCTCGTGGTAACCTCTCCAACCAAGGCTGCGCTAAGGCTATTGCCGCAGGTTTTAACCCCCAAAACCACACCCCAAACACCAATAGCCCCCAAGGCAAACAATAACTAAATAGACCCGACCATTCATGAGAATGATGCGCCACCGTACTGGCAGACCCTATGAGCAGCCGCTGCAAAAAGGATAAATCCAAAAAATAAGGCAAGTCGGGCAGCATAGTACCGATCAATAACGCGTCAAAATTCAACCAACGACGGCTACGATAAAAAGGTAAGGCGGCTGCCATGTGGGCGACGGTAAAGGCCATCTAGGGTTTATTCGACTCCATGCTCTTAAAGTTTGAGTGAGAGGTTTTGTAGTTTCATTTCGCGCTACATAGTGTAAGTTTTTACTACGCCGTTTAAATTTGTGCCATCTAATTTAATGCTACATATTGGAGACTTTAAGGGCAGAGACCTTACCATGCAGATTTTGCTTAATATTATCTAAAGTTTGTTTTTTTAAGACTATTTCTGTCCAATGGCGCAAAATGACTTTGTCATAATCTATCTGGCTTAGATAAGGCAAGCCTAACTGGGCCTTGAGACAGAACTCCACAGGATTAAACCCTAGATGCGCACAAAAAGGTGTTGTGCCCGAAAAGCGACTGTTAATCTCAAACAGCTTGGGTATACCGGCCTCACTCAATCTGAGCTGAAAGTTACAAGACCCCGAAATCCCTAATTTTATGGCGATTTCTCTGACATAGTCCTCTATTACCAAAGAGTGCTCTGGAAAAGCTCTGAAAGTATCGCCCGATCTTAACTCTCTACGCAGACATAAGACGTCTGAGACTATCCCCTGACAGATAGCAATGGTGCACGTATATTCATAGCCCTCGATATGCTCTTGCACAATAGGCGCTTGTAGCGAGTCGATGGCCATTTTAGCTTGATTTAGATTATGAACTAAATGCACCCCAATAGAGCGGCAGCCGACTCTAGGCTTGATAATTAATGGAAATTTAATTTGGCTCCACTCTACTTCATGCGGCAATAGCGTGATCGGGTAACTTAAATGATGCTCTTGCAAAAACTCAACTGTCTTTAGCTTATCGTTGGCTATTTCAATCACGCTAATCGGTGAAATTATAATACTTACACCAAGGTCGGTCTTAAATTCATCGGCATGATTGGCACAATTAATCAACTCAACATCAGTACCAGGAAAATAAAAATCGATAGCATGAACGACGCAAATCTGCCTAATCTTAGCAAAGTAAAGACTGTGGCTGGCCGCGGGTACCAAATAACTATAATCGCCTCCATACAATCCGGAGGCCAACTCGCTCATATCCGCTGTGACGATATAAATTTCTAAATCTTTGATTAGCTTTAAAGATTTAATAATCCCTTGGCCAACCCCTCCCCCCGCTCCTGTCACCAAAACTCTAATCATGACAAAACCTCGCTATAGTAGCTTAATAGTTTTCGTTGAGTCTTAGTCGTAAGATTAGAGTCGATAATGGACTGACAATGCGCAGCAATATCATAATTCATAGGCACAGACCTCAAGGCAACCTTATTATCGTCAATCTCACAAACTAAGAAAGATGCAACAGAACCTCGTGGCTGACCTATACTGCCATTTGTCACTAAAAATCTATCAGCCTGATAGAAATCAATATTGGTATTGATGGGCAACTCTGTAATATCAGTACTTATACCATCGTATTGATATTTTTTATATTTAGCCCTATGGGTATGGCCAAATATAGCACCACGCCAATTATTTTTAATTAAAATATCATAATTCAAAGCAAAGTCTTTTTCGCTATTTAAATAAGACCAATTCCCATATTCACATAAATTCGCATGCGAAAAAATAATATCTTTGTAACAAAAACTATTAATCCAAGCAAATTCATGGATTAAAAGACCCTCTAATTTATTAGCCGTGTCTAATATAGACTCAATGATAAATTCTGGAAACTTTTTATATTGATAGTCTTGGTTATTTTGATAATCAAAGTAAATCTGATCGTGGTTACCTTTAATAAAAATACAATCGTAACTATCCGCTAATTTATGCATTAAACCTATGGTTTGTTTGACATTGACCCCATAACTTAAAAGATCCCCTAAAAACACTAACTTATCAAAATCTAGGGTTGATAATATCTTAGAGAAATTTTTTAAGGCAGCACTATTGGCATGTATATCATTCACAAAAATAAATTTCATTATTAATCCTATGTCATGCATTAGCTTCAGGTTATATATGATAAACAATTTATTTAATGATGACCATTTTATTATTTATATTTTATTATAACTACAGGATAAAAATGAAACTAACTAAAGCTATTTAAACAAGATAACCTTTGGATAAGTTATAAGAATATACAGGATTTATAGTCAGAAAAGTTTATATGGTTAGCAAAACAAAAAAGGCAAAGAGTGATTAAATACTCTTTGCCTTAAATAATTCATGTGGTTTAGGACTATTCTTTTACTAGCTCTCGTGCAGGGTTACCCACTACCACGGCTCCTGCAGGAACATCCTTCGTGACAATTGCTCCCATACCTACGATAGCTCCTTTACCGATGACTAAAGGTTTATCAGGTGTGCCTTGTTTGATGACTGCCCCAGTACCGATATAAGCATAATCATGGATATGAATATTGCCATTACAGCTCACCCGTGGGGCAAAAGTAACATAATCGCCAATGATACAATCGTGCTCAACATAGCTGTAAAGATTGGCATGAAAGCATTTGCCTATAGATACATTAGAGCCAATCGTAACGAATGGACTGAGCGCTGCTCCTGCCTCTATAGCCACGTTACCCATAATAAGTGTCGTCGCTCCTGCCACCGACCATAGCAATATACCATCAGCAGAGAGCTTGTCCACAATAGCTTGGCGTACGTGACTGTTAGCAATCGCTATTAGAACAAATTTATAATCGCTATTTAGTGCCTTGAATCTATTATAGTTCATGGCGATATAACCATTTACAATAGCGTCGTCCTCTAAAGCATCATCAATAAAAACAAGCTCGCTGTTATTACCAACCCGCTTTAGCTGTTCGGCAGCGACAGTCATAAGACTGCGACCGCAACCGGACGCGCCATATACTGCAAACACCTCATTCATAGCCGACATATATCACTCACTACTTACCTTACTTAAACTATCCCTATATGCACTACGACCCCGTAAACTTGCTCATGGTCGCTTCGCCATCCGCACTAATACCGTCTATCTTAATACAAATATCTTTTACACTTCTGATTTTCAACCACCTAAACCAAGTTCTAATAGCACCTCTTTTTCTAATGCTAAGATATGATTAGAAGGTCTAAGCTTTATTGGCTTACAATCTACACCAACATAAACAGTCCAAGGTTGTAGATCTTTACGAACCAATGCGCCTGCACCAACAGCAGCCCCTTCACCGATTGTTACACCAGGTAAAACAGTAACATTTGTTCCTAATATTGCATGCTTACCTATTCTTACTGTAGACTTCTTAACATTTGTATATTTTTTTGGAACAGTAGGATTAGTCAATCCTCCACCTAGAAAATCATCACTGCCAGTAATTATACGACAACCTCACTTAAACCAGAAAAATCATCCATATAAAACTTACCTCCTCCAATAATGCTACAGAAGGACGCTATATGCACAAAATTTCCTAACACACTTTCTTCGCCACAATTAAAAAACACAAAGTCATCAATTTGAGACTTAAGACCAATTGTTAGTTTATCTCTATTTATAACTTTAGCCCCGTCATAAATCTTATATTCCACTTTGGTTTCCTCTAAATGGTGAAGCTGTTGCCTCGCCTAATTCATTTATATCATCACGTAGTAATACTTTTTTCACAGTCTTAAATAGTATCTTAATATCCAACAACAACGACTGATTGTCCACATACCAAGTGTCTAGCTCAAACTTTTTATCCCAACCAATGGCATTGCGACCATTGACTTGTGCGTAACCAGTTATACCGGGACGAACTTGATGACGACGGTTTTGTTCATCACTATATAAGGGCAAGTATCCCATTAATAACGGACGTGGACCGACTAAGCTCATATCACCTTTGACGACATTCCATAGCTCTGGTAGCTCATCTAGACTACTATTACGCAGCGCTTGTCCAAATGGGGTCAGTCGTTCACTATCGGGTAGCGGATTACCCTCAGCATCCGTAGCATCTTTCATAGTGCGAAACTTGATCATTTCAAAAGGCTCACCATCTAAGCCAGGACGCGTCTGCCGAAATAATACGGGCGATCCTAGATTCTTTTTGACCTTATAAGCGACAGCAGCGTACACGGGAGATAGTACTACTAGGGCTGCACTAGCAGCGGTGATATCAAAGAGTCTTTTAATCATTCTTATACCTATGTGCTAAATTATTATTCTTTGAATATATAAATATAATAAATACAGAAAACCATACTAATGGTAGCCTAAAGATGGAAGATGGAACCCAAACAAGCCAACAAAACAATAATAATGTTACTAAATAAAATATTTTCTGTGAACTTAAAAAACTAGATTTATTGAAAACCTCATAAATGGATATTACTAAAAACGCAAGGAAAAATATGAGAGCAAAAATACCAAAAGCCAAATAAATTTCTATAAAAAAACTATGAGGGTTTGTATATCCTAAAGCATAGCTAAGCTGATTTTGTGCGAAGTAGTCGAAATAATTTCTAGGCCCATAACCCAACCAAACTACTTTAAAGTTTTCAAAGAATTTCTGATAAACCTCAACTCGATAGTCTACTGAATTATCACTGTCTAAAGAAAAAATTGCTAACTCAAAACGCTCAACACTTCTTTCTAACCAAGAATATCTTGAAAGGAAATTAAATACTGGTATTAAAAAATTAATATTGAATATAAAAGTCGATATAACGATAGCCAGTATTGCATATACTAACTTTAAGTATTTATTAGCATTTAAAAACAAAGTAAAAATTAATATTAAAATGAAACCCAATAATGCAGCTCTTGAAGCACTTACAAATACAATTACGGCAGAAACCAATAACAGAAAATAGCCTAGATATCTAACTTTTTTATCATGTTGACCTATAATATAGAAAAAACATATCGCCGCTGATAAAGAAGTAACAACAACAGCTTGATCATTAGTATTAAAAAAGAAGCCTTTGAATGAGTTATTTAAAATGCTTAGCTGCTCATCTCCAATTACGAGCTGCACTCCAAATATAATCTCTATAAAAAAACCTAAAAAAATTATAAAAAGCAAAAATTCAAACAATCTTCTAATAATTTTAGAACTATAACCAGAGTTCTTTATATAAATAAAAGAAAAGTAAAATAAATAAACCAGAAAAGAAATATAAAAAACATCAATTAGGCGTTCTACATTAAAACTCAATATTAATGATAAAAAAGCAAATAGTGAAATACCAATTAGCACTATAGTTATACTCTTAACTCTTTTATTTATTCCGTAAAATAATAGAAAGTAAAGAACTAGTAATGTGTATAATGGGGCTAATAAAGAATCTAGTCTTGGTATTCCAAAAAATTTCGCTATAAATGGAGATAGTATTAATGAGCCTAAACTAAAATATAAAATAAATCCTAATATTGTACTCCTTTTTAGCACCATTATGAGAGCACTCTATCTATTAGTTTAGTAATATTTAAATAGGAGTTTTCTCTAGAAAATTTTTTTTGTGCAAGACCAAAGTTTTTATTACTAATGTCTAAGAGACTTTCTCTATTCTTACTTAACATTAATAACTTTTCTGAAAGACTTTTTGCATTTCCTGATTCATATTGTATATTACCACCTAGAGCTAACATTTCCATAACTTCTCTATTTTTCTGACAACTCACTATTGGTAGCCCACAAGATAAGTAGTCTGATAACTTGTTAGTTATAGACTGCTGTGCTCCAGTTTTTATAGGATTAATTGCGACATCTGAATTTGCTAACACTTTCATAGCTTTTTCATAAGGCAATAAACCTAAAAAAATAACAGGATTTTCTAGAGATTTATTTAATAATTTAAGACTGTGCTCATGAGGCCCAGCCCCAATAAATTTTATATTTACTTTGCCTTTACATAATGCTGCAGCTTCTATTATTGTTGCCAAGTCATAGCTACCTGCCATCGTCCCAATGTAAGTAGCCGTTAGAGGTTTAGATAGATCAAGTTCAGGCTTGTAGTTATAGTTATCATTAATGTCATCAGAACCTATATATACTACTGTCTTAAAATCTCGAGGTAAATTCGAAACATCAGCTTTCTTTAGGTAGGTATCTGACACTGCTACTAAACCATCTGCTTTAGCATAGGTCCTGTTAGCATATTTATTAATTGGGGATAAAACAATCTTACCTAATCGTCCTGATAAAGCTGGAATAGGACCTGTTATAGAGTCAGGCCATATGTCCTGTACATCAATAACTAGCTTATATCCAAATTCTTCCTTGTGCTTACCAAGCAAGAAATTTGTATATATAAGTGGAAAAGCTGAATAAACTAAATCAAAATCAGAACCATTTTCTTCTAAAAATAACTCAAAGTTTTTGCAAAAAACTCTATGACTAAAAAGTCTCGAAAAGCCTACATTAGATACGTATCCTGGCTCGTCCAGTAGAATTATTTTAATGTTATCAATTTTAGGTTCTTCAGTTCTATGTTTCTTCAAAATGTGACAAAAGCGACTAGTCAAAAACACCACATCATAAGAATCACTTAACAATCTTACAATTGTTATAAAACGATTTGCTCCTGGCTCATTGGGAAAAGTTACATAAGGAGCCACAACCAGAATACTTTTCTTCTTACACATTTCTTAAACCTTTTAACGTACTAATAATTAAAAAATAATCCGATTTTCTAGGTATTAACTTCATTCCCACATTTATATTGGTAATTTTTTTATAGGCATAAAGCCTTAGAAATAAGTCGAATGAATACGCAATAGTAGTAGCCACTCCAGCGCCAATAATACCGAATTTAGGTACAAGTATTAAACTTAAGACTATATTAAGAGTTAAAACATATAGTGCATTCTTAAGATTAACATCAGCAAGTCCTCTGGCTGCAATATCATTGGCTAAAATCCTAGAAGGTGTCCAAGCTAGAATCCCTGGTAATAATATAAGAGCAATAATAATAGATTCTTTATACTGTATTCCAAATAAAAGATTAATAGCGAATGGCAAAACCCCTATGAATACTACAGATATTATTAAAGTCACTATGAATACAATTCTAGCCGTATCAATAGTTATTTCTGCTACTTCTTTTTCATGATTGTTAATCAAGTTTGTAATCTTAGGCAAAATTATAGTACTAGCTGCTTGTGACGGTAACCATAATTTCTCTACCAACTGTAATCCTACGGAATAAATTCCTACTGAAATAGGAGAGGTAAAATAGCCTATAATTAATAATGAAGACCTATAGTTCAATAAGGTAACAATGTTACTTAAGTGAGATTGAATACTATAACTAAAGAATTTTTTATAAAATAATTTTATTGAATATTTTTTAGGTTTAATTTTTTTTACTAATAATCCGACTAAGATAAAGAAAGTTATAAAGCTAGCTGTTATATAAGCGTAAAAAATAAAATAAATACTCTGAACTAGGATTATACTAAGTACTATAGATATTAATAAGATTAAAGGCTGTATTATACATATGATATTGAAGAGAACAAACTTCTGTATGGCTTGTAAAATAGAAGGAAGAACTGTCACAAAAGTCAAGGGCATAATTGCTAATGTCGATAACAACAAGAGATCGGAGGGTATTCCTGGAAAAAACTTAGTGGAAAAACATAATAGGAAAATAATAGTGACTATAGTTCCTACGCTAGAAACTAAAAATAATAATATAAGATTAATATATAAAACCTGACTTTCATTAATTAACTTCCTGCCAATACCATAAATATTTGCACTTTGAATCCCTAAAGTTAATATTTGTGACAGTAACATTGGAATAAGGATTAATATAGTGTACTGACCCATTTCAGAAACTGATAAGACTCTAGCGATAATGACAAGTGTTATAATCTGTAATATACCTGCAAACACCTGTCTAAAAAATGTTGCTGAGACCAGTCTAAGCATTAGTTTTTTCCTGAAATACAGTTTTCATATACAGCTAACATGTTTTTTACAAACTTCTCATCAGAAAACCTCTCTATACAGTGGTTTCTAATATCCAAGCTATTGTAATTATCAATACGCTCAATAATTTCTATCATCCCATCTGCTAAAGCTTTTTCGTTATTAACTTCTACGAGTATTCCATCTGTTGATGTAATTATAGATTCTGGGCCACCACATCGTGTAGCAATAACTGGAATTCCCTGTGATAAAGCCTCAATTACTACTACACCAAATGTTTCCACATGGCTAGGTAACACATAACAGAGACTCATAGCCATTAAATCACGTACATCTTCTCTACTAATAGCCCCTTTAAAACATATTGATTTACTAACATTAAGATTTTTAGATAACTGCTGTAATTTTTCTTTTTCTGGTCCATCTCCAGCTATAACCAATGTGAAATCAGGATATTTTTTTAGAATTATTGAAAATGCTTTAAGAAGTACGTCAATTCCTTTGTTACCGTTTAGATTAGCTACTGAACAAAACTGCTTATTATTTTTTTCAATAATCAGTCTATTATTTTTTTCAATAAATAAATTATCTAATAGGTTTGGAGAAAAGTGCCACTCACTAGAATCAAATTTATCTTCTAATAAACTTGCTAGATGGTTACTTACAGCCATACAGTGTGAAGACGCTTTCACTACGTCTATCATGTATTGATATTGCCATTTCGAAACTAAATTTCTAGAAAATGTAGAGCTATGCTCCATAACGCAATATGGTATTTTATACTTATTGTGTATCTTAAGCGCCAAAGGACCCGCTAGTAATAGGCTCTGTACATGTATAACATCTGGTATACCCTGTTGTTCTATGTAGCGCTCGAAGAGTTTAAGACCCTGTTTTATCCAACGTTTCAAATCAATATAAGGAATCTTTGGAAAAAGAAATACATCATTTTTGATGTAGGTTGCAATTTTTTTATCTTGCCAAATTTGATATTTATAACTACCTAATATTGCTTCTTTACCCAATCTTAAAGACCTAAATTGAGGAGAGATTACACCAACTTGAATTCCCGCTCTCGAAAGAGCGTAAGCTTGCTCTCTAAAAAAGCAACCGTTCAAATCCTTTTCATGTGAAGGATACCAAGAAGGTAAAATCAATACATGCATCTATAACTCCTTGTATAATCTAAGTAGCTTGCTAACGTAGTTTTTTGGATTGCATTCTTTAATAATCAGATCATAAGCGTTGTTGACATAAGCTTGCGTCAAAGCATCATTTTCAATTGTATCTATTATCGCCTTAACCATTTTTTTTATATTCTGTGGTTCTATTAAGTAACCCGTTTGTCCATTTATTACGATTTCGCCAATTGCTGCTGCAGAATAAGCGCATACTGGTGTTTTGGTTACCATAGCTTCTACTATGGCATTTGAAACCCCTGCTCCTGAGTCTCCTTTTACAACTATAGGACTAACAAATATGTCTATTTTCTGCATAAATGCTTCAACGTCATCTATATTGCCTAAGAAATTAACACTATTTGAAATCCCATACTTTATAGATATATTTTCTAGAGCTGTTTTATAGTTACCATTACCACCTATCAGAAACTCGAATTCATAATCTTGAAAATTAGAATTCATTATTTCTTTTGCAATTTCAATAAATAAATCTACACATCTATCTTCTCTTAGAGCCGATAACGTACCTATGGTAATAGCTCTTTTGCGAGTCTTCTCTCTCACAGCAGTTTTAGGATTTAGTCTATATGGATTATAGACAAAGCCTGTATTAGCAGCCTTAAATCCATAACGTATAAGCTTTTCCTGTTCTAATTTACAATTACCTAACGCTTTAATATTAATCTTATTAAGCGCTGGTACTAAATATTTATAGGTTCTATGTTTAAGACCTCTAGAGGTCCAGAATATCTTTAATTGTTTGTTTTTAGAAAGAGTCTTTGCAATCCATACAAAGGGTATAGGTCTTGCCATTTGTGCATGAACAATATCAATATCATGATCATTGATTAATTTTTTAATATCATATATATATTTGATAATTTTCAATGGATTTTTAGTATGCGCATCACCCTCGACCTGATCTATATCTAGCTCTAGTATTTTTTGAGATAACGGTCCTTTTTTACCAAATACTCCTATATAGTCTACATATGATTGTAATTCTTTGGCAGTAATATAGGTGGCCACTTCTGTACCGCCTACTTTGCTCATATCACTAACCAATAATACTCGAGGCTTCCTATTTGACATTTACAAATCCTTTAAGCTGCTAACAATTAGCTCTATTTCATCAACCTTTAAATAAGGATGCATAGGTAAACTCATTACTTTTTGAGCCACTTGATCGCCTATAGGTAATACAGCATTTCCATCAGCAACTGCAGGCTGCTTATTTAATGGAATAGGATAATGCACCGCTGTAGGAATGCCTGCCTCTTTGAGCCTTGCTTGCACTTCATCACGGTTTTCCACTTGAATGGTATATTGCGCCCAAGCACTTTGATTATGGGCTTCAACAAATGGAGTGGTGGAAATACCTGATTGATTGAATAGTTTGGTATAGTTTTCTGCAACACGCTGCCGAGCTTGCATTTCGTCTTCCAAAATTTCTAACTTTGGTAATAAAATAGCAGCTTGCAAGGTATCTAAACGGCTGTTTACACCCACACGAATATGATGGTAACGACGGTCTTGTCCATGCCGTGCTATTTGGCGAATAATTGTGGCTAACTCTTCATCATTAGTAAATATTGCACCACCATCACCATAACAACCTAATGGCTTACTAGGGAAGAAACTGGTCGTGGCGATAGTGCTTAGATTACAAGACCTCTTACCTTTATAAATAGCCCCAAAACTCTGTGCAGCATCTTCAATTACGGGTATACCGTATTTATTGGCAATAGTATTAATGGCATCTAAGTCTGCACATTGACCGTATAGCGATACTGGAATGATTGCTTTAGTACGTGTTGTAATAGCCGCTTCAAGTAAAGCAGCATCCATGTTATACGTCTTATAATCTATATCTACATATACTGGAATGGCTCCTAATAGAGCGACCGTCTCAGCGGTGGCAATATAAGTAAAGCCAGGTGTGATGACTTCGTCTCCCACTCCGATGTCCAATGCCATCAGTGCGATTTGCAAAGCATCTGTACCATTAGCACAAGTGATACAGTATTTAGCACCACAATAATCCGAAAGCTTATCTTCTAGCTCATGAACTTCAGGACCCAGAATATACTGGCCGTGGGTTAATACTTTTTCAATGTTTATACTTAGTTTCTTTTTTATTAAAGCTTGCTGAGCGGCTAAATCTATAAAGTCCATAATACTTACCTATTTTCGTTAAACTGTTGCTTTATAGACTCTAAGGTATTTTGGCTAATTTCATTTTTTTCTAAACCTCTTTGATTTATGCCTATCTTTCTTGCAGGATTTCCTACATAAATACAAAAGGGTTCAGTCTCTAATTTTTTAGTTACAATAGCACCCATACCTATCATGCAGTAGTGCCAAATTTTTTGCCGTTGATGAATAATACATCCTAAACCTAAATTAGCTCCATCCATAATTTCTACATGTCCGCCAACGATAGCGTGACAAAATAGAGTTACGTTTTGTCCTATTATTACATCATGTCCTACATGAGAACCTTTCATTAAAAAGCAATCGCGCCCGATATAGGTATTTCTGATAGTACCCGCATCTATAGTTACATTACCTGTTATTTTCGCACCCGAACAAATATGTACGGTAAATGGTGTTTTAGGAAAGGTGCCTTTATCTTCTGCTGGATAACCTATAATGCAATTAGGACCTATATAAACATTATCCTCAATAATGACTTGCTCATGAATTACAGCAGTTGGGTGTATCTGTGAATTACTATGCATATTCTTTTCCTAATAAGATATTTCTTAGATAAGGATGTAATTTTGAATCGTCAGTGACCAAGTCCTTGGCATATCGAATATACTCTACCGTTTTAACACTGAATCGCGCGTCTTCTAGACCATAGCCACGACCCGCTAAAATCTCTTGATATGAAATAGTATGAAGGTCAGTAAATCCACCAGAAAACTCTATTTCACCTCCTTCGATATTAATCGAACGATAGGTTGGCTGCTTACCTTTTACGCTCTCAGGTAGGTCATTAGCATCAATAGATAAGAACCAACGCACACGCGCCTTGTCATACTCTAAATAGCCCCCCGCCTTAGTCTCACTGGTATAGTAGACTTCATTCTCTGCCAACTCACCAAAAATAAAATGCAGCATATCGAAAAAATGTACGCCAATATTGGTTGCAATACCAAAAGACTTATTTAAGTCACCTTTCCAGCTTTCTAGATACCACTTACCACGAGAGGTGATATAGGTTAGCTCTACATCGTACTTTTCTTCACGGTTAGCGTTAGCAATCTGCTCTTTTAGCTTTAGGATCGCATCATGATGACGTAACTGTAGAATATTATAGACCTTGCGTCCCGTTTCTTTTTCAATCTCAATCAATTCATCCAAAATAGCTTCTGTAGGCACCAAAGGCTTTTCACATATGACGTCCGCATCCATTCTTAGACCCGCGGTAATATGTGGATAGTGCAAATAATTGGGCGAACAAATGGAGACTATATCTATCTTTTGCTCTGGAAAACGTTTAAGCCTATAACAATAGTTGCTAAATTGCTCAAATTCAGTGAAAAACTCACTATCTGGAGAGATGCTATCAATGATACCGACTGAATCGTTAACATCATAAGCTGCGACCAATTTATTATTCGTCTCTTTAACTGCTTTCATGTGGCGAGGGGCGATATAGCCTGCAGCACCTATCAATGCGAATTTTTTCATGGGGACTTCCTTAATATACTTTTATGAGATAAAGACTGATGTCAATTAGAGACGAAGGTCCGTTTCTGCTTCTGTAAACACGTGCTTGACGTCATAGACAACGTGGTTAGGTTTAGCTAAGGAGCGAATATAGTCGATACCTAGTTTTTTATAGTCACTATGATCTACAGCGACAATGACACCATCATAGTAACCTTGGCTTAAATCACTAATCAAATCTATATTATAATGATCTTTCGCCTCTTGCTTATTAGCCCAGTCATCATAAACATCCACATTAATATTAAAGCTTTTTAACTCTTTAATGATGTCGATAATCTTGGTGTTGCGAGTATCAGGACAGTCACCTTTAAAGGTAAAGCCAAGTACTAATAACTTCGCCTCATCAATATGGATTTTTTTGCTAGCCAGTTTTTTCACCATCTGCGTAGCCACATATTGACCCATACCATCATTGATGCGACGACCTGCAAGAATGACTTCTGGTCGATAGCCTACTTCTTGAGCCTTATGAGTTAAATAATAGGGATCGACACTGATACAATGACCACCTACTAGGCCCGGTTTAAACTTAAGGAAGTTCCATTTGCTGCCTGCTGCATCTAGTACAGCTTGAGTATCGATACCTATTAGATTAAAAATTTTGGCGAATTCATTCACGATAGCAATATTTAAATCACGTTGCGTATTCTCAATAACTTTGGCCGCTTCAGCAACCTTGATTGATGACGCACGATGTGTACCTGCGCTAATAATAGAGGCATAGAGATTATCAATAAGCTCTGCAGCCTCTGGAGTAGAGCCTGAGGTTATTTTAGTGATAGTTGAAAGCGTATTAACTTTATCTCCAGGATTTATACGCTCTGGACTATAGCCGGCATAAAAGTCTTGATTAAAAACAAGGCCAGAAGTCTTTCCTATAATAGGAATACAAATTTCTTCTGTAGCACCGGGATAAACAGTGGATTCATATACTACAAAATCTCCTTTACTAATGATTTGACCCACCGCTGTAGAGGCACTTTCTAATGGTCGAAAGTCAGGAGCATTACTATCATCAATAGGAGTAGGCACGGTGATTATATAGAAATTACAATTGGCAATCTCTTCTAGTTCAGTAGTGAACTTCAAGTTTGCGGTAGCTTTTAGCTCTTCATTACTCACTTCAAGCGTATTATCCACACCCTCTCTTAATTCTTTTACCCGTAATTGATTAATATCAAAACCCACCACAGGACGTTGCTTACCAAACTCAACGGCTAACGGTAGACCTACGTAACCTAGGCCAATCACTGCTATCTTTATATTATTTATATCAAGCATAACTTTCCTTCAAAATATTACTAATAGGTAGTAGAAGCTAATCGGCATAACCATTAGGATTCATTTTTTGCCAACGCCAAGTATCTTGCATCATATCTCCAATGGTTTTTTCTGTAGACCATCCCAGTTCACTTAGGGCTTTAGCAGAGTCCGCATAGCAACTGGCTATATCGCCACTTCTTCTCTCTACTATCTGGTATGGCACCGATTCACCACTCGCTTGCTCAAATGCCTTGACCATATCTAGTACTGATTGGCCTTTACCTGAGCCTAGATTCCAAACAAAATAGCCTACTTTATTAGTAATATAATCTAGAGCACATAGATGACCCCGGACTAAATCCATCACATGGATATAATCGCGAACACCTGTGCCATCATGGGTAGCATAGTCATCACCGTAAATCGATAATTTACTTCGCTTACCTACTGCGACTTGAGCGATATAGGGAAGCAAATTATTAGGAGTACCACTAGGGTCTTCACCAATCAGACCACTCTCATGTGCACCGACTGGATTAAAATACCGTAAAGCAGCTACTGACCAAGTTGGGTTAGATTTAACCAACTGCATTAGCATTTGCTCTACCACCATTTTGGTATACCCATAAGGGTTGATTGGCATGGAGATAGGGCAGTCCTCAGCGATAGGTAGTTTGTCAGGTTCACCATAAACTGTGGTTGATGAGCTAAACACTAGCTTAGTAATTCCAAAGCGTTGCATTGACTGTAATAATTGCAGGCTACCAGAGATATTATTATCAAAGTATAGTAAAGGGTCTTCTGTACTTTCACCCACGGCCTTTAAACCTGCGAAATGCAGCACGGCATCGATGCTATATTTAGCAAATATGCTGTCTAAACAGTTAGCATCTCTTATATCTCCCTCAATGAAGATACAAGTACTATTGGCTAGTTTTTCTACTCTTTTGATAGCTTCGAGACTACTATTACTTAAGTTATCCAACACCACTACTTCGTAATTAGCTTTAAATAACTCAAGTAGCATATGAGAGCCGATGTAGCCCGCACCACCTGTCAATAAAATCATAACCATCAACTTATTAAATATATATAATTTGCAATATCTTATTGCCAAACATTGTTTATAACAGACGAGCATGAGCGCTATACTGGTTCAGCATTTTCACTTTCAGTAAAGTTGCAAGATACTGAGTTAGTTGATTCTAAAGAATCTGGTTGATAGCCCGCTACAAAATGCTGAAACTGCTCTTTTAACCAACTGACATTATCTTGCTGAGCTTTCTGCGCCAGCATATTTAATGTACTTTCGATATCGGTTAAAGGAAAGCTGTGTTCAAAAGCCTGCATAATTAATGGATGCCGCGTATTTTCTACATTATCTTCACCAATGATGAGCTCTTCATAAAGCTTTTCGCCAGGTCTCAATCCGGTCACAACGATTTCAATATCGCCATCTGGGTTCTCATCTTCTTTAATATCACAACCACTTAAGTACACCATTCGCCTTGCTAGATCGACAATCCTAACTGGATCGCCCATATCGAGGACAAATACCTCACCACCTTTCGCCATAGCTCCAGCTTGGATAACCAAGTTAGCTGCTTCAGGAATAGTCATAAAATAACGGGTCACGTCCTGATGAGTGACCGTAATCGGGCCACCACTAGCTATTTGTCTTGTAAATAGTGGTACTACTGAGCCTGAAGAGCCTAAGACATTGCCAAAACGCACCATACTGATTCGCGTGCATTTATCATTATTAGAGTGACAAACTTCTTTGCTTAGGGCTTGGCATACTAATTCTGCTAAACGCTTAGAGGCACCCATAATGTTGGTAGGACGTACTGCCTTATCCGTAGAGATTAAAACAAAAGTCTCTACTTCGGCCTCAATAGCTGCGCGCGCGCAATGATAGGTGCCTTTGGCGTTATTAATGACGCCTTCAAAAGGATTGTGCTCAACAATGGGAACATGTTTATAAGCAGCGGCATGGTAAACCGTCTGTACCTGATATTTTGCAAAAATTGTCTCTAGCCTACTTTGGTTATTAACATTCCCAATGACGGCTATAATTTCGATGCTTCTATCATTGGGCTGGTCAGCTTGTTGGGCTAATAATTCTTGATGAACAGCATATAAAGCGTATTCTGACAGCTCGAATAGGACCAGACAGCGTGGCCCGTTTTTGACGATTTGTCGACATAGCTCACTGCCTATAGAACCACCAGCCCCAGTCACCAACACACTTTTACCGTTGATATTTTCCGCTAACAGGTCAGCATCTGGCTCGACAGTTTGCCGATCTAACACATCTAAAATATCCACTTGCCGCATAGTATTAATGGTAACCTTACCATCTGCCAACTCAGTGAGACTGGGTAACTCTTTAATCACAACAGAGATATCGGAAAGATCCTCAATGATTTGGCGTTTACGAGCGCGACTAATAGAAGGTATGGCTAAAAAGACTTGCGCTACATCAGATTTAGCAACCAGATTCGCTAACGAGTCCGCAGAGTATATCTTTTTATCTAATAGATGCCCCCCTACTAAGCGAGAATCATCATCTACGAAAGCAACAACGTCATAACGAATGGTATGACTTAATGCCTCAAATAGCTCTCTACCTGCCGAGCCCGCCCCATAAATGATAACTTTGTCACAAGCATTGGCGCTGCTGCCCTGAAGCCGACGTTTGCCTTGCCAATGAGCCAATAGCTCACGCATAGTTAAACGACTGCTCCATAACCAGATAAACAATAGAAATAAATACAAGCCTGGGACGGAACGAGGAATCCCTACTAACCAATCAAAATACAGGATAACCGCCACAGCAATAAGAATAGCTACAAATAACTGTAATACTCGGCGCATCTCGGTATCGAAGAATATGCGAGTAACCCCTTTGTAGAATCCAATGAGGTAAAGTCCTGCAATCGGTATTATGGCGTATACAATCAATAGTGTTGGACTAATATGACTTTCGACGGTGCCATAGCGTAGGCCTAGCGCTAAAAACAAGCACAATACTGAGATGGCATAATCAGCCAATAGTAAAATGGCACGTTTAACGCCACGTGGTAAAGCCAATAGTTGTGCAGTTAGACGATAAGATTTAGTAGTCTTCATCTTATCGAACAGAATCTTTGAAAAGCCAATTTGAATAAAAATTTTTAATATTGGTATTAACAACCATAATCCTGAACCTCTTAAAAATCATAGCTTTATTATATATTATTGTTATAGTAATAAACATTTATTTACCCATTATTAGCAAACATTTAATAACTATTTAATGTGTATAATCCAAATAATTTTCATATACAGCCCTAATAAGCAGATTAATGTCCATTAAATTTTGATCTGCTAAAAAAATTAGATATGAATTAACTCTATGCTATTTACTATTATGGCCATAGATATAATTATAGTGATAACTGTACTTATCGGTTATGCCCTGACGCATGTCATTCAGTACAATACCGTCGATTTCAATATTTGCCTTACGCATTTGCTGAACGGCGTAGCTAACTTGCCCTTCGATAGATTGGTTATAGCGAGTGACCATGAGGACCTTATCAGCATATTGTGAGGTGATAATGGCATCAGATGCAGCTAGAATAGGCGGTGAATCAATAAAGATATAATCGTACTGCTGTCTTAATTGCGTCATCATGGCAGCAAATCGCTCGCTAGCCAGTAACGATGTCGGGTTACGAGGCTGACGGCCACGTGGCATAAAATCAATATGGTCAATACTAGTCGTATGGATAAAATCATTAACGTCTATGGTTACTGGTACCTGCTGCAGTGCTTGCACCTGCTTGGGAGCAGATAAATATTCGTTTAGACCGCTATCTTCATTTACCGTAAAAATTTGATGAAGATGACCCAGACGCATATCTCCATCAATGACTAATATCTTTTTATCAAGCTGTGAGAATACTTCTGCTAGATTAGCCGTAATAAAAGACTTACCGATACCTGGACTCTCTCCAGTTATCAGAATTACCCGACCCTCATCTTGCTGGGCACTGGGCATACCAAACATTAGGAAAGTTCTTAGGCTTTTAATCGCTTCATAGCTTAGACCCTCATGCTCTACTTGCGATAGCAGACGATGTCCTGAACGCTTATTTTTAGTCAGACGATCTAGTGACTTAGAATGAGGGACGGTCGCAATAACAGGGACGCCTGTTTTGCTCTCTAAACGCTCTGGGTCTTTGACCGTATTTCGCAGTAAATTTCTAAGTAGCACCAACATAGTGCCTAGCATAGTACCGAGCAATAAAGCCAATATCCAAATCTGCAGTTTCTTAGGCGCGATTGCTTTGTGGGTACTAATTGGCATATCAACGATACGAACATACCCAATCTCGCCAGCGCGAACGATTTTAAGCTGCTCATAGTTTTTCAGCATGGTCAGGTAGATTTCACGATTGATACCCATATCTTCTGATAATTTCAAAAACTCTCGCTGAATATCAGGGGCGCGTGCGATAGCCTCTTTAATCTCTTGCTTACGTTTTAGCAGCACTACAATTTGATCTGTAATTTGTGTAACTAACGGATGCTCATCCGTATAAAAAGTGCTAAGTTCTGCTTTTTTCAAATTAAGCTCGTTAAGTAATACATCTAAGTCTGAGCTCTCCATTAACAAGAGTTCAGCCTCTTTACTAACATCGATAGTGCCATATTTTTCACGAAAGTTATTAAATGCAGCTTCAGATTTTTCCAATTCTTGCTTTAACTGAGGGATCTGCGCTTCCATAAAATTAATCGTCGTAGTGGTTTGCTCAGATCCCCGTGCTTGATTTTGGTTCTCGTAAGACAGGATAACTTGCGTTAAGATACGGCTAACTTGCTCTTGGTTCTCACCTGTCAACGTCAGCTGAATAATACCTGTTTGCTTACCCAGTTCAGCGACAGAGAGGGAGCTATTTAACGCATCTGTCGTCGATTGAAGTGAGTGTTTGGTCAGGCTAATAGGATGCTCATTATTAGGCAGTGCTATTACCGTGATATCAATATCACCTTCTAACGTCTTAAAGGTAACGGACTCGCCCAATTGTCCAGTGAATTCATTTACCCCATCATTAAGAGTAAAGCCTGTCGCAGATCTAGTGAGCGTAAATGGCTTGTTTAGTAAAGGTTGCGGTACTTCAAATATACTAACTTTGGCTTCACCATCCTTAGTTTCTAAAGACACCCCTTCTATAGTATTAATCTGTGGTGCGGTACCATCTTCAATAAGCCTGTTTAGCACCCCTACTTTCAGACTAGACAACTCTATATCTAGATGTAATAAATCAACGACAGGTTCTAGCACCATACGAGATTTAATAAGCTCACGCTCAGTCTGTGCAGGGCTTACTTCGGGTGCGACCAACTCTGAAATATTGGCGCCGAGTGCGGAAATGCCACTGGACTTTTCATCAATCTGCAGTAGAGCATCGGTTTTAAAAGTCGGGTTGACATAGCGGCTATAGAGGACGCCAAGTAGCAAGCCCAATAAAGCACAGGCAATGATAACCTTCCAACCACGTAGCAGTACCATCAGTAAAGCTAATAGGTCAATCTCATCATTGTCTTGCTCAGGCGCAGCTTTGACCGAGTCTGGAGTAGTTTTGCTCATAAATAAATCACTAATTAACTAATTTTTTCTTGCCAAAACTCTAGGCTAGCTACGATGTCTTGATAAGCGGTTTCAAACGCGGAGAGCTCATGCCGATAAGGGTCGGCAATATCTTGATCGAGCCAATGCCCCAATCTGAATGTTTTACCGCGGCAATGGGGCCATTTCGACTCAATCCATTTGGTTTGGCTAGTGGACATCGTCAATATGAGATCCGCTTTGACCGTCAGCTCTTCAGTAATCTGCTTGGCAATATGATCGGTAATATCAATCTTTTGAGACTCCATAACTTCAATAGCTGCAGAGTCTGCCGAATGACCCACTACTGCGGAGACCCCTGCAGAGTCAATATGCTTTTGTGGATATTGTGCTTTTAACAGTGCCATAGCCATCGGACTGCGGCAAATGTTGCCCACACAAACGACTAGAATATTTTCAAATGCCATGATTCTTCTCCTACAATCCAGCTATTCTTTCAATTACGGAGGTAGAAGGTAAGATAGAATTAAGAAATCTTGACCAGCGAGTTAAGCCTGTTGGATCAACATAAACCATATCATTAGCGTGCATCTCAAACCGATTGGCTAGTGCCAAACTGGTTAATGACTGCATATCGGCATAATAGATATCGCTATAATTTAAGCCGGGATGGTCGCGTACCACATAGATTTTGGCCGCATCTGCAGTATTTGAATTCAAGCCTTTTGACTCTCCTAACACATGGGCTAAGCTGAGTCCTTGCTCAGGAATCTCTAAGGGCTTGACATCACCAAACTCGCCTAAAACATAGACCTTATTGCGATCGCGGCTATTGATATGAACCGCGTCGCCATCTTGAAGATAAATCTGGTTAGGAGCCACACCAATACTTTGTAAATCACGTAATCCCAATTGATAACGCTTGCCTTGGCGTATGAGTTCAATGCTATTCGAATCACCCGTCGCTAGCGTACCTCCTGCCATTGATATCGCGCCTACTAATGAGACTGGAGCATCGGTAATATTAAACTCACCTGGTTTTGGTACGGCGCCGTCAACAAAGAATTTTTTGCCACGATAATTGATTAAATTAACTTGAGGATCTGGATACTTTAGATAGCGCTGTAGCTTTGCGCGTAGATTGGCAGTGAACTGAGGCACACTAAGCCCACGTGCTTGGATACGCCCAATAAGGGGAAACTGAATATAGCCTTGCTGATCCACCGCAAAACCTGAGGCACCGCCAGAGGCAGAGTTGATATCTGGATAACTGACTAGGGTAATACTAAGGACGTCACTTGAAGTAATACGATACTCGCCCTGATTAGGACTAGAAGCCCGCAATAACTCAGCTATATTATTACGATTAATACTATTTGATGGACTACGATTAGTTATACCAATTCCGGCCTGAGAATAAGTAGTTGGCAAAGTAGCTAAAGTTAAAGGCTGGATATTAAACTGCATACCATTTTCAGCAACGAAAGTCCCTACCGGTGGCAACTCTCCTGCTTTAAGACCAGAGGTTACCGTACATCCTGAGAGTGCGCCTAGTAACAAGGTACCCATTAGCAGCGATTGCCAAGAGTTAGGAAGCATCACGTTAAAACCCATATATTTAATCCAAAAACTATCTGCAACACTATGATTATCATAGCTACCCAACTACGACTAGCTATAATATTAATATAAAACTATATGTACTTACATATCAATACTATAGCACAGCGCTAAAACAACTGACTACCATATAGTTTTAGGGAAACATGGATTATTGTAGGGGTTTAAACTATTAAGTCAATTCATTAGTTTGAATTAAGTCAACTTATTAGATTAACGGTTACTCTTTAATTAAAAGTTAATATAAAAGTCCAAGCCTTTATTCCAAATAGTTAATAAATTAGCGTAAACCTATATAAAAGCAATTATTCAGTATTTGGCGTATTAATTCGGCAGCAAGATATGTTTGCTCTTTTGGTAAGCCGCTAGTCCATCTTCTCCTAGCTCGCGACCAATCCCACTTTGTTTAAAGCCACCCCAACCCGCCTGCGGTAACACGATTTGTTGCTCATTAATCCAGATATGACCGGCTCTCACCCGAGAGGCTACGGCTAGAGCTTGAGCTTCATCAGCACTCACTACCGTAGCTGCTAGCGCATAGTTGCTCTCATTGGCCAATTGAATAGCTTGCGCATCATCAGCAAAGGTCGCTGTGACCAATACGGGCCCAAAGATTTCTTCTTGCCATAAACGACTATTAGTTGGGACATCGGTATAAATAGTCGGTGCTGCAAAATAGCCTTCTTTAAAGCTGTGAAGCTCTGAGCTAATGCCACCGGTTAGACAATTCAACTGCTCTTCAGCCGCGATAGCAAAGTATTTTTGCACTTGGCGTAACTGCGCTGCACTCACCAATGGCCCCATCTGGGTCTCGCCAGCAAACCCTTCCCCAATAACTAACTGCTCGGTCATGGCTTTAAGGGTTTGGTATAGCGGTTGTGCAATAGCTTGATGCACCAACAAACGCGACGTTGCTGAGCAAATCTGCCCGGCGTTAGCAAAAATCCCACCGATAATGAGTTCGCAAGCGGCATCAATATCAGCATCCTCACGTACGATAATCGCCGACTTACCACCTAGCTCTAGGCTGATATCTTTAGCGCTTGTTGCAGCCTGCGCCATAACCTTTTCGCCGACCGCATTACTGCCGGTAAAAGACACCTTATCAATCAATGGATGGCTGGTCATTGCCGTGCCGACTTCAGCCGCGCCAGGTAAAATATTGACCACGCCTTTGGGCAGATTGATAGCGCTGAGAATATTCCCTAGCAGCAGCTCTGGGATTAACGTGACCTCAGACGGCTTTAATAGAGCGGTACAACCTGCGGCTAATGCCGGAGCCAGTTTCCACGCCGTCGTCACCATAGGAAAATTCCACGGAACGATTAAGGCACAAACCCCGACAGGCTCTAAGTATTTATACAGACGAATACCCGGCTCATTAGTTGCTACTATTGTTTGCGTGGGTTGTGCGGCGGCAAGCTCAGCGTAATAGCGGTAGCAGGCGATAGCATCCCCGACATCAATCTCCGCCTCGGCGATAGGTTTGCCATTATTAAAAACGGACAGCCCTACTAATTTCGCAAACTGCGCTGCCATATTATCGGCAATAGCATTGAGATAACCGGCTCGCTCCGCGCCCGTGGTTTGTGACCATGCAGCGAACGCTTTATTAGCAGCAATAGCGGCTTGATCGACTTGAGCAGCGGTACAAAGTTGCGTTTGGGCAATAACTTCGCCGGTGCTAGGGTCATATAAGTTATGAGCTTTATTTGCGGCGCTCTCATTAGCATCAGTTGCGCCGGCAAGCGTGATCCACTCGCCATCAATAAAGGCGGCATTTAAGCGCACTTCTTCTTGCATGACTTGTTGAATGCGCTCACGCGTTAGCAACTCAGTATGGTTTGATAATATGGCAGACATAAATCCCCTTCTTGCGGCTAAAATATTGGGTTAGTAAAAATTTATATGAGTCAGTATTCATGTTATTAGTACAGTATGTATTAACAGCAATAGTATTTAGCAAACCGTATTTAGCGCACTATTAATCACAGCTACCCTCATACGACCACCTGACTCAAAAGTTATTTTGAGCCAAGCGGATTGTAGTTGATAGATTGGGTGCTGTGACTATGACTAATACGGGTGATATGGACTTTATTGACAATGACATTAATAAAGCAGGTGCGCTACCGAAGTAATGATGACTAAGCTAATCAGGGTACGCAAAATAAAGATAATGAACAGCTCTAGAATATTTAGCTTAATGTTCGACTTTAATAACAGCGCGCCTACTTCAGACATATAGACAATCTGGGTAATGGAAGCCGCGCCAACGATAAAACGGGTCATCTCACTCTCGATACCTTTACCCACCAAGGCTGGTAGATACATATCCGCGAAACCCATAAGCATGGCTGGTGCTGCCGCCGCTGCTTCTGGAATCTGTAGCAACTCGAGTACGGGTACTAGCGGGGCTGATAACCAGTTAAATACCGAGGTGTATTCTGATAAGCCTAGACCAATGGTACCGATAGCGATCACCACAGGAATCAGACCGAAGTAAATATCGAATAAATTGACGAAACTATTTTTGAAAACTTTACTTAAACTCGGCATAGAATAAGCGCGAGTCACAGCGCGGTTTAGAGCCCATTGATGCGTACTGTATTCACTAGGAATGCGCTCGTTAAGCATGCTCTTACCCGAATGATAAGTCTCTGGCTTTAACGATAAAGGCGGGATACGCGGCATAATAATCGCAGCGACAAACCCGGTTAACGCAATCGTTAGGTAGAAAAATACAAAGTTGTTATCCACTCCAATCGTCTTGGCAACCACATAAGTAAAGGCAATCGAAGTTACCGAAAACGTTGTTGCAATAACAGAAGCTTCTCGCAGGTTGTAGAAACTTTTATCGTACTGCTGCATGGTGACGAGCAAACCGATAGACGCTGCGCCAAACCAAGAGGACATCGCATCAACCGCCGAACGTCCTGGCAGTTTAAACAGTTTGACGAACACTTTGCGCACGAGCGTGCCCATATATTCCATCAGACCAAAATCGGTTAGGAATGGTAGGGTTAAAATAGCAAAGAAAAATAATGGAATAAGAATAGGGATAAGGTCTTGGTAGATGACCCCGCCGGTATTGCGGTTGATAATAAACTCAGGGCCTACCTGTAAGTAAATCATCCAGATAAATACGGCACCTAACAGCCTGATGATGAGCCACGGCCATTCGACATCAAACATACTTTTTAGGCCGGGCTTAGTGCTTAGATCTGGCTTTAATAATTTGACTGCTAACGCCCCTAAAAAGGAGACAGTGACCATAGCGAGCGACACATAAAATACGGTCTCGCCTAACGCGGCTTGCAAGGTATCGGTCAATACACCCAGTAAGATAGTGACTTTGCCATCCCATTGAAAAGGAATGATAAATAAAGCCACACCTAGGGCAGAAAATAAAATAAATTTCCATAATGACGAGCGCCATTGCCCCCCTTCAGGAGCCTGTATCTCCCCCTCTTCCGCATCCAACAAGGGCTCTTGCGACTTGTCTAGATAATTGCTCATTGGTATCCTCCATGAAACGCTATTAGCGCCAATTTTTCAATTTAGCGGTCTGACCTATCCCTGGATTGAG
>Ga0098067_1000145_pt1 | contig 28037 bp, 26 predicted proteins | sample 26_taG_FD_92578 | JGI IMG/M metagenome (GOLD analysis project Ga0098067, IMG submission 92578) | Marine viral communities from Cariaco Basin, Caribbean Sea - 26_WHOI_OMZ | ecosystem: Environmental > Aquatic > Marine > Oceanic | place: Caribbean Sea: Cariaco Basin | collected 2014-11-09
CTTACATAACAAAGTTTCTCCACTTCATTTGCGATGCAAAGGTTTACAATATTAGCTGTGCCTTCAATGTTCACCTTCCGCAGTAAAGTATCTTTAGAAGTATCAAAAGAGACCAGTGCCGCACAATGATAAATCTGATGAATATCTTTAAAGGCGTTATTTAAAGAGGGGATGTCTGTGATATCGGCTTGAACCCATTCAATCGACGAAAAGAGGGTGTTTGCTTCAGGTTGGGAATTCGTGTAAGAAAAAACTTTTTTTACGGCTTCTAAGCTTGCTTCTGTGCGATAGATCGCACGAACAGATTTTCCTGCTTTAACAAGATCAAGCAGCAAATGTGAACCTACCAAGCCTGTGCCTCCGGTGACTAGAATCATGAGGTAAATATAGCTAAAACCGCTTAGGAAAAATGAAGCTTTATGGTATCTTTACGGCTGTTTTTACTTCAAAATAAAGATCATGAGCAAGAATTTTGTAGAAGAATTGACCTGGAGAGGGATGATTCACGATGTGATGCCCGGCACCGAAGAGCATCTTTTGGAAGGCCTTAGGTCTGCCTATGTTGGGATTGACCCCACAGCCGATTCTTTACATATAGGTCACCTGGTGGGTGTTATGATGCTGAAGCATTTCCAGGAAGCAGGACATCGCCCTGTGGCACTGGTAGGCGGAGCCACGGGAATGATAGGGGACCCTTCAGGAAAATCAAACGAGCGCAATCTTCTTACTGAAGCTACTTTGCTTCAGAATCAAAATGCCCTTAAAAACCAACTGTCTAAATTTCTCGACTTTGAAAGTGAAGCAGAGAATGCCGCAGTAATGGTGAATAACTATGACTGGATGAAAGACTTCAGTTTTCTGAGCTTTATAAGAGATGTGGGAAAACACATTACTGTGAACTACATGATGTCTAAAGACAGCGTAAAAAAGCGTTTGTCTTCAGATTCTTCCGAAGGAATGTCTTTTACCGAATTCACTTACCAGCTTGTGCAGGGATATGATTTTCTGCATTTGTACAGAGAACTTGATTGTACGCTGCAAATGGGTGGTAGTGACCAGTGGGGGAATATCACAACCGGAACCGAGCTCATTAGAAGAATTGGTGAGGGGAAAGGCTATGCCCTTACCTGCCCGTTAATTACCAAGGCAGACGGCACTAAATTCGGAAAAACTGAGTCGGGGAACATCTGGCTTGATCCGGTACGTACTTCTCCTTACAGGTTCTACCAGTACTGGCTCAACACCAGTGACGAAGACGCCGAAAAATTTATAAAAATATTTACCTTCCTTTCAAAAGAAGAGATAGAAGGTCTTATAGCTCAGCATAAAGAGGCGCCTCATTTGAGAGAGTTGCAGCGAAAACTGGCAGAAGAAATTACTGTCATGGTACACTCGGCAGAGGAGTATGAGAATGCTGTAAAGGCTTCGGAAGTGCTTTTTGGAAAGAGTACCGCCGAGGATCTAAAAAAGCTGAATGAAGCTACGTTTTTAGATGTTTTTGAAGGGGTGCCACAGGCAAAAATTGACCGTGCCGATGTAGAGGCAGGTTTGGATATGATTGCAGCTCTTTCTGCCAAAACCGACTTTTTAAGCTCTAACGGAGAAGCCAGGAGAGCTTTAAAAGAAAATTCCATTTCTGTAAATAAAGAAAAGGTTACCGAAGATTATACCATCACCACAAATGATCTTTTAAATGATAAATACGTCATTATCAATAAAGGAAAAAGGAACACCTATATTTTAAGGGTTGAGTAAATAAGATAGCCCCCTTGCCTTAGAGGGCGAAGGGGGCTTCTACCAACCAACCAATTATGAAAACATAATCTAACCGTACAGTAGGTCGTGAAAAAATAGAATCCTTACAGTACAGGTGAATATTTTTTTTTAAAAAACCATCAGGTTACATCCTCTTATATCACTGTGGTCAAAACGGCCCAGTATTTCAGTCTTTCCCCCGCCTAAGTTTTTACCAAGGTCCTGCGTGGCAATGAAGGAGCAGGAATTGATATTGGCCAGATCTATAACATTGATTCCGCCAGATTTCCCTTCGGGCAGTAGGCTCATGGCATCTTCCGGTTCTCTTATAAGGATCTTCATCCAGGGTGGGCATTCAAAAATGCCATTTTTGAGGGCGTATGCCTGTGACAGTAGCTCGGTCATTCCATATTCGCTATGAATAGCCTGTACTCCCAATCCGTTTTTTAGCACTTCGTGAAGTTCGGTGCGTATCATTTCCTTGCGGCGGCCTTTCATTCCGCCGGTCTCCATAACAATAGTATGCTTCAGGTTTAAACGGTATTGCTCTGCCAGGTCCAGTAATGCAAAAGAAACACCTATAAGCAGTGTCTTTTGCCCTTTCTCTTCCAGGTCTTGTAGTTTTTGAACGAGCTCATCGAGGTCGTGAAGATAAAAACCGCTTGCCGGATTATTACTTTTCTCAATAAGATCCTGCACCATGTAGATCAATGAAGAACCCTTTCTTTCGAGATAGGATGGAAGAAGTGCGAGCACTGCGTAATCTTCTACATTATTGTAGAAATGTGTGAAACCCCTGCGGAAACTTTCCTCATAAACCTTCAGGTCTGTGACGTAATGTTTGCTGGTTTGAGTACCTGTGGTGCCGCTGCTGCTAAAAATAACTTCAGCAGAAGCTTCCGAAGAAAGTATTTTATGAGATTTAAAGAGCCCAATGGGCAAAAAAGGGATTTCTTCAACGCAGTTTACCTCTGCCGGACTGCGGTGCAACAGCTGAGCAAATTTTTGGTAAACAGGATTGTTTTTGTACTGGTACTCAAATACCTGCAGCGCTTTTTTATTGAACTCCTCGAGAGTGGAAATGGAAAATATGTCCTTCAAATTGTTATAAAAAATTGAGGGCACAAAGGTACTGAATAAAATAAAGGATTTGGGCTATCTTACCACAAGCTTTCGGGTAGCAGAACTTCGACCTTCCTGGATCCTCATGATGTATACTCCCGGTTCAAGATTGGAGATATTGAGCTCATTTCCTGTTAATTGTGCAGAAAGGATGCTCTTGCCCAAAACATTATATATCTCTACTCTTTTAGCTTTTCCAGCTTTAGTGTTAATGTACACTTTTTGGCCTGAAGCAGGATTGGGGAAAATAGAAAGCCCTTCAATAGGAACTTCTTTTACAGGAGGTTCCGGGGCTGATACCTGTGCAAAAGCCGGGCTCGATAAGAGCAAAAGGCCAATGATCATAAGAGGGTACAAGTAGAGTTGTTTCATTTTCAATACGGTATCAATTCAAAATTACAATAAAAAATTCAAAAACCGCACCAAATTTTAGTTGCAGAAAAGTTAAAGCTTAATTTCTACACAATAATTTTCAAAAAAAGGGGTTGCGATGTCGCAACCCCTTAAAAATAAATCTATTAATAAATGGCTAATTCATTAAAATTTTTGAGCCGCAGCCAGGTTGCTCCAGCTTTCAAAGACGCTGAGATCTGCGCCTGTTGCATTCTCATCAAGCTCCAATAAGTCGCTCGCTACCTCGGTGTCATCAACGTTGTTCACCACAAGATCTTTACTGTACTCAAAATGAGCATTGGTAAATTGTAGTTGATCATTCTCTACTTCCTGTAGCTGGTTATTTAGAAAAATGATGGTCTCGTAATTACTGGCAACAATATTTTCAAAAGTTCCGGCGGTTCCCTGCTTTAGGTCGAATGCAGCTTTGCCGCTGCGGTTATGGCCCCAGATACTCACATTTTTAACTGTACCCATTGAACGTGGTTCTGCATTGTTCTCGCCTTTTCTGTTAGCCAGTTCAAAGGCAAAATCACCTATGCCTTCATATTGAACAATGGCAAGATTATCTATAGTGCCACGATAACCTTCATCCCAGTCTATTGAATCATCTTCCATTCCTATAGCTACAAGGTTCCTGGCGTTTACAGTACCACCATAGAATTCAAACCCGTCATCTGCGCCTTCAAAAGCCTCGAGATTTTCAAGTACGGTGCCGCTGCCTACTGCGAAGAATGAGAAAGCATTAAATTCGAATTGGCCATCTGAGGATGCCTGCCCTGCATATTCTACTCTCACATATTTTAAGCTTCCAGAGTTATCCTGGTCATTGGTGCCTCCGTAGGGTAACTGCCCTGCTTCAGAGATTGAGGTTCTGCCGGGGGCGTTCATTTTGGCGCGGCCATGTATACCGATACCGCCCCAGTCGCCGTCGCCACCTTCCGAATTTTTGTTTTCAGAAGTAAAGACTATAGGTTTTGCTACAGTACCCTCGGCTATTAATTTGCCGCCCTGTTCTATAAATAAGAGGTTTACTCCTGCCGCCTGGTCTGCGGCGCTTACTGTAAATGTTGTTCCTGGTTCTATGGTTAGTGTGGCTCCATCTTTTACTGAAACTGCGCCTTTCAGGTTATAATTACCTTCTTTTACAAGGAGGTCTTCGGGTATGTCGCCTTCAAGAACAGTACCCTCAAGTACTCCTGTGTCGCCTCCTGTGCCGGGATCGGGGTTTGGAACATCATCATCACTGCTGCATGAAAACAAGCTGAGTGAGAGCGCGATTGTAAATGCGGTTTTTAAGAATTGGTTTTTCATTTTTTCTAATTTTTAGTTGAATATTTAAGTTTAAAATTTAAAGGTGATGGAGGCTCCATAAGTGGTGCCGGTATCAAATGATTCTATAGTGTTGCTGAACTTATCCGGGAACCTTATTTCGCGGGTGGGATCCTGGAAGAACATGGTCTTTTCGTTGAGAAGATTTCTCGCGGTTAATTTGAGTCCCCAGCTTTTGTTGAATTGGGTGGTCCACACCAGGTCGAGTTGATCAATAGGCTTTTCGTAGATTTCATCGGCTCCTTCTACACCTACGGCATATATTCTTTTTCCAAAAGTGTTGTAAATGAGGTTTAGAGAAGACTCTGTATTGCCACGTTTAAAAATGCGGTAAAGTACATCGGCATTGATTCCCCAGTTTGATGCTCCCTGCAGCTTTCGGTCTTTATTGGTTACTGCTGCGAAACGCTGATTGTTTTCTTCGGCAGTTGCGCGAGAATCCATCAGAATTCCGTTAAAGCCTACAGATAACCTGTCAAAAATGGCATTTTTGAAGAGGCTTCCGGCATTGAACCTGGCTTCGGCTTCTATTCCGTAGAGAACAGCTTCCTCAAAATTATCGAAATAAGTTCTGTAGCCTACAGAGGTGGCGCGGGCCAAACGCTCTATGGGGTCCTGGAGATATTTCGCAAAGGCGGTTACTGCCAGTAATTCGCTGTTGGTTGGAAAGAACTCATACTTTAGATCTAAATTGTAGTTGCGGGAATTTAAAAGATCGGGGTTCCCTATTACCTGGTTGCCATCCCCATCCTGGTAAATTGTAGGCAAGATCTCTCTCATCCTGGGGCGGGTAGTGGTGATAGATGATGCCAGCCTTAGGTTTGAGTTTTCAGTAAGCTGGTATCTCAGGTTGAGGGCAGGGCTAATATCGAAGGGTTCATAGGTGATCTTACTGAACTTAGTATCGAGAGCTTTTTTATAAGTGATTTCTCTGGGTGCATATTCAGCGCGTACACCTACATCAAGAAGTATTTTATCCCATTCCTTTAAAAAGATGAAATACCCGGCATGTATGTATTGTTCCACCTGAATGTCGGGTGGCGTAGGGGCAAAATTGCCTGCGTATTTCAGAAATCCTTCAGATAAACCTTGTTGAAAGAAAGCTTCAGGATCATTGGTATTCAGGTTTGGTAAGTTGGCCGAACTGACCTGTGCTGTGATGGTGCGGGTGAAAAAATCGTAATTTATTCCGTCGAAATTATGCCCTATCTTAATTTTTGCGGAGAAGGTGTTGTCTTCTTTTTTCTGAATTCCCAACTCGTACTCAAGGCGGGAGCTAAAGCTAACGTTCTCCAGCTCCTGATAGAACCTGAAAGGATTAATACCGTTTGTAGTGATGTATTCTGCATCTTCCCCTGTGCCGGCAGCCCGTAGTACCCTGCGATCGGGCACATTATTGTTGCCTATTCCTGTAGAGCCGCCAAAATGCAGTTGATGTTTTTTGTTGTTCCATTCCAGGTCACCTAACAGCTGAAAGGTGAGCATATCATTTTCTGTATACCGAATGTCACGGATAAAGAAATCTCTGTTGTTTAGCTGGGTAAATCCGTCATTCCTCCCATATGCTTCCCTTATAAAATTGGATGTATTCTGAAGGTAAATGGTATTGAAGTTCAGCTTCAGCATATCAAACCTGTCGTAATCAAGTGCCAGTAAAGCTGATTTTCGGGTGGAGAAATCATAGTTTGTGGTAGAGAAATCCTGCCCTGCGGTGCCTTCAGAATTTAATGTGCGTTCTACCCCGTTTTTCTTCTCGTAAGAATTGCGATAGTTCATACCAAAATATATACCCAGGGATTGTTTGTCTCCGTTTACCAGGCGTTGCCCGTGAGTTATTCCAAGAGTAGTAGCCAGTGGGGCAGTAATTTTTTCAGGAGTCCAGGAAGTGGAAAATGGGCTGGGAGATTCTGCGGGTGCGGCAGGCAATTTCCTGCTGTTTCCCGTATATCCCAGATATTCCAAATCACTGCTGTTATCGATCTTGTAATCTTCAAAAGTAGAATTGGTGTTGTAATTGACTCCAACAGTTACCGTGGTAGCGGGCTTTGAAGCTGCGGTGATGGTGTTGACATTAAAAGTTGCGCCCGCAAAATCCTGATACAGCGAAGGACTAAATGTTTTATAAACATCTACGTAGCTCACAATATTGGTGGCGATGTAACTAAGCGGAATAATTTTAAAATCGGGGTCTGAAGATGCTACGGGAAGTCCATTCATCGTTAGAAAATTATAACGGTCATCCAATCCCCTTACAAAAATACCCCTGTCTCCCACCATGCTAATGCCAGAGACCTTGGAGAGGCCCTGCTCTACGTTATTGATTCCTTTTCTTGACAGTTCTTCAGCGCCAATAGCCTGTTTTATTGTAATGGCATTTTTCTGCTCTAACAGCAGTGCTACCTCAGAATCGGCCCTTGATACCGTAGAAATAACAACTTCATCCAGGGAAGAAGCAGTGGTTCCAAGTTGAGTGTTTATTTCTGTTACTTTGCCCGGTTCTACCCGCACATTGGGGATTTCGAGCTGTTCGTATCCTACAAAACTAAAGGCAACAGTGTAGCTTCCGGGTTCAAGGTTTTCTATTTCAAAAAGTCCGTTTACGTTAGTAGTTCCACCTGTTCCTGTGCCTTTCACGAGTACATTGGCAAAGGGGAGGGGCTCGCCCTGCATTTCTTTGTCAGTTAATTTACCGGCAATGCTACCGGTGTGGTGTGTCTCCTGTGCCAACAGGTTTGAAAAGGAAAGGAGTACTGCGGCACCAATCAAAAGAAGTCTCATTTTTGTCAATTTTCTATGCCGCAAAGAAAACTGTGCAATGTAACTATGGCGTTAGCTGAAAATTACCAATAGGTCAACTAAAGGTTATGACTAATTAAATTTAAGGTTAACAGAAGGTTATCAATGAATGGGAGTGGGAGGCGGCATAATTATTATCTTTACTTTTACAGGGTAAAATAACCACACCCATGAAAACAAATGACATTTGTATCCTTTTGGTCGATGATGAGCCCGATATCATTGAGATTATAAGGTATAATTTAGCTGCTGAAGGTTACCGGGTGGTAACTGCAGAAAATGGTAAACAGGCTTTAAGAGTTGCCAAAGAAAACCATCCTCATCTTATTATTTTAGATGTAATGATGCCCGAAATGGATGGTATAGAAACCTGCATTCAAATGCGAAAAGAACCAGAGCTTACCAACAGCATGATTACTTTTCTTACCGCCAGGGGAGAAGATTATTCTCAAATGGCCGGATTTGACGCTGGTGCCGATGATTATATCACTAAACCCATAAAACCGAAAGTGCTTATAAGTAAAGTGAAGGCCTTGCTGCGCCGGTTTAACGGCGGGGAAGCCGGAGGGAAGGCAGAAATTATTACTGCCGGAAACCTCGAGATCAACAGGGAAGAATACAAAGTGGTAAAAGGCGGGGAAGAGGTGATGTTGCCACGAAAAGAATTTGAGCTACTATTCTTATTGGCATCACAACCCGGGCGGGTTTTTCAGAGAGATGAGATCCTTGAACGGGTTTGGGGCAATGAGGTGGTTGTAGGCGGTCGTACTATTGATGTGCATATTAGAAAACTCAGGGAAAAACTTGGAGGTGAGAGCATCCAGACCATTAAAGGTGTGGGTTATAAGTTTGTAGAGTAATGGCTAAAGGTTTTAGGCGCTCATACAGGTTTGCAATAAAGACTTCAATTTATGTGTCGCTTTTCCTTACTGGGATTTCGGCTGTTTTTCTCATTATTAACGATGCATATTCAGAGTGGGCACTTCTGCTCTATGGTTTTTCGTGTTTTATTTTTTCATTTCTCATCATTCAGTACCGGGTTGAGGCCTTTATCTATAAAAAGATAAAGAAGATATACGAGAATGTGAGTATGCTTAGTGCTACCCCACTTAACCCTGAGCAGGTGACTACAGATATGACCAGCCTATCGCAGGAAGTGCAGAAATTTGCTGAAGGGAAAAAACTGGAGATCGAAGCTTTAAAAGTGCGTGATTCCTACCGGAAAGAATTTATGGGAAATATCTCTCACGAGCTCAAAACCCCTTTATTCACAGTTCAGGGATATATTGAGACCTTGCTCGATGGAGCCATGAAAGATAAAAATGTGCGAAAGCAGTATCTTTCAAGGGCAGCCAAAGGGGTGGAGCGACTGGTTTACATAGTTCAGGATCTGGATATGATCACTAAACTTGAAACCGGGGAGCTAAGCCTTAAACCTGAAGTATTTAATATTGTTGAGGTAGTTCAGAATGTTTTTGACCTCCTGGAGATGAAAGCCGGAAAGAAGAATATCACCCTCACATTTGAAACTCCTTATGCCCCTGTGTGGGTCAAGGCCGATAAAGAAAGAATTCAGCAGGTAGTGACTAACCTTATTGTAAACTCTATAAAATACGGAAAGAACGACGGTACCACCGAAGTTGCTATTGAAGATCACTCCAAGAAGAAGATCATAATAAGAGTAAGCGATAATGGAGAGGGGATTCAAAAAGAGCATATTCCGAGGTTGTTTGAGCGCTTTTACCGGGTAGACAAAAGCGGATCGCGTAAAGAAGGAGGCTCGGGGCTTGGCCTGGCCATTGTAAAGCACCTGCTCGAAGCGCACAAAGAGAGAATTTTTGTAGAAAGCACCTACGGCATGGGAAGTGAATTTTCATTCACCCTTAAAAAGGCCAAAAAGCTTTGAGAAATCACAAACAAAGCCAGGGTCTTTTAACCCCGAATATTCTTTCAATTCCAGCAACTTTTCAAGCCTAAAATCTTCCTGTTTACAGGTTGGGGCAAAGCCCAGTTTTTGCATTCTATCAGCCAGGTATTCCTGTTCATACTGGCCCGGTGTAGGTATGAAAAAAGCCTTTTTTTCGAGCCGGGCAAGATCCATAAGGGTGGTATATCCCGATCTTGCTATTACCACTTCGCTACTGTTAAGTGCCTGTTCCAGTTCCCTGCCAAAGAGATAGTTTCTTACAGTGAGATTTGGTGTATTGAAGTCGGCCGTGCTTTCATCTACAACCCCTCTTATAAAGAGGATACTTCCGGAAGATTTGCTAAACTCCTTCAAAAGAATTTCTTCCAGAATGCTTCTTTGAGGTTCTGGGCCTGACAACAATACCATGTAATCAAACTTCCGAGGTAATTTTTCTTTTTTAAACCTGCTAATCACCCCTAGATAATTTACTTCTGAAAATGCCCTTTTTGGATGTCCAAGAATTCCGCTTAGGTTGGGTCTGCCGGGAGTATCGGGAATCCAGCATTGATCGTACTGTTCGATATATCTCTGGTGAAGCCAACTGCTTAAAAAAGTGGTTTTACCCGAGAGTACATTCAGCTGATGGGTGATAAAAACACCGGGCACATGCGGATGCCACACCCCAAACCGGCTGTCTGAAATTATTCCGTGAAGTTTTAATTTTTGCACCAGGATCTTAGTGGCCTGTTTTTCCTTTTTGATGTTTTTCAGGATATGTGGGCTATCTAAAAGCAGCTTCCATTTTAAAAACCTTCCCCTTTTGGTGTAGGTGATGTTGTAAGAAGGTAATTCAAATGACTGCAAATGTAGAAACTCTTTTCTAAGAAGGTCCAGTGCTGCTCCATCTGAAGCTATGATGGGAGTAAATCCCTGTTCTTCAAGTTTTTTAATAATGGGGATGCAACGTGTGGCATGACCTAACCCCCAGTTTAATGGCGCAACCAGAATTCGTCTACTTCGCATAAATCATATATAATTGAAAGGCCTGTGGGGGATTTTCTTTAATTTTACCAAAATATTAAATTTTCAGGTGGGAAGTAAGAATAAATTAAAGCGGTTTAGAGAAAACGAATCTTTTCCTAATGTGGTACAGCCCACACGGGAAGAAGTGGTAGATGGAGAATTTATCCTGAAAGGGAAGTGGAGCAGCGACTTCTTTAAAAACGATAAGCCTATAGTACTTGAACTGGGTTGCGGAAAAGGAGAATATAGCGTGGCACTTGCAGAAGCTTATCCGGAGAAGAACTTTATTGGGATTGATATTAAAGGAGCCCGTTTTTGGCGAGGTGCGAAAACAGCCCTGGAAGAAGGACTTCAAAATGTGGCATTTTTGAGAAGCCAGATAGAGCTGGTTGATTTGTTGTTTGCGGAAAATGAAGTAGATGAAATTTGGATTACTTTCCCCGATCCACAAATAAAATACAAGCGTACCAAGCATAGAATGACCAACTCCGAATTTCTTCAGAGATATAAGAAGATCCTAAAACCACAAGGCCTGGTCAACCTAAAAACAGATAGTGAGTTCATGCACGGTTATACACTTGGTCTACTCCATGGTGAAGGCCATGAGGTGGTACAGGCCAATCACAACGTGTATAAAAATGAGTATTCTCCTAAAGAGGTTACAGGAATACAGACTTTTTATGAAAAACAGTATCTTGAGCAGGGAAAACCCATAACTTACATACAGTTTAGGATAAAATAACCAGCATTGGAGGAAACTAAAATTTTCCTTATTACCTATTTCGCAGCTTTGCTGGGGGTAATTCCCCCAGGACTTGTGAATATGAGTGTTGCCAAAACCTGTGTCAAAAGAGGTAAAAAGAACGGAATCTACATGGCTGTTGGGGCATCTGGGATAGTTATGCTGCAGGCGTTGATCGCAGTAATGCTGGCGCGCTATATTTTTAATAATGTCTATATTAACAATGTGCTCTTGCGGGCCGGGCTAGTGATCTTTTTGATCCTGATGTTCTATTTCCTCGTAATGGCGCAGCGTAGAAAGAAAGAAGTAGAGGTTCATTCAACCTCGGGCTTAAGAAGTGTGCTAAAGGGAATGATGATAGGTGCATTAAATATTTTTCCCATTCCATTTTTTGTTGCGCTTGCCGCTGCACTTAATGTGAATGGTGCTGTAGAATATCATCCGCTTAACAACACCGCATTTGTACTGGGAGCTTCTCTGGGTACTTTTACAACACTCTACTTTTATGCGCTGTTTTTCACCAAGATAGAAGCAGAGGGAACCTTTTTTGTAAAATATTCCAATTACTTTATGGCAGCTCTTATGCTGGTCTTGCTGATCATTACCTTCATTAGGATCTATTTACAGTAATGACAGAAACTTCCTTTTTTGAACGTGTATATGAGGTGGTAAAACTTATTCCTGAAGGGCGTGTGACCAGCTATGGTGCTATCGCCGGTTTTTTAGGAGCTAAAGGCAGTGCGAGAATGGTAGGCTGGGCTATGAATAACGCTTCTAAAATTGAAGATATTCCGGCACATCGGGTAGTGAACAGAAATGGCCTGCTTACAGGGAAACATCATTTTCCCGGTACCCGGGTAATGGAGCAAATGCTCGAAGCTGAAGGAATGGAGGTTAGAAACGATAAAATCGTAAGATTTCAGGATTATTTCTGGGATCCTTCGGTAGAACTTCAGTAGGATTTTTGAGCTATTTGTATATAGATTTTATAGATCTTTTAAAATGGGTAATAACTTCGTTATCTTAGCTTTTCAGCTTATATTTGCCTTTAGAATGAATCTACATAAGGTTCGGAAATTACAAGAAATACAGCATGAAATTTAATCGTAAGGATATATTAAATGCTCTTGAAACTATTTCTGTTTCAGGGGAAGGTAAAAATATGGTAGAGAGTGGTGCGGTTCAGAACATTATGACCTTTGGAGATGAGGTAGTGGTAGACCTGCTGCTTACTACTCCGGCGCTTCATATTAAGAAACGCGCAGAGGTTGATGTAATGAAAGCCATTCATGAACACGTTCATCAAAAAGCCAAGGTGAAAGTGAATATTAAAGTTCAGGCACCCGAAAAGACAGAGATTAAAGGAAAGTCTATTCCCGGTATAAAGAATATTGTAGCGGTAGCTTCAGGAAAAGGGGGAGTAGGGAAGTCTACTGTTACTGCCAACCTTGCGGTAAGCCTGGCAAAAATGGGCTTTAAGGTAGGTCTTTTAGATGCCGATATTTATGGCCCATCTATGCCCATGATGTTTGATGTGCAGACAGAAAAACCCCTTTCTGTAAATGTAGATGGGAAGTCAAAAATGAAACCTATTGAAAACCACGGTGTGAAAATGCTATCTATTGGGTTCTTTACGCAGCCAAATCAGGCGGTAATATGGAGAGGCCCTATGGCAGCGAAGGCGTTGAACCAGATGATCTTTGATGCAGCCTGGGGCGAACTCGACTTCCTGTTGGTAGACCTGCCTCCAGGAACAGGAGATATTCACCTTTCTATCATGCAATCACTTCCTTTAACCGGTGCCGTTGTTGTAAGTACGCCTCAAAACGTAGCACTTGCCGATGCCAGGAAAGGAGTGGCGATGTTCCAGCAGGAGACCATTAATGTTCCTGTTTTGGGGATCATTGAGAATATGGCCTATTTTACTCCTGAAGAATTACCCAATAATAAATATTACATTTTTGGAAAGGAAGGTGCCAAACTTTTAGCCGAAGATTTGGAAGTGCCATTTTTGGGGCAGTTGCCTTTAGTGCAAAGCATCAGGGAAGCAGGAGATATTGGGCATCCGGCAGCATTGCAGGAGAATACCCCCTTATCTAAAGCTTTAGAGCTCCTTACACAAAATGTAGTGCAGGAAACGGTGAACCGCAATAGCAGTTTACCTCCTACCGAAGCAATAAAAATCACCACTATGGCTGGCTGTAGTGCAGTTAAAAAATAGTCATGACAAGCGAAGAAGTTAGGTTGAACGTAGAGAGAGCCCTTGAAGAAATAAGGCCTTTCCTTAGGAATGACGGCGGAGATATCTCCCTTATCAGTATAGAAGATGACGACCGGCTGGTAAAGGTTCAGTTGCAGGGAGCCTGTGTGGGCTGTAGCGTAAACACGATGACTTTGAAATCGGGTGTTGAAATGACCATTAAGCGGTATGTACCTCAAATTGAAAAGGTGCTGAATATTGAAAAATAACATTTCCCCAATTCACAAAATAAGAAGTAATGATTAAAACTGATATGTTGATCATCGGTGCGGGGCCTACTGGTCTTTTCGCCGTATTTGAAGCAGGATTATTAAAATTAAAATGTCACCTCATAGACGCCCTGCCGCAACCGGGGGGGCAATGTTCAGAGATCTACCCTAAAAAGCCTATTTATGATATTCCGGCTTTTCCCGAAGTACTGGCGGGAGATCTTGTAGATAACCTTATGGAGCAGATTCGTCCGTTTGAACCAGGTTTTTCCCTGGGGGAAAGGGCAGAAACAATAGAGAAGCTGGATGACGGTTCTTTTATCGTCACCACCAGTGAAGGCACGCAGCATCAGGCCCCGGTAGTAGTTATTGCCGGTGGTCTGGGGAGTTTTGAGCCCCGCAAACCTCCTATTCCCAATATTGCAAAGTATGAGAACAACGGGGTTGCGTATATGATCAAAGAACCCGAAGATTACCGCGACAAGCGTGTGGTAATTGCAGGAGGGGGAGACTCAGCTTTAGACTGGGCCATTTATCTTTCTGAAGTTGCTTCGGAAGTTTCTCTGGTTCACAGAAGAAATGAATTCCGCGGAGCATTAGATTCTGTAGAGAAAGTTTCTGAACTCTCAAAAATAGGAAAAATCAACCTCATTACTGAAGCTGAAGTAGTTGGCTTGAAAGGGGAAGAAGCATTAGATTCAGTGGTAATCCGCCACAAAGGAGATGCTTCCGAAGAAGAGATCAAAGAAACTGATTATTTCATTCCGTTATTCGGACTTTCACCAAAACTTGGGCCCATTGCCAATTGGGGGCTCGAAATTGAAAAGAATGCAATCAAGGTTGATAACAGCTACGATTATCAAACCAATATTCCGGGGATTTATGCCATTGGAGACGTAAACACCTATCCCGGAAAACTAAAGCTCATTTTGTGTGGCTTTCATGAAGCGGCCATTATGTGCCAGAGTGCTTATCAACGTATCTTCCCAGATAAGAAATACGTGATGAAATACACCACGGTGAGTGGGGTGAATGGATTTGACGGCAGTAAGAAAGAGGCCAAACGGGAAGTTGTAAAGAGTATTAATTAATTTTACCGAAATTTAAAACCAAACCTCACAGGTTTTGGATACCTGTGAGGTTTTATAATTGACAAATGTCAGATATTAAAATTACAATCATTGATCGCGAAGGAGAAGCGCACGTTGTCGATGCGCCTATAGATATGAACATGAACCTCATGGAGGTTATTCGTTCATACGAGCTCGCACCCGAAGGTACTGTAGGTATTTGTGGAGGAATGGCCATGTGTGCCTCCTGCCAGTGCTATATGCTGAACAAAGATCACCTGCTTCCCGAAAAGTCTTATGAAGAAGAGGAGATGCTGGACCAGGCTTTTTTTGTGCAGGAAAACAGCCGCTTAAGCTGTCAAATTCCCATGGAGAAAGAGCTCGATGGGCTGGAAGTAAAGATCGCGCCTTTTAACGCCGACTAGTTTGAAAAAAGGGTTCGGTTTTTGCCCTTTTTGAGAAGTAATACAATCGCAGGTACCATGATTTTAAATGTCATTGTTTTCTATTCACAAAAATCCAGAGATTATCTAAAGCTGGATGGGGTGATTGCGAAAAAGCCTGTGGAGTTGAAGAGCGAATGCTGTGAAAAATACAAAAAGGGCAGGCGTTGTAAACGCTGCCCTTGTTTTGATCTAGATATTTAAATTTGGAGTAGGCCTCAGAGGTTTTTAGAACCTGTGAGGTCTTTTTTTACTGAAAAGCAGGAATTCCTGTAATATCTGCCCCTGTTATTAAGAGGTGAATGTCGTGTGTGCCTTCGTAGGTTATCACACTTTCCAGGTTCATAGAGTGTCGCATAATGCTATATTCCCCGGTAATTCCCATTCCTCCTAAAATCTGCCTGGCTTCCCTGGCGATATTGATAGCCATTTCTACGTTATTCCTTTTCGCCATAGAAATTTGTGCTGAGGTAGCTGTGCCTTTGTTCCTCATCACTCCGAGTCTCCACGCAAGCAGTTGGGCTTTGGTGATCTCTGTGATCATCTCGGCCAGTTTCTTTTGTTGTAGCTGGAAACTTGCAATAGGCTTCCCAAACTGTTCGCGTTCCTTTGCATATCGCAAAGCTGTATCATAGCAATCCATCGCAGCCCCAATTGCGCCCCAGGCAATCCCGTAGCGGGCAGAGTCAAGGCAGCCAAGAGGAGCACCCAGTCCGCTTTTTTCGGGCATCAGGTTTTCTTTGGGCACTTTTACATTGTTAAATACAAGTTCTCCTGTGGCACTGGCCCTAAGCGACCACTTGTTATGAGTTTCGGGTGTGGTGAAACCTTCCATTCCGCGTTCCACAATGAGTCCGTAGATGCGGCCTTCCTCATTTTTTGCCCATACAACAGCGATATCAGCAAAAGGAGCGTTAGAGATCCACATTTTTGCACCATTGAGCAGGTAGTGATCTCCATTGTCTTTAAAGGTGGTGGTCATGCCGCTGGGGTTAGAACCATGGTCGGGTTCGGTAAGGCCAAAACATCCCATCATTTCTCCCGAAGCCAGCTTTGGAAGATATTTCTTCTTTTGTTCTTCGGTCCCGTATTTAAAGATAGGATACATCACCAAAGAAGACTGTACAGAAGCTGTTGATCTTACGCCACTATCGCCTCTTTCTATCTCCTGCATGATCAATCCATAGGAAATTTGATCCAGGCCGGCACCGCCGTATTCTTCGGGAATGTAAGGGCCAAAGGCTCCAATTTCGGCAAGGCCGTTAATTATCTGCTTCGGAAATTCGGCTTTTTGGGCGGCTTCTTCTATAATGGGAGAAACCTCGCGCTTTACCCATTCCCGGGCAGCGTCACGTACCATTTTATGTTCATCACTAAGAAGGTCGTCAAGATTATAATAATCGGGCGCCTGGAATTGGTCTGCTTTCATTGTTGGTAGTTTAAGTTTTTGTCTGGAATAGTAAATTTACATAGAAAGACCATAAAGACCTAACAGGTTTCAAAAACCTGTTAGGTATGAAGCTTTAGATTCATGGAAAAAGATTGATTTCTTTTCTTTAACCCTAAAAGGATCATACCTTTATAGCTATAGTTTACGCGACCGTTCGACCCCTACGGGGTCGCATATGTCCTGTTTTTATTTTTTCTATAAAGATTTGATTTCTTCGGAATCGAAACCTGGGGTTATCCAAGGATTTAAAGAAACTACATCTTCAAATAAAAATCCTTAACCAGCTCAATATATTCGGGAGTGTATTGATGCCGGGCGGTTTCGATCACGAGTTCATCAACTTCGGGCTTACCTTCCAAAAATGACAATTCCAGCAGACTTCTTTTTACGGGAGAATCGGGAGTTCCTTTTACGCGGGTTATGTGCTGCGGAAAAAGTCCAAAGTCAGCTGCCAGGTAGCGGAATTTTTCTTCTTCAGCATAAGGGATAATGACGCTGAAAATTCCCCTTTTTGAGAGGAGTAGGCAAACTCCTTCCAGCAGTTCTTCAAACGGGAGTGCTTCTGAAAATCTCGCCTGATCGCGCTTTGCATCTCCTGAAGAATAATCGGCTGAATAAAATGGCGGATTGGAAACTATGAGTTCATACTTTTCCTCTTCTTCCATACCTTCTTCCTGCATCTCTTCCACAAACTCATCAAAGGCGGCGTGATAGCAAAAGAGCCTGTCGCCCCAGTCGCTGTTCTCAAAATTTTCAACTGCCTGCTCGTAGGCATCCTCGTCTATTTCGAGGGCATCAATAAGTTCTGCAGTACTTCTTTGAGCCAACATCAAAGCTATGACTCCGGTGCCGGTGCCAATATCCAGAATAGAAAACGGATTATGCTGTAAAGAAGCCCAGGCTCCCAGCAGCACCCCATCGGTACCGATTTTCATAGCGCACTTATCTTGTTCTACATTAAATTGTTTAAAAAGGAAGCTTTCCATTGCTGATTATTAATTGGTGACGCAAGATAAGCACCAAATTCCAAGCGCCAAATTCCAATTGGTAAATGAAGCGCTAAACATTAAATTCCAAAGAGAGGTATGTGGTAAATTTCAAACACCAAATTCTAAAAAGAAAAAAGTCGCGTTAAAGAACCGAATTTCCAAGGGAGGAATAAATTTAATTATGATTTCTTAATAATGGCAGATAATATTTTTCGCAGTTCCTCTGCTTCCCTGAAAATTTCCTCTATCTCTGAATCAATGGACGGGTTTGAGGCTTTTAAAAGTTTTAACCAATAAGCAGATTCTTTAGCTTCTTTTCTAGCAATTTTAAGTTGAAAAGAAAAATCTTTGTCCCCCAGTTTCTCATTAGCCTCGATGTAATTCGCACCTACAGATCCCGACGATCTTATAAGTTGCTTTCCGTCTTCAATATTTGAAATTGTTTTTGGAAGCCTTGAAACCAATAATCTGCATTGTCTTGCAAATTCAAAAGTTCTTTCTTCCAGGTTATAAGGTTTCATACTTAAAGTTAGCAAAAAATGCTTTTTTAGAACCTTATGTTTTGCTTCGGATTGAATTTAAATTTTATTTTCTTTTGGATTTGATGCCTGGTATTCGAAATTTGAAAATTTTCAAAAGTTGAAATTGGGTGCTTGAAATTTCCGGGTAATTGGAATTTGGAATTTGGTGCTTGGGTATTGATTATAGATATAAATCAATAAGTCCCTCGGGCGTCTTAACGTAGATGGTTTTGTTTTTCTTATCCACCTTAACCAGGAATTGGTCGTTCATGGGGATGAGGATTTGTTTGCCGTCTTTTTCTATTTCAAAAAGGGCCTGGGTGGTGGTGTCATTGACTCCGGTGAGGGTACCAACTGTGCCGTAAATCTCATCTTCTACGGTAAAACCGATTACTTCGTGAAAATAGAATTGATCTTCATCTAATTCGGGCAGAAGGTTGAGTGGCAGATAGAGGTCGCATTTCATAAGATCTTCTGCGTCCTCTTCAGAATCTACTTCTTCAAATTTTACACGCAAGAGGTTGCTTTTTTGCAGCGAACTTCTTTCAATAAAAAATGGAACCAGGTTATTGTCATATTCGACAAAAACTGATTCCATTTCTAAATAACTTTCGGGTTCATCGGTATCGAGTTTGATCAATACCTCTCCCTTAAAACTGAATTTACTAACGATCCTGCCAAGATAGAAACACTCTTCTTTTGTCATAGCTCGTTAGAGAAAAAATTAGGAACCTGCCTGGTCCTGTTTTTCTTCAGCATTCGCTTCAGCAGCAGTAGCATCGTCTACTTCATTTGCAGCAGCAGCTTCCTGGTCTTCGGTGTTCTCCTCAACTTCAGGTTGTGCAGCGGCAGCAGCTTCGGCTTCGCGCTTGGCGTTAACTTCTTTTTCAGCCTCAAGAGCTTTAGCTTTAGCAGCTTCCTGCTCTTTGCTCAAGTTCTCTTTTTTAGCTTCAACTTTTCCTTCTTTTTCCGATACCCATGCGTTGAATTTCTCCTCTGCTTGTTCTTCGGTCAAAGCACCTTTTCTCACACCACCGGCAAGGTGATTCTTAAGAAGGATTCCTTTGTAAGAAAGGATAGCCCTTGCAGTATCTGTTGGCTGTGCACCATTCTGTAACCATTTTACAGAACTGTCAACATCAATGTCAATAGTTGCAGGGTTGGTAGTTGGATTGTAGATTCCCAATTTTTCAAGGAATTTACCATCTCTTTTTGCGCGTGAATCCGCAGCAACGATCCAGAAAAAAGGTTTTCCTTTTTTACCGTGTCTTTGTAATCTAATCTTTACAGGCATAAAAATTAATTTGTGGGGTTCCCGACCCCGGTTATTAATGAGGGGGCAAAGATACTATTATTTTTTATTGTATATTAAGTGGTTAGCAAAAAATATATTTCATGTTCTATGCCCTGTAAAAAAAGGTATTTTTAAACAAAGTTAACGAGTGCTAAACCTTGTTAAACATTAGGTTGCGTTAATTATTGTGTCTTATCTTAGAGAGAAAGAAAAGTTGCTAACCCAAAAAATGAAGATGAAAATGAACACGACAAAAGACCTGGCGTCAAAACTCAATGAGCTGCTGGAAAAGAATTATGATTCTGAAAAAGGATTTCAAAAAGCAGCTGAAGATGTCAAAAACCCACGGCTGAAAGAATTTTTTGAAACCAAGGCAAAAGAGCGATATGATTTTGGGCATGAGTTAAAAACCGAAATCAAGAACCTGGGAGAGTCTCCCGATAAAGGAACCAGTATAAGCGGGAAAGCCCATCACGCCTGGATGGATTTAAAAGCTGCTTTTAGTTCAGATAAAGAAGAAGAAATTCTGGAAGAAGTAGTTAGGGGAGAAAAAGTGGCTGTAGAAGATTACAATAAGATCATAAAAGAAGACGGTTTTTCGCCTTCTACGGCAAACCTGCTTATTAAACAGCGCAATGCTATTGAGCGTACTTTCAAACAGGTGAAAGACCTGGAGGAAGCTTTTGATTAGTAAATTTTAGAATGTGAATATTAAGCCCGGCAAGTCCCGGGCTTTTTTTATGTGTCAAAAATGCCATTTTTGGCACCTATTTTTCGTTAATAATTCCTGAAAACTTATCCTGATAATACGTTCATTTATATTTACTTTTACCAATTCGAAATTTGCTTCAAACGCTTTGGTTGGTGTTAATAATCAGCCTAAAAGCCTCTAAAATATTATTTTATGTACCTTATTTTTGATACTGAAACCACGGGTCTTCCCAAGCGTTGGGATGCTCCTCTTACCGATAGTGATAACTGGCCGCGCTGTATACAAATAGCCTGGCAGTTACACGATGATATGGGGCGGGTAGTTGAGCATCAGGATTATTTGGTGCAGCCCGAAGGATTTAATATTCCCTATGATGCCGAAAAGGTACACGGGATCTCTACCGAGTTAGCTTTAGAACAGGGAGTGAGCCTACAGGAGGTGTTGGAGAAGTTCAACATAGCCCTTTCCCGCTCAAAATTTGTAGTGGGGCAAAATGTAGGTTTTGATGTGAATATTATGGGAGCCGAATTTCATCGGCTTCAAATGGAAAATACCTTGCAGCACCTGCCTGTGCTGGATACCTGTACTGAAGTAACTGCACAGTTGTGTTGTATTCCCGGTGGTAGGGGAGGGAAGTTTAAGCTCCCTACGTTGACCGAGCTGCATGAATTCCTTTTTCATGAGCCCTTTGCTGAAGCCCATAATGCGACTGCCGATGTGGAAGCAACCACCCGTTGTTTTCTTGAACTTATCAGGAAGAGGATCTTTACTTCGGAAGAGCTGGATGTAAAACCAGATTATTTCGAGAATTTTTCAGAAGTAAATCCGCAGCCAATTGAGCTAATCGGTTTAAAACACATCAACCTGAAGAAAGCTTCCGAAGAGATCAGGAAAAGGCTTCAGAAGAAAGAAGGAACCGAAATTTCTTCCGCAGAAATAGAGGAAAACCTTGAGAAGCTTGATGAAGTTGCTTTTTCTCACCTTCATAATCACAGTCAGTTCTCAATCCTGCAATCTACCATTAGCATCAAAGATCTTGTGAACGCCGCGGCAAAGCAAAATATGCCGGCCGTAGCGCTGACAGATCACGCTAACATGATGGGTGCCTTTCACTTTGTGAAAGAAGTTGGCACTTACAACAAGGGCGTAAAGGCTAAAAATGCAGCCGCCGCCGAAAATAATGAGCCTGCCACAGCCCGCGAACTTAAAGCGATTGTGGGTTGTGAATTCTTTGTGTGTGAAAATCGCAAAGACAAGAGCCGAAAAGATAATGGTTACCAGGTAGTGCTGCTGGCCAAAAATAAGAAGGGTTATCACAACCTCGCGAAGATGTCTTCTATGGCTTATACCGAAGGTTTTTACTACGTGCCGCGGATTGACAGGGAGGTGATACAGCAGTATAAGGAGGATATTATTGTTCTTACCGGAAACCTCTACGGGGAAGTTCCCGGGAAAATCCTGAATGTTGGTGAAAATCAGGCAGAAGAAGCGCTGCTTTGGTGGAAGGAACAATTTGGAGATGACCTGTATGTAGAGCTAATGCGCCATAACCAGGAAGATGAGAACAGGGTGAATCCTGTTTTAGTAGAGCTGGCAAAGAGACATGAGGTAAAACTGGTGGCAACCAATAACACTTATTACTGTGAGCAGGAGGATGCCAATGCGCATGATATTTTGTTATGTGTAAAGGATGGTGAAAAACAGGCTACGCCAATTGGTCGTGGCCGCGGTTATCGCTACGGGCTTCCCAATAATGAATATTACTTTAAGAGCGGTGATGAGATGAAGTCGCTGTTTAAAGACCTGCCGGAAGCAATTTCAAATGTTCAGGAAGTTGTAGATAAGATTGAACCTTATGAGCTGGCACGGGATGTTTTACTGCCTGCGTTTACTATTCCTGAAGAATTTGTGGTGGCTGAAGATGCCATAGATGGAGGGAAGAGAGGTGAGAATGCTTACTTAAAGCACATCACCTTTGTTGGGGCAGAGAAGCGCTATGGCGAAATTACACCGTCAATTAAAGACCGGCTGGATTTTGAACTTTCGGTTATCGAGAATACAGGATACCCAGGGTACTTCCTTATCGTTGAAGACTTTATTCGGGAAGCACGTAACATGGATGTTTCGGTGGGGCCGGGACGGGGATCGGCGGCAGGTAGTGCTGTTGCCTACTGCCTGGGAATTACCAATATCGATCCTATTAAGTACGATCTGCTTTTTGAGAGGTTCCTGAATCCAGACAGGGTAAGTATGCCCGATATTGATATCGACTTTGATGATGAAGGCCGAAGCCGGGTCATGGACTATGTTATCAAAAAATACGGAGCCAACCAGGTGGCGCAGATTATTACCTATGGTACCATGGCTGCGAAATCTTCTATTCGGGATACCGCGCGGGTACTTGACCTTCCTTTAAATGAAGCCGACAGGATTGCCAAGCTGATCCCCAACACCAAGCTTGCCAAGATCTTCGGAATGGACGAAAAGACCATTAGGAGTAGCTTTAGGAGTGAAGAGGTAGACAAAGTTAATGAGCTTCTTAATATTGCTGAGGGAGATGACCTTGAGGCTCAAACAGTGAACCAGGCGAGGATCCTGGAAGGATCTGTTAGAAATACCGGGATCCATGCCTGCGGGGTGATCATTACACCAAGTGATATTACCAATTTTGTGCCGGTTGCGGTTGCTAAAGATTCAGATCTTTATGTTACCCAATTTGACAACTCGGTTGTGGAAAGCGCCGGACTCCTAAAAATGGATTTCCTGGGGCTTAAAACCTTGACGCTTATTAAGGACACGGTGAAGATCGTAAAGGGCAGACATGACATTGATCTTGACCCTGATAGTTTTCCGCTGGACGATGAGAAGACTTATGAGTTATTCCAACGAGGGGAAACGGTAGGGATTTTTCAGTATGAATCTCCCGGCATGCAAAAGCACATGAAAGACCTCAAGCCAACGGTCTTTGATGACCTTATCGCGATGAACGCTCTTTACCGGCCGGGGCCAATGGAATATATTCCCAGCTTTATTGCCCGGAAGCATGGCGATGAGGAAATCGTTTATGATTTGCCGGCGATGGAGGAATATCTCAAAGAAACCTACGGAATTACGGTATACCAGGAGCAGGTGATGTTGCTGTCGCAAAAGCTCGCCAGCTTTACCAAAGGTGAAGCCGATGTTTTGCGTAAGGCGATGGGAAAAAAAATCTTTTCGCTGCTGGAAGAGTTAAAACCGAAATTCCTTGATGGGGGAGAAAAGAACGGGCATCCGCGGGAAGTACTTGAGAAAGTCTGGAAAGACTGGGAGGCTTTTGCATCTTACGCCTTTAACAAATCTCACTCAACCTGCTATGCCTGGATTGCCTATCAAACCGCATACTTAAAAGCGCATTATCCTGCGGAATACATGGCAGCAGTACTTTCCAATAACATGAATGACATTAAGCAGGTGACCTTCTTCATGGAAGAATGTAAGAGAATGAAGTTGAACGTGCTTGGGCCTGATGTTAATGAATCCTATTACAAATTTTCGGTGAACAAAGAGAACGCAGTGCGTTTTGGAATGGGAGCGATTAAAGGAGTGGGTGCAGGAGCTGTGGCTACCATAGTTGAGAACAGGAAAGATAAAGGCCCCTACAGGTCCATTTTTGACATGGCCAAGAGGATAGACTTAAGGGCTGCCAATAAAAAGGCTTTTGAAAATCTTGCTTTGGCTGGTGGTTTTGACAGCTTTGGCGATACGCACAGGGCACAGTACTTCCATGATGAAGGCGACGGCATTACGTTTTTGGAAAAGGTAGTGAAGTATGCGGCCAAATATCAGGAAAATGAAAATTCTGCCCAGGTGAGCCTTTTTGGAGATACCAGTGAAGTGCAAATCCCGGAGCCGGTGGTGCCTCCCTGCGAAGAATGGGGTACTATGGGAAAACTGAAGCGGGAGCGGGAAGTGGTGGGGATCTATCTATCCGGGCATCCGCTTGATGATTTTAAAACCGAATTAAAGTACTTCTGTAACGCCGTTTTAGCCGATTTCCAAAATCTGGAAGAAGCCGTTAATAAAGAACTCACTTTTGGAGGGGTAATTAGTGATGTACAGCATAGAGTGAATAAACAGGGGCAGGGCTGGGCCAGTTTTATCGTGGAAGATTATTCAGATTCATACGAGTTTAGAATGTTCAAGGAAGAGTACCTCAAGTACCGCCATTTCCTGGTGCCCAACTCTTTTATTCACGCGAAGATCTTTATTAGAGAGGGTTACCCTAATAGGGAAACAGGTAGAAAAGGAGAGCCAAGGTTGCAGTTCAACAACATTCAGTTGCTGCATGATGTGATGGAGAATTATGCCAAAAAGCTCACTATTCAACTGAATATAGATGAACTTCAGGAGGATAAGATTGATGCTCTTTTTGATATTTTCAGAAATCACAGCGGGGAGAACCGGCTTAATTTTGTGGTGTATGAAATGAAGGAAAGAATAAAGTTGCACATGCCAAGCCGAAAACAGAAAGTAAGGATTTCCCAGGAACTATTAAACGCACTGGAAGAACAGCAGGTGTTGTATAAGCTGAATTAAAAAAACACTCTCCAAAAATGACATTTTTGGAGAGTGTTTTTTTAAATATTCCCGACAAATTTTCTTCACCGGGTAAAACTTCAGTCGTGTTTCAGGCTATTTCTGTAGTTCCAGGTATACCAGGAAAAGTGCAAAAACAGCTGTAACAAGAATGAAAGTGAGGATAGTTCCGATGATAATTTTCTGAACAAATGAAAATCCTTCCGTTTGTTCTTTCCAGAGGTGAGAGAGTGCAGACATGGCAATGTTTTTTAGGGTAAAGTTATACGAATAAGCGCTGATTTTTAATTACTTATATATTAAAGATAACGAAATCTTAAATGCTAATTATTGATATCTCAGATAAAACGTTTAAGATCTAAATTACCAGATGAAGGGTTGAGCTGGTGAAAATAATGAAAGGTTTTTCTTACATTTTTGAGGAGTGAAAAGGCTTTTTATAGGAGGTGACAATGAGCAGATAGGTAAATCTGATTTTCTTAAGGTATTGATTCCTTATAATTTTGCCTATTTTTGTCTTTAGTAGAACAATGAACTAAAACGAGAAATATGGCTTTAGAAATAACTGACGCTACTTTTGAAGAGAAAGTACTAAAAAGCGACAAACCTGTAATGGTAGATTTTTGGGCAGCATGGTGCGGCCCTTGTAGAATGGTAGGTCCTATCATTGATGATATTAGTAAGGAATATGAAGGGAAAGCAGTAGTTGGAAAGCTTGACGTAGATGCAAACCAGGAATTTGCTGCAAAATACGGTGTAAGAAACATTCCTACTGTATTGATCTTTAAAAATGGTGAAGTAGTGGGAAGGCAGGTAGGAGTTGCTCCTAAGAACACTTATGCCGAAGCCCTGGATCAACTATTGTAGTTGTTCACAAGTTTAGATATAAAGAGATCCGGGTTTTTCCCGGATTTTTTTATGCCTTATAATTTGTACCTTGGATAGAAATTTTCAGAAATGCAGTTAGAGCAGGAGATTCACCATTCCGGAAAATTTGTTAACCTGGAGTTACTGGCCAGACAGGTTGTGGAAGGATTTATTTCCGGACTCCATAAAAGTCCTTTTCACGGGTATTCTTCAGAATTTGCAGAACATAAGGTTTATAATCCCGGCGAGAGTACCAGGCATATAGACTGGAAGCTTTTTGCAAAGACCGATAAGCTCTTTACCAGGCGATATGAGGAAGAAACCAATCTACGGTGTCATTTGATACTGGATAACTCTGCTTCCATGCATTTTCCAGAGAAAAGGGATCAAAGCCTCTCTAACCTCAATAAAATAGGTTTTTCTGTTTTAGCATCGGCATGTCTAATGCAAATACTCAAAAAGCAGCGGGATTCTGTAGGCCTTAGTATATACAGCGATGCATACGAGTACTACGCACCCGAAAAAGGAGGGGACAGGCACCGCCGTATGCTGCTACATGTGCTTGAAGAGACCCTAAGCCGCCCCGTGGGCAACAAGAGTACAGCTACGTACACCTATTTGCATCAAATCGCCGAAAAAATGAAGAGACGGTCGCTCATCTTTTTCTTTTCTGATATGTTCCAGGAGGAAGTGGAGGAGGAGAAACTCTTTGAAGCGCTAAGGCACTTAAAATACAACAAACATGAACTGGTTTTGTTTCATGTTCTGGACAGGGAAAAGGAATTCAGTTTTAATTTTGGAGAAGAGCCTCGTCGCTTCACAGATGTTGAATCGGGCGAGAAAATAGACCTTTATGCTGATAATGTGAGAGATAGCTATTTGCAGGAGGTGAACACCTATTTTAGCAGGCTTAAGCTGAAGTGTGCGCAGTACGGAATTAAGTACGTACAGGCCGATACTAATGAAAATTTTGAAAAAATTTTACTTACGTATTTAGTTGAACGTCAGAAGGTTGTTTAGGTGGGTAAAAAATACTTTCAAAATATTTTAAAAAACGTTTGTAGAACTGAAAATGTGCTGTATATTTGCACTCGCAATAAAGCAACGGTCTGGTAGTTCAGTTGGTTAGAATACCTGCCTGTCACGCAGGGGGTCGCGAGTTCGAGTCTCGTCCAGACCGCTAGGAGAAATCCAAAAGCACCTTAAAAGCCTCTAAATCATTGATTTAGAGGCTTTTTATTTTTAAATCATCTCATTTAATGGCAAATAGATGCAATTAATTGGTGCTCAATTCGGTGCGTCTTTTTGCTATTAAAAAAGACGCACCGAATTATTTGTAAAGTATTGTTAACAAAGGCTTTGCGAGGTTCCTTTAACATTTTTTATACCCCTATTTTAGTACCTTTCAGGTGAGCATTTTAAAAGACGCACCTATGTCAAAGTTACTAAGCATCCTATTCTTTCCTAAAAAAGGGAGATCTTCAACTACTGATTACGCAGTGTTGTACGCCAGGATTACCTATAATGGTCATCGGGTTGAGTTCAGTACGAGCCGAAAAGTTCATTTAAAAAACTGGAACAGTAAAAGTGGAAGGGCAAAAGGGAACTCTGCGGAATCACAAACTATTTCCAGATTTATTGATTCTATCCGAGCAGCCTTATATCATATTCATGATCGTCTTTTGCGAGAGAACAGGCCAATTTCCGCAGCAATTATTAAAGATATTTATTCCGGCAAAAAGGAAAAGCAGTATATGCTGCTGGAGATTTTTCAGGATCATAATGATCAGATGGAAAAATTAATTGGAAAAGGATTTACAAAGGGGACCCTGCAGCGATACAATGCCTGTAAAAAACATATAGAGGATTACTTATCATTCAGATATAAGAAAAAAGATATTCCTGTGGAAGATGTCGATCATAAGTTTATAACGGGATTTGATCATTATCTAAGATCAGAAAAGGATTGTGTCCACAATACTGCTCAAAAATATATTGTAAACTTCAAGAAGATCATTCGCATTGCCTATGCAAATCAATGGATTGATAAAGATCCATTCTTTCACTGGAAGGGCAGCTGGAAAACCTCCGATCGGGAATATCTAACTGATTCCGAACTCCAGGAAATGGCTAATAAGGAATTTGATATTCCCCGTTTAGAACTGGTGAGGGATATCTTTTTATTCTGTTGTTATACAGGCCTTGCATTTGCAGACGTAAAGAAACTTTCGGCTGATGATATTATCATGAATATCAGCGGAAAAAAATGGATTAAAACCAAACGTCAAAAAACCAAATCTTTAAGTAGTATTCCATTACTGGATATTCCAAAAGCCATTCTGGACAAATATGCGGGACATCCTCATGTTCAAGCCGGAAAGGGCGTCCTGCCGGTGTTGACAAATCAAAAGTCAAATGCCTATCTAAAGGAAATAGCGGATCTCTGCGGCATCAAAAAAAATCTAACCACGCATTTGGCCAGACATACCTTTGCAACCACTGTAACTCTTTCTAAAGGAGTTCCTATTGAAAGTGTAGGAAAAATGTTAGGGCATAGATCCTTAAAGACTACTCA
>Ga0098067_1000146_pt1 | contig 28028 bp, 23 predicted proteins | sample 26_taG_FD_92578 | JGI IMG/M metagenome (GOLD analysis project Ga0098067, IMG submission 92578) | Marine viral communities from Cariaco Basin, Caribbean Sea - 26_WHOI_OMZ | ecosystem: Environmental > Aquatic > Marine > Oceanic | place: Caribbean Sea: Cariaco Basin | collected 2014-11-09
GCGGTAATCACCATGTCATACATGACGTCTTCTTTTGGCAATTGCCAGTTTACTACCAATTTATCTGCTAAGCGGATGGATTCAATGGCCAAATAATGCTCACACAGGGCAATCTCTTCTTCAAAGCTGATCTCACGCGCGCCATTAAAACTGGCACGAAAGAGCGCTGAGACGTGCTGCAATAAAACAGCGGCGCGCTGCGGCTCAGACTCAATCAGCGACATCAAAGTATTGATAGTATTAAAAAAGAAATGCGGCGCTAGGCGAGCTTTTAACACATCATTTTGGGCTCTCAATTTTTGCTCAAATGAGTGCTTTAGTGCATTTAGCTCACGATAACGGCGTAAAAAAAACAGCAAGGCGGCAATGGTAAATCCGGCGGCAATCACCGTATTAAATACAATGATTGAGATAAAGTCCGCCAAGTTATAGTTAAACCAGCCAGCGTTTATCATAATTAGCAAGGCCAACGCGACGGTCACCGCCGTGGCAGTGGTCAAAATGAGTAAAACATACATACTGACGGTCGTTACGCGTAAGCCTTTAAAAACTGGACGTAGATAATCGATGAGATAAAAAGAAGGAATCAAGGCCAAGCTGGTTTGGATAAATCTTGCCATAAACTTGATGATAAACTGCGTTTCATTGACCACGCTATGCCGATCGACAATCGCCACAAACAGCGACCAAAAAAAGATTGCCAGCAGCCATTGCCAAGGCTTCATCATCTCCATGAGCTTGGGCATAAAAAACTCTAAGCGCTCCGCTAGTAAGGCAACCTCATCATTTGCTATACTTGAGTTCTTATTCTCTTGACTTGTCTTGAACTGATATGAACGCCAACTCTTCAAATAGTATTAATCCTAATTCAAATAAAAATTCATCTACTCCTGATTCTAGCATAGATGCTTCTATAACCAACACTCCTGCGCTGCAAAGCGCTACAGGTGGTCAAGGTCAGCAGATGTGGGGCGGGCGCTTTAGTGAAGCGACTGATAGCTTCGTTGCCGCCTTTACTGCATCCGTCGGCTTTGACCAACGCTTTGCGCGTCACGATATCCAAGGCTCAATCGCCCATGCAACCATGCTGAAAGAATGCGGCATTTTAAGTGCTGATGAGGTTGCGACCATTATCGATGGCTTACAGCAGGTGCTGCGCGAGATTGAAGCTGGGGAGTTTAACTGGTCGATTGCGCTCGAAGACGTGCACATGAACGTCGAATCGCGCTTGACGGATATCGTCGGTGCGGTTGGCAAAAAACTACATACTGGCCGTAGCCGTAACGATCAGGTTGCGACCGATATTCGTCTATGGTTGCGTGAAGAAACCGACAATATCATCGCGCTACTGGTACGTTTGCAAAGCGGTTTACTAGATTTAGCCGAACAGCATACCGACACCATTATGCCGGGCTTTACCCATTTGCAAACCGCGCAGCCAGTGAGCTTTGGTCATCACGTGATGGCATGGTTTGAGATGCTCTACCGCGATACCGAGCGTCTGGTCGATGCCCGTCGCCGTATCAATCAGATGCCGCTTGGTAGCGCTGCCCTTGCTGGCACGACCTTTCCAATCGATCGTACCATCACGGCCAAATTGCTAGGTTTTGAAGGTATTTGCCAAAACTCGCTCGATGCCGTCTCAGACCGTGATTTTGCCATTGAGTTTACCTCGGCAGCTTCTATTTTGATGATGCATATGTCGCGTATGAGCGAAGAGATTATCCTATGGATGTCAGCGCAATTTAACTTTGTGCAAATACCAGATCGCTTCTGTACTGGCTCATCTATTATGCCGCAAAAGAAAAACCCTGACGTACCAGAGTTGGTACGCGGTAAAGCGGCGCGGGTTTTTGGCCAATTGATGACATTATTAAGCCTGATGAAAAGCCAGCCACTTGCCTATAATAAAGACAACCAAGAAGACAAAGAGCCGCTATTTGATTGCGTCGATACTTTGACGGGTTCGCTACTCGCTTTTGCTGATATGCTACCGAATATTACTCCGAATAAGGAAAACATGCGCGCTGCTACCATGAAAGGCTATGCAACGGCGACTGACCTAGCCGATTATTTGGTACGCCAAGGGGTGGCATTCCGTGATGCCCATGAAGTGGTCGGCAATGCCGTTGCTTTGGGCATTCGTGAGGGCGTTGATTTAAATGACTTATCACTGGCACAGCTTCAGCAATTTAGCGACGCCATTGGTGATGATGTCTTTGACTTCTTAACGTTAGAAGGCTCATTGGCTGCTCGTGACCACTTAGGTGGCACCGCGCCAAATCAAGTCAAACAGGCGGTGGTTAATGGACGTGCGCGCCTAAAATCGTTTGCTTAAAAGCCTTTTTTAAAGCTGAAGCTAGCAATAAAACTGTGCTTTAAAACTAGCGCTTTTCTCTAACACCCGCCATTGTGCGGGTGTTTTTTTGTCATGCCTGATTTTGCCAGCACTGGATATAGTCAAGGAATTTTAAAATCGCTACAAGGCGATCTACCGCAGATAGTACACTGAGTACATCTAGGGCGAGCAACACCGTAGCGGTTTAAAAGTACGCCGACTATAGATTTGATGTTACCTTCTCTACACCTGATACGCTTTGCTAAATCGTGCAAGCGCGTTATGATAGATTACCAATATTCGACACGATAATTTAATACCACTAATTAATGAGGATTGCCTGATGACTGAGACTTTTAATCCACAAGCCAATACCGTATTTTGCCGCAAATATAAGCAGGAATTGCCAAAAATGCCGCATCCGCCATTTCCTAATAAAAAAGGTCAAGAGCTACAAGAAACCGTTTCTGACAAAGCTTGGAAAGAATGGCTTGAGCAGCAAACCATGCTGATTAACGAAAACCATCTCAGCATGATGGACCCTGAAGCCAAAAAGTTCTTAACTGAGCAACGCGAGAAGTTTTTGGACAATGAAGACTACGAGCGCGCGCAAGGTTGGACACCAGAAAAATAATACGCACGGTGATTTTATTAATTAAAAAGAATGTCATTAATTGAAAAGCTGTCATTGATTAAAAGACAGTGATTACATTAATAACAGCAAGATTGCCTCTCTACTAACAAACGGCAAATGACTAGGCATCATCCCTATAGTTTGTTAGTATGAGACTGATTTACAACACTGACAGACTCGGGGTGCGGTGTATGACAAGCTTAGTTTAAGCTATTTCATACATTCGCTGAGAGATCACCCGCCGAACCTGATGCGGTTAGTACCGACGCAGGGAAGTCTTAAGACTATGTTTTATATACAAAGGGCGCGCAGAAATGCCTTTTTATTATTGCTCATACTTCATGTGCTAGCGTTTTTACGCGGCCATGAGGAAAGCAATAAAAAGCGGCGCCTACCAATCATTTAACAACGGCATTAGATTCATTTTCAATGAAAGTTGAATTTAATAATAGTGCAGACGTTTAATGATTGAATTTGTCTATCTTGCATCGTCTTGCCCCGCAGCTACTGGCGGTGTTGCTTTTATTCAAAAACCAACACGCTAGGACAGCATATGAACCTCACACAAAATACTTCAACTCCTATTGCCAAAACTTCTGACAAAAAAGCCGACGCTCTAAAAACGCCTGCCCATCGTACCGCAAATGATGCGCGTTTTGAAGAAGACGCTCGCGACTTACACCGCATCTTACCAGCTTCTAAAAAAGTCTATATCGGGGGCTCACGGCCCGATATCCAAGTACCGATGCGCGAGATTACCCTTGACCCTACCCCTATCCAAGGGGTAAGCGAGTACGATTGGGAGCAAAACCCACCATTTTATGTCTACGACACCTCAGGCGTTTACACCGATCCCAATGTCGAGATCGATTTGACCAAAGGCTTACCAAAGCTGCGTGAAGGCTGGATTGCTGAGCGCGGCGATACTGAACAGTTAAAAGGTTTATCTAGCTCATACGGACAAGCGCGCGCCCGTGATATCAGTACTGCTAACTTAAGATTTGCGCATATTGATAGACCACGTCGCGCCTTAGTAGGAAAGAACGTCACGCAAATGCATTACGCGCGTCGCGGTATTATCACGCCTGAAATGGAATATATCGCCATTCGTGAGACGCAAAAGCAGCACGAACTGACCGATATGCGCCAACACGATGGCGAAAGCTTTGGTGCCAATACGCCAAAAATCATCACCCCTGAGTTTGTCCGCAGCGAAGTTGCCGCAGGCCGCGCCATTATCCCCAATAATATCAATCACCCTGAATCTGAGCCGATGATTATCGGGCGTAATTTTTTAGTGAAAATTAACGCCAATATCGGCAATTCAGCGCTCGGCTCATCTATCGATGAAGAAGTATCAAAAATGACCTGGGCAACGCGCTGGGGCGCCGATACCATTATGGATTTATCGACCGGCAATCATATCCATGAAACCCGTGAATGGTTGATTCGTAACTCACCAGTGCCAATTGGTACGGTGCCGATTTATCAAGCCTTAGAGAAAGTCGATGGCGTTGCCGAAGACTTAACGTGGGAGATATTCCGCGATACCTTGATTGAGCAAGCCGAGCAAGGCGTTGATTACTTTACCATTCACGCTGGCGTACTGCTACGTTATGTACCGCTAACCGCCAATCGCTTGACGGGCATCGTCTCGCGTGGCGGCTCTATCATGGCGCAGTGGTGTTTGGCCCATCATAAAGAGAGCTTTTTATACACGCATTTTGAAGATATCTGCGAGATTATGAAGCAGTATGATGTGGCATTTAGCTTAGGCGATGGCTTACGTCCGGGCTGTTTGCAAGATGCCAATGATGAAGCGCAATTTGGTGAGCTACGTACCCTAGGTGAGTTGACGCAAGTCGCATGGAAGCATGATGTACAGGTGATGATTGAAGGCCCTGGACACGTGGCGATGAACCGTATTAAAGAAAATATGGACTTGCAGCTTGAGCTATGTAGCGACGCACCTTTTTATACTTTAGGGCCATTAACCACTGATATTGCGCCTGGTTATGACCATATCACCAGTGCCATTGGCGCAGCGATGATTGGCTGGTTTGGCACGGCGATGCTCTGTTACGTAACACCAAAAGAGCATCTCGGTTTGCCCAATAAAAAGGACGTCAAGGACGGTATCATCACTTATAAAATCGCCGCTCATGCTGCCGACCTTGCTAAAGGCCATCCGGGCGCACAAGCACGTGATAATGCCTTGTCCAAAGCGCGTTTTGAGTTCCGCTGGGATGATCAGTTTAATCTGGCGCTTGACCCTGATACGGCGCGTGAATATCATGACGAAACACTGCCAAAAGATGCGCACAAGTCTGCGCACTTTTGCTCAATGTGCGGACCGAAGTTTTGCTCGATGAAAATCACTCAAAACGTGCGCGAGTATGCTAAAGGTTTAGATGCAAAAGAAAACGGCGTTCAGGCTACTAGTGCGATGAGCCGCGCTGATATTAAAAAAGGCATGGACGAGATGACGCAAAAATATCATGCCGAGGGTCGCCAGTTGTATAAAGAGGTTTAAGCGATTAACGTTAATCCTTAATTCATAAAAAAGCGCTACTCATAAGTAGCGCTTTTTATTGCAAACAGTTTTATCTTTATAGTAGATTAAACCTTTGACGCTTCGTAAATCTCTTTAATAGAAGTATTAATCGTATCAGCAAACTCTGCGTCGCTTTGTTGCTTATTTAAGCCTTCGGTAAAAGCGCGCGAGAAGCTCGCAATCATACCGGGGTTTTGTTTAAGCTTTTCACAGGCGTCATGACGACTGTAACCGCCTGATAGCGCAACCACTTTGAGCACTTTTGGGTGATCAATCAGCTCTTGATAAAATCCGTCTTCTTCAGGCAAAGTCAGTTTTAGCATCACTTGATGATCATCGTCTAAAAACTCAAGATTGTGCAAAATACTAGTTTTAAGGATGATTTCGCAGTCATGCTTTTTGCTACTGTTGATATCCACTTCTGGCTCAACGATCGGCATAAAACCTTTAGAAAGAATTTGCTTTGCGACATCAAACTGCTGCTGGACGACAAGCTCGATACCATCGACACTTGGTTCATAAATGACTGAGCGCATCTTGGTGCCAAATACCGGATAATTTTTTGCTTTATCCAGCAACAAGTCTAGATTTGGCATCGGACGCATCACCTGTACGCCGTTCATGTGTTCAGCCAAACCCTTATCTACCTTTAAAAAAGGTACGATATTTTTATCTTCCCATAGGTAATTGGCGGTCGGTTTGCCATTAACCTCGCGCTCCATGGTATCTTCAAATAAAATCGCCCCGAGTACACGCTCATTATCAAAGGCATCACAAGTCATAATACGGGTGCGCATTTCATGCACCAAATCAAACATCGCTTCATCATTGTCATAAGCATCGCCGCTGACGCCATAGTTCTCTAATGCTTTTGGCGTGCTGCCACCACTTTGGTCAAGCGCGGCGATAAATCCTGAGCCATTTTTTATATGCTGTAGTTGTTTTTCGTATTCCATTGAATGGGTATCCTATCCTAATTAATAAGGGTCAAACGTTATTATAATAAGTCAATCAGCCCTCAATAGTATGAGCCTGACTGTCAGTTACCTTATCATAGGACATGCCACCTGCCTATTGTTGATAAGTTAAAATTTTACCTATTTCATAGTGGCATTATTAAAGCAAAAACAATACCGCTACACAGCCAATCGCCAATAATAAACCGACGATATTGATACGATTGAGGCGCTCTTTAAATACCCCAACCCCTATCAAGGTTGCCACCGCAATCACGCCGACGTTCATGCCTGTAAAGACGATACTTGGCGACTCAGACAATACTTGATGGGCGCGTACATAAGCATAGATATTGCCCATATTGAGCGCGCCAAGTAATAATCCTGCGCTAAGGGCATTGCCCTGCCAACGCACGCGCGTGCTAAGCAGGTAAACGAGTAGCAGCAAACCTGCCAGCCCAAAGGTCACAAATAAAGTTAAAGGAAACGCCGCGCCTTGCTTGGCAACTTGTTTGAACAAAATATCAATCACGCCGTAACCGAGCCAAACGCCAAATAACCAAAGTGGCGTCTGCTTTGCTTGGCTATTTATAAGCCCGTGCTGCGGACGATAAACCAAAGCAGCGAGTGCTAAAAATCCTAACAACAGACCAAATATGCGCGTACCCGTTAATACTTCGCCAAATAATAAAAAAGCAGCAACGATAGGAATGATCAGTGATAAACGCTGGGCGGCATCGGTTGCTACCACCCCGACCGATTCAATCGCCCGCCCAAGAATAACAAACACTGCTGGCAACAAGATACCAAGCGCAATAATGATACCCCAAGCATTTCCAAGTGCGCCGATACTACTAACATCTGGTTTTAATAACAGCCAAGTTAATAAAAATGCCACGGGATATCCCGCCACGATGGTTTGGCGAATATCGATATTTTTTTGGCGTAATATTTTTAAAAGTACGGAAACAGCGACGCTACAGAGCACCGCTATCGTTAAATACATCATCAACTTTATCCTTGTTAAGTCGCAACTTTGCGCGTTTATTATTCGTAGGAGTAAAAGAATACTCATTCATTAGCCGATTTTTCGATTATTAAAACGTATAAATAAAAGGAAGCAACAAACTAGAAGAAATGATGGAATGTAACAAAACATTTCATCCACAGCAATCTAATTATTGTGTGCTCTACCTGTCAGCTTACAATTAGCATGCAGGCATGAGGACGAATTTTGTTAAAATAACCAGCAATCCTAATAACAAAAGTAACGATTCACGATAGCGCTTGACGGCGTTTATCTTGGCGTACTGCTATGAATGCTCTTTGACTGCCTATGAACGCTTTATTTCGCTTTTTTGAAACTCGTCTGCCCGCCTTTCCTGAGACGCCTATGCCGCTGCCCTCGCCGCGCGATGGTATGCTCAAATTTATGTGGGCATGTACCAAAGGGCTACGCGGGTGGTTATTGCTATTTATGATTTTGTCTGCTGGTATCGGTATCTACGAAGCGATGCTATTTGCGTGGATTGGCAATATCGTCGATTGGCTTGGCGTTTATACGCCGCAAAATCTGTGGGCAGAAAAAGGCGATATGCTGCTTTTGATACTGGCCGTGATGATTTTAAGTCCGCTTTGGATTGCCCTATCGTCATTTATCCATTTTCAAACCTTGCAAGGCGTCTTCCCGATGCAGATGCGCTGGCGTTTTCATCAGCGTATGCTTGGGCAATCGATGCAGTTTTATCAAGACGAGTTCTCTGGTCGCGTTTCTGCTAAGGTAATGCAAACGGCATTGGCCGTACGCGATACCGTGATGACGGTCACAGACATGTTTATGTACGTCGCCGTTTATTTTATTACTTCTGGCATTATTTTATTTAATTTAGACAGCTTATTATTGATTCCATTTATTGTGTGGTTTGTCTTGGTGTGGCTGGCGATGTGGTATTTTATTCCCAAACTTAAACAAACGGCGATTGTACAAGCCGATGCCCGCGCGTTAATGACGGGCCGCATCACTGATGCGTATGCCAATATCATGACGGTTAAACTGTTTAGCCACTCGCGCCGCGAGCTCGATTATGCCAAAAACGCGATGGGACAGTTTTTAGGTACGGTCCATGCGCAAATGCGCTGGGTCAGCTACCTTGAGGTATCAACCCACTTAATCAGTGTGATTTTGGTCAGTAGTACGGCCGGTATCGGAATTTATTTATGGCAACAAAGCGCTGTCGGTGTTGGCGCAATTGCCGCTGCCACGGCGATGGCGCTGCGATTAAATGGCCTGACGCGCTGGATTATGTGGCAAACTGCTAGCCTGTTTGAGAGTATCGGGACAGTACAAGACGGGATGCGCACCTTATCTGCGCCGCAAACCATCGTTGATAAGCCAAATGCCGCTATCCTTAAAGTCAGCGATGGTCGTATCGTTTTCGACCATGTTGATTTTAGTTATGAAGGCGAAGACGATGCCACAGGTTTAAACAAGCATAAATCAGACAAGCCTCTAGATAACACGCATGAAGATGCTGTTATTCCTGCTGCGGATTCTGCAGCGGGAACTTCATACGCCAAGCTATTAGATAACTTTTACTTAGATATCAAACCGGGTGAGAAAATCGGTCTGGTTGGGCGTTCAGGCGCTGGTAAATCAACTTTGGTTAATCTACTCCTGCGCTTCTTTGATGTTGATAAAGGCAAAATCTATATCGACGGGCAAGCGATTGACGAAGTTACCCAAGAATCGCTGCGTCAGCAAATCGGTATGGTCACCCAAGATACCTCGTTATTGCACCGTACTGTGCGCGAAAATATCGCTTACGGTCGTCCTGACGCAACCGATGAGGAAATCATTACAGCTGCTAAGCAAGCTCAGGCGTGGGACTTTATTAAAGATTTATACGATGACAAAGGCAATACCGGTCTTGATACACAAGTCGGCGAGCGCGGCGTTAAGCTCTCTGGCGGTCAACGTCAGCGCATCGCTATCTCACGCGTGATGCTAAAAAATGCGCCGATTTTGTTACTGGACGAGGCGACCAGTGCACTTGATTCTGAGATTGAATTTGCCATTACCGAAAGCCTAAACGATATCATGACCGGCAAAACTGTGATTGCAATTGCCCATCGATTATCGACCATTGCCGCGCTAGATAGATTGGTGGTCATGGATAAAGGCCGTATCATCGAGCAAGGCAGTCATGATGAGCTACTGGCGTTAAATGGCGTTTATGCGCGCTTATGGCAGCGTCAAAGTGGCGGCTTCTTAGGCGAAGACAGCTAATTGCAAGTTAACAATAAAATGTAAGATAACGGTTAAAAAACCACCACAAGGAAGTGAAGTTTTTATGGAAACTTTTACCAAACGTATTAATATCAGTGGCAAGCAAGCGCGCTATTATGATTTAGAGCAGTTGAACCAAACTGCAAATCAAGCAGACAAACCGAACCACCATAAACGCCCGCCTGCTCATTTTTATGGTGGTAACAGCTTTACTGTTGGTACTTATGCACCATTATTAAATAAGCTCGCAACGGATTTTGATTTATCGGCGCTGGCGCTACGTGGTTATTGGTATGACAAGCCGCAAGCGCCGCGTCTGACCCGTGAGCAAGATGCCGATATACTGATTGAGTTTTTAGAGAAAACCCAAAACGCGCCTATCGTTGGTATTGGGCATTCGCAAGGCGCAACAGCGACCGCTATAGCAGCAGCAAAACGCCCCGATTTATTCTCGCAGTTATATCTTATCGAGCCTGTCACCTTTACTAAAAAACAAGCAACGCTTTATAACTTACTACCGCGCAAGATATTGCTAAGCCGTGAACCTTTTAAAAGCACCCTAACCAAGCAATCGACGTGGGCAAGTATCGATGACTATTATGAGCATTTGCGCGCGCAACGGGCTTATAAACGTATCAGTGATGAGCACTTAAAAGTATTTGCTGAACAAAGTTTGACGGCCAATAACAATGGCAGCTATAGCTTGATGTTTGCCCCCGAGCAAGAGCTTGCCAACTATTTTGGTGCGCCCCATATCGATGCGGCATTAAAAAAACTCAGCTGTCCTTATACCTTAATCACCGGCAAACCGACTTTGTTTATCAATGATAAAGTACGTAAACAATGGCAAGGATTTGTTCCCGCCGATAGCATTATCTCTTTGCCCGATTACGGTCATCTTTTGCCAATGGAAGCACCTGAACTGTGTGCGCAAATTATTAATGAGCATTATGAAAGCAATAAATAAGCCGAGCGATATGGAATGTAGGATATATGGGATATAAGCAATGAGCGACCTTTTTGTCCCTGCGCCAACCGATAATTTATTGCCTTATGATGGCAAAGTTAATGACTTAGGTATCGTTATCGATTATCCCAGTGCCTTATACTATGCCCTATTAACGACGCTACCTTGGCAGTCTGATATCGTGACATTATTTGGTAAGACGCATGTCACCACTCGCCAAATAGTATGGATGGGCGACAGTGCTGCCAGTTATCAATACTCGGGGCACAGGCGGCAAGCCATTGAGTGGACAGACTCAGTGTTTCATGTGAAACATCATATCGAGCGGCAACTATTAAAAATCGGTATCAATACCCACTTTAATTCTTGCCTGCTAAATTACTATCCGTCCGGCGACGATGGTATGGGGTATCATGCCGACGATGAAAAAGAACTAGGCAATCAGCCAGTTATTGCTTCTTTGTCACTCGGAGCGACGCGCAAGTTTGTCTTAAAGCATAAAAAAACTCAAGATAAAGTCGAGCTTTATCTTGAGTCCGGTCAGCTTATCGTCATGCATGGTGAGACGCAAAAATGTTGGAAGCATACTGTTACTAAAACAAAAACGGTTTTAGAAGGACGTATTAGCTTAACCTTTAGGCAAATGATATTAGATTAAACTCGCTTAACTTAAATAACCTCGCTTAACTTAAATAACTCTGCCTTAGCTTGCTTTGAGCACAATCTTGCCAAAGGTATCGCCTTTTTCTAGCTCGCGGTGAGCAGCGACCACTTCAGATAATGGATAAGTTTGCTGAATTTGTAAAATTAGCGTGCCGTCAGCGACATCTTGTAAAACCTTTGCCATATCTTCGCCATTTGGCTTTACCGCATAACCATCGACGCTCAAGTTTTTATTACTACCGGCAGCTTTTAGTTTATCAACCCAAATGGTCGGTAACACTTTAACGCGACCTCCAGATTTGAGTGTGCTCAAAGCGCGCACGCCGGCATCGTCACCGACCAAGTCCATCAGTACATCGGCTTGTAAGTCAGGAAAATCTTGGTCTTTGGTATAATCTATCCAACCTTCCAACTTGCTTTTATCTATCAATTTATCAAGTTTGGCGTATTTTTCTGGTGAGCAAATAAGCGTGACTTTGATATTATCTGACGCTACCTTTTTCAGCAAAAACTGAATCGCTAAATGTCCAACGCCGCCCGCTGGCGCGTTTATCACCACATGCTCAGCGTTTTTTATGTTGGCAAATTCTACAAACTGTAGCGCCGTTTGCCCGATACAAGGCAATGCCCCTGCTTGCTCTAATGTCACAGACTCAGGTACTTTTGCCAGTAAATCAGCATCGATCGCCACGTATTCAGCGTAGCAGCTGCCATCAAAACTAAGGGCCGCGACGTCATCTCCAATCATAAATTTATCGCTATTACTTTTGACCACTATCCCTGCAACATCAAAGCCTAAAATAGCGGGCTCGCCTTTATCAAAGTTATTTTTTTGAATCGCATCGGCGCCCCAGCCTTTACCTTGACGGGTTTTATAATCGACGGGGTTGATACCGGCATAAGCGACTTGTATTAATACTTGGTTATCCTTTAATGCAGGCATAGCCACGCCGTCTTGATATGTCATGACTTCAGGTTCGCCAAACTCGCGTATCTGTACGGCGTGCTGCGTCGTTGGTAGGTGTTTATCAGACATGATTTTTCATCCTTGTATTATTCTAATTTCTCTTTTTTGGTTAGTTTCTTACTTGTTATCCATTAACTGATAACAGCAATTCATAACAATGCTAATTCTGCACTTAGCGGCAAATGATCCGATAGTGTTGACCAAGGCTTACCGGTATGTACCCACGCGTCTTTTACCCTTAGATTGCGCACATAGATACGGTCTAGACTGAGCACAGGCAATTTTGCTGGAAAGGTTGGTAGCAATTTGCCATGACAGTGTTTAAAAGCTTCGGTCATCCCCAAGCTTGAAGCGAGCCTGTCACAAGACATTTTTTTCCAGTCGTTAAAATCGCCCGCCAAAATCAGCGGCTGATTAGGCGCAATCTCATTACGCACATAATTGGAGATGGCTTCGTACTGCTTGATGCGGTCGCGCTCAAAGAGGTTTAAATGGGCGCATAATACCACAACCGGCATCTCCCACCCTAGCGGCTGCACTTCACAATGCAGGACACCGCGCTGCTCAAGTTTATTCACCGTAATATTGACGTTATGTTTAGGATCTAGCGGAAAACGACTCAACACCGCATTACCATGATGACCGTTTTCATACTCTGAGTTTTTGCCATAGCTGTTTTGCAGTTGCAAATATTCACCAAACCATTCGTGCTGTGATTGGTCGGGATATTCGTTATATTGCATATTACGCTTGAGGTTTTGACCCTGCACTTCTTGCAGGCAAAGGATATCTGAGCCAATGATATCAAGCGCTTGGGCGATACCCTGTATCTTCACTTGGCGATTCATCGGCGACATGCCTTTATGAATGTTGTAGCTAGTTAAAACAAAAGAGGTGGTATTAGTCATAAATTTATCAGTTATAAACTCAGTATGGATAGCGTAAGGGTGAACAGCGCTTTATTAGAAACTTATCAAATGACACCAGTCATCAGATAAACGTAAACCTAAGTTATTATAAAAAAGAGCATTGATTCATATCGAACCAATGCTCCCATATTATACCTATGTCGTAACGATGGCTAATTCATTAACGAATAGCAGCCATCACTTAGTAGCGTGTTACCAGAGCAATTGGCTGATCTGCACCCATCAGCTCCTGCGGCATGAATACGGCTTTGCCACCATTATGAATGACGTGTTCGATGATTTCACCAACGGCATCATCAGTAACGCCTTGGGCAGTCGCATCATCAGCCATGCTTAGAGTCTGCGCCGCTTCATCGATCATAGCCGGTTGCATGTAACCGCGGCGGACATATAAAGTCTCGCCAACACCTTGGAAGGCGCTGCGGTAAACTTCTTGCAAATCTGTTTGCAGCATATTGGCACCGCGCGCTTTGTCAATTTCACCCATAGCGGCTTGATGTAATGACGAGCGATAATTTTCAACCGCTTCTTGTACGCTATCAATGATATGCTGCGCGCTGCCTTCTTCTAAATTGGTGGCATTTGAAACGGTAGCAATGATATTATCTGGACGATCACAAACATCTTTATAGTAACCGATATTTTTGGCATCGCCAACGATCACTAACGGCATTTTATTCTCGCCCCATAGCTCTTGGACGCTCTTATCTACTTGGTTAAAAAATTCTTTTAGATAGCTACTCTCGTTGTTCGCTGAGCGATCAGAGCCGGCATCACCTGTTGTATATAAACCATTATTTTCTACAGGAAATGGAATGTTTTCCATATTATTTTGTGCATCGGTATCTTGGTCGAACTCTTTGACCACACGGTCGTTAGACGCTTCAATCAAGCGCGCCTTATCACGCGTCAATACCACCGTATAATAATGCACAGCACTAGCCATATCACGCACCAAATCACGTGTTGCAAATCTATCAGAGATTATCACGCGCTCTTTGGTATCAATAGGCATACGGACGATTTGAGCATCGTCAGTGCTAGCAAATATGGCTAAGGTATCTAAGTTATAGTTGTGATTCAGGTCACTGGTTTTATTCTGGATATTTTCTAAAATAGAGGTGGCGGTACTTTTGTCGTACTCGTTGTTTAGGCGCTCTTCGACGACTTTTAATTGATTTTTTAGGGCGATAGGATCTTTTTGATTGTCAGGATGCTCACGGTGCGTTTTGACAAAAATACTGACCGCTGGATTGGCTTTGGTCTCACGTAGACTTTTAAGAGTTGCTTTCATAAATACTGCTCCTTATTTTATTATCATTGGTTGGTATCGCAAAGTTTGTCATAGAATTTGAAAATTATTTTTAACAACTGCCTTGTGTTTAATTTATTATATTAAGTCCTTGTATTACTAAGATGCTAACAACTTGTCCTCACTCCCTGTAGGGTTAATTTGCAAGTAAATGATGACGCTTTGTAAGTGAAACTTAGCAAACTATCAGTCATATCGATAATTAGCGCTAGGTTATTATCCAATTGGACATTTCTAAAAATCCCATTCATAAAATGAACACTCTAAAACCAATTATAACGCTGGCTTGTATTTCAACCGCGTCATACCCATCTTTTAGATAACCTTTACTTTACATAACGTTTTAAACTACGTTTTAAATAACGTTCATAGCACTTTATCTAAATTATAATAATTTATTCATTACTAACAGACCTTGACTAACAGACATTGGATACCTTTCTTTATGAACTCTATTGCTCCAGACCTACACCTTGTTGATTTTTCCAGTACCACACCTGATGCCTTACAAAGCCAGGTCATCAGTGCTATCGATGCTGCCAACCGTTTTTTAGATGAGATGTCGGCAGATAGCAAGCTTAGCGCTGAGCAGGCGTTGGCAGAGGTGATGAGCTTTGACCATATAAATCTGGCGTTAGATCGTAGTTGGGGCATTTTGTCGCATCTTAATAGCGTGATGAGTAGCGATGAGATTCGTCATGTCCATCATGAATTGTTGCCCAAGCTGTCTGCTTATGGCACGCGTGTTGGTCAGCATCAGCCGCTATTTAGTCGCTATCAGACGATCGTCAATGATCAGGCTTTCTTTGCCGAACTAGACCCAGCAAGGGCGCGAGCAATTGAGCTTGCGCTGCGTAGCTTTGAGCTATCAGGCGTTGCGCTACCCAAAGCTGAGCAAGAAACCTTTGCTGCTATTCAAAGTGAGTTATCGACTTTATCAGCGACGTTCTCAGACCATATCTTGGATGCTACTCAGGCGTATGCCTTACCGCTTGAGCAAAGCCAATTAGCAGGGTTAACTGAGAGTGGTTTGGCGCTATTAGCGGACGCAGGCGAACAATATAAAGCTCGCGAGCTTGCCAGCGATAAGCTCACCCAAGCACAAATTGATGCGTTGCCGACGCCTTATTATGTTGCAAGCTTAAACATCCCCGTTTATCTTGCCGTCATGACCCATGCCGATGATCGTAATCTGCGTGAGACGCTGTACCGTGCTTATGTTACTCGCGCCTCTGAGTTTGATGCGCATACCAATGCCAAAGGTGAGTCGCTCAATAATGCCGATATCATGAGCCAAATTCTGCAATTACGCGCGCAAAAAGCCAAGCTATTAGGTTTTGATAATTATGCAGAAGTGTCACTGTCGACCAAAATGGCAGATAGCGTAACGGAAGTGGAAACCTTTTTACGGGATTTGGCGGCGCAAGCGACTCCAGCTGCTAAGCAAGATTTAGCACAGCTACAAAAATATGCGCAGGCTTATGGTATTACTGAGCTACAGCCGTGGGACAGCGCTTATATTGCCGAAAAAGTAAAACAGAGCGAATTTAGCTTATCGCAAGAGGAGATACGTCCTTATTTCCCACTACCGAAAGTGATTAGCGGATTGTTTACGATCGTCGAGCGTTTATACGGTATCAAGGTACAAGAGCACAGTGAGTCTGTATCACGCTGGCACGATGACGTACGTTTTTATCAATTATTTGACGCCGATGATCACTTGCTTGGTGGCTTTTACTTTGACTTATTTGCTCGTAGCGGCAAACGCGGCGGCGCGTGGATGAGCGGTTTTCAATCACGTTATACCTATGCGGAGCAAAACCATCAGCAGCTACCGGTTTGCTTTATGGTCGGCAACTTCACCCCTGCCCTCGATGGTAAACCAAGCCTATTGACTCACGATGAAGTACTGACCTTGTTCCACGAGTTTGGTCATGGTTTACATCACTTATTAACCCAAGTAACTGTTGGTGATGTCGCTGGTGTCAATGGCGTTGAGTGGGATGCAGTCGAATTGCCCAGTCAATTTATGGAAAACTGGGCGTGGGATGCCGAAGGGATTGCTTTAATAAGTAGCCATGTTGAAAGCGGCGAACCCTTGCCAAAAGACAAACTTGCCGCCCTACTAGCGGTCAAAAACTTCCAAAGCGGCATGCAAACCTTACGTCAAATCGAGTTTGCACTTTTTGATTTATTGATTCATGCGCAGACGCCAGCACTTGATTATGATGGTATCTTGGCGACGTTAAACGCCGTGCGCGATGATATTGCGATTGTGCAGACGCCAGATTACAACCGTTTTGCTAATGGCTTTAGTCATATCTTTGCTGGTGGGTATGCCGCCGGTTATTACTCGTATAAATGGGCGGAGCTATTGTCTGCCGATGCGTTTAGTAAGTTTGAAGAAGAAGGTATCTTTAACCCAACTACCGGCAAAGCCTTTCGCGAGACTATTTTATCGGTCGGTGGTAGTTTTCCTGCTAAGACCAACTTTGAGAACTTCCGCGGTCGCAGCGCCAGCATCGATGCTTTACTACGGCATAGCGGTTTTGACAATGCTAAAAATGACATTGCTAAAAATGATGCTGCCGCCACTGCTAAAGCCAATGTTCAAACGACGCGCGAGGTCATCTAAATGCGCTATCAATCATCAACGCCAAAGCGCCGGTTTTTAGCAGGCGTTCGCTGTCCTAAATGTCAGGCGATGGATGCTGTGATGCAAGTAAATATCGTCGTACCCGAACCTGATGAATACATCGAATGTACGCAGTGCGGACATACAGAGCACCGCCCCGATCCTGATACTATCAGTGCTAAAAACCATTTAGAGGACCAGATTGCTCGTGATGCCATGTCGACAGGTACCAGTGGTACAGTCAAATTCAAGCCATAAGAGTCATATTTGATAGTTAACGTTAATTTTTAATAGCACAAAGCCTGTCTAGCAATAGATGGGCTTTTTATTTTGAGTTTGTTATAGTATGGCTACTTATATTTTTGCCAGAAATCGACCATCGTATGAATAAAAAACGTCTACGTCCTTTATCGACTAAGTCAGCGCTGAAAAAGTCTGCCAAATCGCGTCAAAAATGGTGGCTTATTATCATAGTGGCGGCTTTATTGATTGGTTATTTGATTTGGGAAAACAATTCGCCAGACACTGAAAAGGCGCCGATCGAAAGCACACCACCTACTGCCGATTCTATTGAGCAAGATAGTGCTGAGCAAGCAAATATCCCGTCATTAGATAGTAATGACAATATATCAGATGACAGCCAGCTAACTTTAGAGAGTGATGACTCGGCAATTACAAACAGCCAAATCCCTAATCCCGACGCTATTTTAAATGCGCCCTTGCCGGAAAATGATAGTTTAGCAAAAGAAGAAATAGATCGCTTGGAAGACGAGCGTCAGCGCTTAGCCGAACAAGAGAAGCTGGCCGCTGAGCAATTAGCAATGAATAAGCAGTTGACAGAGATGAAAGAAGAACAAATCGCCCTGCTGGAGGAGCAAATTGCCCAATTAGAAGCTGCGGAAAGCGCGAAAAACAGTGTAAAATAATATTCATTTCACAGAGGGGCAAATAGATAAATGGCAAGTCTACAACTTACCCACGCCCCTATTTTAAATAGCAGCGCCCAACTGCTGATATTGCCGGTGAATAACGCCGGTATCCTGCTAGATCCTATCCTTATGCGCAGCAAAAACTTATATCCAGACAATTACCAACGTTACTTTAGCGCCTGCCGCGAGGGTAGCCTAATGGTTGGTAGCTGTTTAATGCATAAGCGCGCACGTGAGCAAGCTGGGCTTGGCGTCAGTAGCAACGGTAGCCAACCAAGTTATATTGCCAACCTTGTCGTATCGGATCATCCCTATCATTCACCGAGGGCAAGCTGGTTAAGCGCAGCTCTAGTCGATTTACAACAGCAGCTAATACCTTTAATACGTTATCAAGGTATACGCCGGATTGCATTGCTAGCGCGCCCGCTTATTGCTCATTATTCGCAAAAAAATTCTGCTCAAAATAATATTGCTGATAACGGTGAAATAACAACGTCAATTGCTTTAGATTGGTCTAGCAATATCTTGCCTCTTGTCACCCATCATCTACAAGATTTACCAAAGCTACGTATCGATATTCATCTTCCTAAAGACATCAATATATAAATCATTTTCTCATTGTCATTATTCTTTGTGCGCATAAAAAAAACCGCCTTGTTTGCCAATATCAGCAACCAAAGCGGTTTTTTTAAATCTAACTAATTCGAAAAACGAAGATTAGTTTTGCTCGATACCTTTCATGGTCAGCTTAATACGGCCACGGTTATCAACATCTTGTACCAATACGCTGACGGTTTGACCTTCTTTTAGGTAGTCAGACACGTTTTCTACGCGCTCATCGGCGATTTGCGAGATATGCACGAGACCATCGGTGTTTGGCAAGACGTTAACGAAAGCACCGAAGTCAACGATACGCGCAACCGTACCTTGATAAGTTTTACCGACTTCTACCTCCGCGGTGATGGCTTCAATTTTGCCGATAGCCGCTTTGGTTGCTGCTTTATTTTCACCAAAGATACGAATGGTACCAGCATCATCGATATCGATAACCGCGCCAGTTTCTTCGGTTAGCTGACGAATCGTTGCGCCGCCTTTACCAATCACATCACGGATTTTTTCTGGGTTGATTTCGATAACCGCATAGTTAGGCGCATGAGCGTTGATTTCCGTACGGCTTGCAGGCAGTACTTTATTCATCGCTTCTAGGATATGAATACGACCAGCGTGGGCTTGCTTAAGGGCTTGCTCCATAATGTCTGGGGTAATGCCTTCGATTTTAATATCCATCTGTAGCGCGGTAATACCGTCTTTCGAGCCTGCTACTTTAAAGTCCATATCACCAAGATGATCTTCATCACCTAGGATGTCAGACAATACCGCAAAGCGCTCGCCTTCTTTAACCAGACCCATCGCGATACCCGCAACTGGTGCTTTTAGCGGTACGCCTGCGTCCATCAATGCCAAGCTTGCGCCGCAAACCGAAGCCATTGAAGATGAACCATTTGATTCGGTGATTTCAGATACCACACGAATCACATATGGGAAGCGTTCGCTATCTGGCAACATCGCTTCAACGCCGCGGCGCGCTAGGCGACCATGACCGATTTCACGACGTTTTGGCACACCTTCACGGCCGGTTTCACCAACTGAGAAATGTGGGAAGTTGTAATGCAACATGAAATGGTCACGAATCGTACCAGCCAATGAATCAATCATGTTTACATCACGGGTGTTACCAAGCGTGGTGGTTACCAATGCTTGTGTTTCACCGCGGGTAAATAGTGCTGAACCATGGGTATATGGCAATACGCCTACTTGTACATCTAGCGCACGAACGGTTTCAAGATCACGGCCATCGATACGCGGCTTACCTGACAAGATATTGTCACGAACGGTGCGGTATTTTAACTCTTCATAAATCTCTTTTAATTCAGATACCGTATCGTTATACGTTTCTGCTTCGGCGTCACCTGCCAATGCTTCGATGATCGCTTGTTTGATTTCGTCAAGTTTGCTGTAGCGCTCTTGCTTATTGGTAATAGTATAAGCATCAGCCACTTGCTCACCAAACTGCTCTTTCATGCTGGTTTCTAACGCTTGATCGCGAACAGGCGCGGTATATTGCTGCTTAGCGGTACCAACCTCTTCTGCCAATGACGCGATATTATCAATGACGATTTGCTGCTGCTGATGACCGTATAAAACCGCACCTAGCATTTGGTCTTCAGACAATTCTTTCGCTTCTGATTCAACCATCAATACTGCAGATTTGGTACCCGCAACCACCAAGTCAAGGTCGCTGTCTTTGAGCTGCTCAAGCGTTGGGTTAAGAACATATTCGCCATTGATAAAGCCAACACGCGCTGCTGCTACCGGGCCATTGAATGGGGCATCAGAAATAGCCAGCGCTGCTGAAGCACCGATGAGTGCCGCGATATCTGCCGACTGAGTTTTATCAGACGAGACAACCGTCGCCGTAATTTGAATTTCGTTCACGTAGCCTTCAGGGAATAGCGGACGAATAGGACGGTCAATCAAACGCGACGTTAAGGTTTCATTTTCGCTTGCGCGGCCTTCACGTTTACCATAAGCACCAGGGATTTTACCGGCTGCATACATTTTTTCTTGATAGTTGACGGTCAATGGGAAGAAGTTTTGCCCTTCTTTAGCATCCGACTTTACTACTGCCGCTACTAGGACAGTCACGCCGCCCATGTGAACCAAAATAGAGTTTGCTTGACGCGCGATACGACCCGTTTCAATAACGACCTGCTGGTCGCCGTACTGGAATTCACGCTTAATGGTATTAAACATTGTCATATAATTTTCCTAATATTGACTGACGAAAGGGATATCAGCATCATAAAAAGCTGATATCTGTCATTAAAAATTCTTGGTAACTGGTTACTCGTGATTGGCTACTAATTGACGTTAACATAATTGGAAACTGGGTCGATTAGAGCAATTTTGTTACCTATTTATTTGATACATTTATTTAAATAACGATTTCACGTTATTTGCTGACTAAAATCTGCTTTGCTAGCCACTGTTTGATAAATAATACTCATCACGATAAACCTTATAAATAATTAATCGAGCGCGAATACTACTCTCAAACTCATAAGGCATTATTTTACAGTGATTTATAGCCATTGACCAATGAAATGCCAAACTGTCTGTTTGCGCATTACCGTTATGAGCATTTCAGTATAAAAAAGTCGGTTAAAATAGGAGTTTGTCACATTAAACGTATGCCGCTAAGGCATAATTTTTTAACAGTCAAACTCATATAAATACGCATAAAAAAACGGCGTGAAACTATTCCACACCGTCTTTAGAGAAAATCTATTTTATCGAGCTTAGCAAGCAAATACCAAGTGGCTTAGCAAAAAATCTAAAATCTTGCCACATTCTGGCATATTCTATATTAGCGACCACTCGTACTATTGTCGCCAAATTAACGACGTAGACCTAATTGGCTAATAAGGGTGGTATAACGACCAAGGTCTTTACCTTTTAAGTAGTCAAGCAGTTTACGGCGCGTGTTAACCATACGGATAAGACCACGACGGCTATGATGGTCCGCTTTGTGCTCTTTAAAATGGTTCTGTAAATCGTTGATACGAGCACTCAATAGTGCTACTTGAACTTCTGGAGAACCAGTGTCGTTTTCGCCACGTTGGTATTGAGCAATGATTTGTTCACGATCAGAATTGGTTAGCATAAATCTCTCCGGCAATGCTAAATGTACTAAGATACTTTCAATTTAAAGCATCTAGGCACAATAGAATAAAAATAAAAAGTTTAACCGTCATTCAGGACAACCCTGCATTACTAGAGTTGACCTAGTGTACGACAAACTTATCAATTAGAACGTTTAGTTAAGAATAAAGCGAAAATTAAACGTGACAGCGATTATAACAAAAAACTGCTGAACTAGCAGCAGTTTTTATAGTAGTTTTACAATTTTTGCAGAGAAAAATTGATTAAGGTCTAAATTTATAAGACTAACGTTTCAGCAACTATTTATCCTTCTTAACGTCGTCCTGCGTAGCATTACCGCCAAGCTCATTATCTTCAAGAGGAGCCGTCGTTGCTTCCCCTAAACTATCTGGAATATTATCTTTTTTAGGATTGATATCTTCGGCTTGTTGTTTAATTTTTTTCTCTTGCGCGTCCATGTTGCCTTTTGAGTCAGTCATAAATACTCCCAGTTATCATTATTTTTGTATATTTTTACTAACTATCTTATTAATAATCAGCAGATTCAATAAATTACGGAGTTAACTATTTTTCTTCTTTAGCATTTTTTAAATTATCAGCAATACGGTCTGCAGCCGCTTCAGTATCTTGCGTATGATTATCTTCTGTTTGACCCTTTAGGGCAGCAGTCGCTGATTCTGAACGTTGTTGCTCAAGCTTGGTATCGTTCGGATTAGGATTTGACATAATAATTTCCTTTTCTGTAGTTATGAATTCTGTAGTTATGATTTTAAAGTTATGGTAATTTCGTAAAATCAATATAAATAAAGCGTTAATAAATAGTAGCTGCTTCTTTTAGGTTAATCTATAAAATTTAATTGGCTTATTAATCTAAGATAGCGCTTTATCAATAGCAGCGACAAAATCGTTAATATCATCTGGATTACGTGAGGTAATTAAATTACCATCCACTTGCACGCTTTTATCGACGAAATTTGCGCCCGCATTTTCTAAATCGGTCTGTAACGAGTGATAAGCTGTTAAGGTTTTACCTTTAGCAATGCCTGTATTGATTAATACCCAAGGCGCGTGGCAAATGACCGCTAATGGTTTACCTGCATCGTTAATAGCATTAATAATACTGTGCGCTTCTTCGTTACCGCGTATGGTATCGGCATTCACCGTGCCACCTGGCAAAACCAGTGCCTCATAATCAGCAACGTTAGCGTCTTTAGCAAATATATCTGCAGTGAAGGTATCACCCTTATTGACGTCCTGCTGCATGCCTTGGACTTCTTTGTCTTTATTGGTCGTAATGAGGACTGTTTTATAACCTTTATCTTTTAATTGGTTGTTAACTTCTTCATATTCAGCTTGTTCGAAGTTATTATGTAATAAGAAAGCAATGGTTTTCATAATAATCCTTATACTTTAGATTTCAACTTTAGGTATGAGTATTTTTAAAATACATTTTTTATTATTAATCTCAGATACTTTTTATATTAGTTAATGTCTTTTTATTTTTATTTATACTGCTTTTTTATAATTCTAATATTTAATAAAATCCCATTTTTATGATTTTTATTTCCTTATATTTTTTATATCCTTGTCACACTTTCCGTAGCTGACTTAACTAAGGTACAAAAAAAGCAGGTTTCACTATAGGTGAAACCTGCAATAAAATGTGATGATATGTGATTAGTGTAAACTCTTAGTAAGTTTTACCCAATTTCAGTTATGGCTACTACCGCTTATTTAAGCATTAACGCTACAACTGGATAAGCTTTTTGGGCTGTAAGCGCCCGTTTAGGCTTACCGCTCCTAAACCTATAAACTGCCCTTGCTCATCTATAAGACGAATATCTACGGGCATTTCATGAGGTAATAAGGTTTCACTATCTTCTTTGTCACCGTCATTTTCATAATGCTGTTGTTCGATAGCCGTTGTAATATAGCTTCGTATATCGTCCGTCAGCTGCTCGGTGACATTTAGGCGCTGTCCCATATGAACACGGGCGCACTGCTCTGTGGTTAAGGTAAGCTCAGTATCAAGGGTGATACAAGCATCAACGGGTAATAGGTGGGTTAGGCGACTCTCAAGCGACAACGCTTCTAGATTGGCCAAACCAATCGCATTATCAATCTTAAAACTACCAACCTTTAGGCGCCGTAAAGCGGTGAGATGCCCTAGCGTGCCAAGGGTTTTAGCGATATCTTCTGCCAATACTCGTACGTATGTACCTTTCGAGCAAGTCACTGTCAACTGAATTTGTTGCGCATCGATTGCGGTTAAATCAATGGCTTTAATGACAATATCTCTTGCGGGCCGCTCAATCTCAATACCTGCTCGCGCATATTCATACAATTTTTTGCCATCTTTTTTTAGCGCCGAATACATCGGAGGAATTTGCTGCTGTGGCCCTAAAAATTGCTGAGCAATGTTTTCTAATATGGCATGATCAAACTGTGGAATAAGTGCTTCAGCAACAATCTGCCCGTCGGCATCACCCGTATCGGTTTGACTACCCAAAAGAATGGTTGCTTGATAAGTTTTATCGGCATCGAGTTGATAGTGACTAAACTTAGTGGCCTCACCTAAGCAAATGGGCAATAAACCCGTTGCCATCGGATCGAGTGTGCCTGTATGACCAGCTTTTTTACTGTCATGGTTGGGTGATTTAAACAGGTATTTCACCTTTGACACTACTTGTTGCGAGGTCATACCTTGCGGCTTATCCACTAATATTACGCCCGAGACTTTGATTTTCTCAGGCGTTTTAAGCGTTTTTGCAGCGGCTAGCGTAGAGGTGTTAGTAGAGGCGGTCGACATAATAGCTATTACTCGTTAATTTCTTGCTCATCAGACTCGTTTTGCTCAGTTTTGGTCACAGCCTTATTGATAAGATCCATCATATAGTTGCCACGCGCCGTCACTTCATCATAATGAAAGCGTAAACGCGGTGTGGTACGCGTTTTTAGACTGTGGCTTAATTCGGTACGCAAAAAACCCGCCGCTTTATTGAGGACCTTGATGCTGTCTTCATGGCTAGATTTGGTCATCGCATCGTTAAGCTCAGGCTCCATGATGGTGACGTAAATATCTGCGTAACCCAAGTCTGGGCTGACTTTAACGCTAGAGATAGTGACAAAGCCCGTCAAACGCGGGTCATTGACTTCATCACGGATAAGGACCGCAAGCTCACGCTGAATCTGATCAGCCAAGCGTTGTAAACGTTGATTCATGTTATTACCTTACTTTAATGTAGCTTATTTTTTATTGATGAGTAGGTTTGCTTAGTAACAAATTTTAGGACTAGCATTTGCTAAAAAAGGCCTAGCAGGGTGTACCTGTTAGGCCTAAGTACAGCTGAATATTAAGAATTGTCAAACGACTGCTTTAGATAGTACGAGCGAATTCTTGGATTTCAAAGACTTCGATTTTATCGCCCGCTTCGACGTCGTAACCACGAACCGCTAGACCACACTCCATACCGGTACGTACTTCATTAACGTCTTCTTTATAACGACGTAATGATTGCAATTGACCCGTAAAGATAACTTGGTCATCACGCAAGACGCGGATAGGTTTGTTGCGATAAATCGTTCCTTCAACCACCATACAACCGGCAGCAGCACCAAACTTACTAGAACGGAATACTTCGCGAACCTCAGCAACACCCAAGATTTTCTCACGATGTTCTGGCGCTAGCATACCACTCATTGCCGCTTTGACATCATCAATCAAGCCATAGATAACGCTGTAATAGCGGATATCCATTTTAGCAGCGTCCGCTTTACGGCGTGCGGTTGCGTCTGCACGGACGTTAAAGCCTAATAATACCGCTTCGCTCGATTCAGCCAATGTCACATCAGATTCAGAAATTGGACCAACGCCTGAGCTAATCACTCGAACTTTAACTTCATCCGTCGATAACTCATTTAAAGCCGCAAGTAACGCTTCAAGCGAACCACGCACGTCAGTTTTTAAGACGATATTTAAGAATGACACATCGCCTTGTTCCATCTGATCAAACATGCTCTCTAGACGCATGGCGTTCTGACGTTCAAGCTGGCGCTCGCGCTCACGGTTGGTTCTAAAATCTGCCACTTCACGGGCTTTTTTCTCGTCGGTTAAGACTAAGAACTCGCTACCAGCAGCAGGTGTTTCAGGTAAACCTAATATCTCTACAGGGATAGACGGACCAGCAGATTTGATTCGTTGACCATTTTCATCGGTCATGGCACGAACCTTACCGTAATGCTCACCTGCTAGTACTAAGTCGCCCTGTTTTAAGGTACCTTTTTTAACTAGGACACTGACAACTGGCCCGCGACCTTTTTCAAGTCGTGATTCAATAACAACGCCTTGGGCAGCACCATCTAGCGGTGCTTCTAGCTCCATTAGCTCAGCTTGTAGACTGATAAGCTCTAGTAGCTCATCAATACCGTCACCCGTTTTGGCTGAGATACGCGCCATTGGGGTATCACCGCCCCATTCTTCTGAAACCACTTCTTTAGCAGTGAGTTCATTAAGTACGCGATCAGGATCGGCGCTTGGCTTATCCATTTTGTTGATAGCAACGATGATAGGCGTACCAGCAGCGCGCGCATGATCAATCGCTTCTTCGGTTTGTGGCATCATACCATCATCGGCAGCGACAACGATGACAACGATATCCGTCGCCTGTGCACCGCGCGAACGCATCGCACTAAAGGCGGCGTGACCTGGGGTATCAAGGAAAGTGATAACACCGCGATCGGTCTTCACATGGTAAGCACCGATATGCTGAGTAATACCGCCAGCTTCACCGGTAGCAACTTTCGTTGTGCGGATTTTATCAAGTAATGAGGTTTTACCGTGGTCAACGTGACCCATGATAGTCACAACTGGTGGACGCGTTTGCACGTTACTGCTACGCTCATCTACCGCATCTTGTAGATCGTCTTCAACTTTGGTATCACTAACCGGTACTGGGTTGTGACCCATTTCTTCAACAATCAGACTAGCTGTTGCTTGATCAATAGTGTCGGACTCGCGTGCGATTTCACCCATTTTCATGAGCAATTTGGTCACTTCGCGAGCTTTAACCGCCATACGCTGTGCTAAATCAGAAACCGTAATGTGTTCACTGATTTCAACATCGTAAACGATTTTATCGACTGGTTTTTCAAACTTATGCTGTGAGGCTTGCGTTGAGCGTAAACCGTTTTTACGGTTTTTGATTTCACGCTCGTCTTGATTCTTACGGCGACCACGACCGCGAGCACTGGTGCTACTGGTACCGCGTTTGATTTCGCGACGTTCTTTTTCAAACGATTCTTCTAAAGCATCGCCGACCAAACCTTCGGCTAACGGCTCATCTTTACGCACTTCAGTAGCCGGCTGATCGGTATATTTACCGGCCATTTTACGCATTTGCTCAAGGGTACGCTTTTGCGCTTCTTCGGCTTGCGCACGGTGGGTCTCTGCTTCGATTTCACGCAGACGCGCTTCCTCGACTTCACGAGCTTCGCGAGCTTTACGCTCTGCTGCCGTTTCAACTTTCGGTTTCGTCGCGGCAACTTTTTTCTTCGGCTGCTCTTTCGGTTTAACTTCTACCGCCGCTTTACCGCCTTTTTTCACCACTACTGAGGTTGAGATATCGTCATTCTTATCGTCTGACTTTTTGCTCGAACCTAAGCTTGCACGCATCGCTGCCAACGTAGCCGCTTGACGTTCTTCCGCTTTTTTCTTAGTAGCGGCACGCTCTTCTGCTTCTTTAGTTGCACGCTCTTGTGCTTCAATCATGGCTTGTTCGCGCGCTGCCAATTCTTCCGCCATCTTTTCTGGATCAGGCTTCTCGAATACTTTCTTTTTGCGCACTTCTACATTAACGCTCTTAGATTTACCTGAAGAGCCGGTCACGCGTGCGGTGCTGGTCGTCTTAGATTTCAGGCTAATACGTCGCTTTTCTTGCTGGCCATGACTTTGCTTTAAATACGTCACCAACTTCTCTTGCTCAAGCTCGGTGACTAGGTCATCCTCTGCGCGAGCAGGCAGTCCAGCATCTACCAGTTGCTGTTGTACAGCACTTGCGGTTTTGCCTACCATATCTGCCAGTTCTTTGACGGTCTTATCTGCCATTTATTATCACCTACTGTCTATTATTTGCTATA
>Ga0098067_1000151_pt1 | contig 27346 bp, 15 predicted proteins | sample 26_taG_FD_92578 | JGI IMG/M metagenome (GOLD analysis project Ga0098067, IMG submission 92578) | Marine viral communities from Cariaco Basin, Caribbean Sea - 26_WHOI_OMZ | ecosystem: Environmental > Aquatic > Marine > Oceanic | place: Caribbean Sea: Cariaco Basin | collected 2014-11-09
CAAGCTGCGACCGATCAAACGCTGGATTTCTTGCGTACGCCCTGACTGTTTACCGCGAGCCGCTTCGCGCTGATTACGAGTATTGGTCGCACGCGGCAACATGCCGTATTCGGCAGTAACCCAGCCTTTGCCTTTACCTTTGAGCCAGCGCGGTACGCCCGCTTCCACGCTCGCGGTACACAATACTTTGGTATCGCCAAAGCTGACCAATACTGAACCTTCAGCATGCTTCGTGTAATGGCGCTCAAAGCTGATTGAGCGAAGTTGGTTAAGCTCACGGTTATCAATACGCATAAAATTTCCTAGTACGATGTTATAAAATCAAAGTGATAAAGCATTATAAAATAATAGGGTCGTCGCGACGTCAACAGCTATGTTAGCAAGCGAAAAGATGACGTTATCCTAACGTGGCAGCGGCGCAATAGCAAGAATCACCAAGCTATTACGCCGCTACTTTCGCAAGATTTAGTGCTAAAAGTTTGATGCCAAAAGTTTAGTGTTAAAGGTCTGCTGCCAACCTTATTCTAACCCTTCCATCTTACGCAATTCTTTACGCAGGATTTTACCGACGTTTGATTTTGGTAATTCATCCACGAACTGGATATGACGCGGACGCTTATAACCGGTTAATTGTTTTTTGCCAAAATCAATCAGCTCTTGCTCGGTTACCTCGCCTTTTTTGACCACAAACAGCTTAGGATCTTCGCCGCGCTCGTCATTAGGAATGCCGATAGCGCCGCATTCTACCACATTCGGATGCTCGCTCATGGCTTCTTCGATTTCATTTGGATAGACGTTAAAGCCTGACACCAAAATCATATCTTTTTTGCGATCAACGATTTTGATAAAGCCTTTTTCGTCCATGATACCGATATCGCCCGTTTTCAAGAAACCTTTGGCGGTAAAGGTTTCAGCTGTTTCTTGTGGGCGGTTTTGATAACCAATCATCACCTGTGGCCCTTTGACACAGATTTCGCCGCGGTCGCCGAGTGCAACTTCATTTTCATCATCATCGATTAAAATAATATCAGTGCTAGAAGCAGGAATACCAATTTTACCGGTAAATTCAGAGATGGTCATTGGGTTAAAGGCCACTACTGGTGAGGTTTCCGACAAACCGTACCCTTCAACGATGGGCAAGCCAGTGATTTTATGCCACTCTTTTGCCACGCTTGGCAAGACCGACATACCGCCGCCAATCGAGGCTTTTAGATTAGAGAAATCTAAATCGGCAAAGCCTTCTTTATGCACCAAACCGTTAAATAAGGTATTTACCGCCGGGATAAATGCCGGTTTATATTTCGCCATCTCTTTAATCAGGCCATCCAAATCACGCGGATTTGGAATCAGCAAGCCAGCATAACCTTGGTACATGCCGTACATACCGCAAACCATAAACGAGAACACATGGTATAGCGGCAGCGCGGTCAAAATCACGTCATCGGCATCGACATCGTCGTCGAAGGCGCTATTCATTAAGACACTGATTTGGAGCATGTTGGCGACTAAGTTGCCGTGTGACAGCATCGCGCCTTTGGCAACACCGGTGGTACCGCCCGTATATTGCAACAAGGCCACATCGCTTAAGTTTAAATCAGGACGCTTATACTTGCTCGCTGAGATAGCATTTAACGCGTGTTTGAAGCTCGTGCTACCGGGCAAGCGGTAGGCCGGAATCATCTTTTTCACGTGGCGCGCAACAAGATTGACGACGGTGCCTTTGACCAAACCAAGCATATCGCCCAATTTACAGACGATAACGTGCTGTACTTGACCTTTGTCTTCGGCTTCTTGGTAAGTTTTGGCAAAATTCTCAACGATAAATAATGCTTTGGCGCCGCTATCGTTTAGCTGATGCGACAACTCGCGACTGGTATATAGCGGGTTGACGTTGACCAAAATCATGCCAGCGCGGATGATACCGAGCATCACAATAGGATATTGCAAGATGTTGGGCATCATAACGGCAACTTTGTCACCTTTGACCAACCCTAACGACTGCAAATAACTGGCGATTTGGCGGCTGTATAAATCTAACTGCTTAAAGGTGATTGACGAACCCATGCAAATATAAGCAGGTTTTTGCCCATAACGGCTAAAATTACGTTCGAACACTTCCAGTAAAGACGTATTGTCTTCTGGCATATCGATGGTTGCATTGATGCCATAGCGCTCATATGCGCCTAACCACGGACTGTCGCTGTCTATCGTCGGCATGGTAGGAAAGGTACTTTCAACCATTGATTGGTTATCTGCCGCAGCGTTATGGTTTTTGGCTTCTTTATTGGTACTGTCCGTCATAATCTTCCCTAAATATTACTGTTAGTAAGTTGCTATCAAAATTTATTAAATAAAATCACCGTGGTATACAATCACTGAGTTATAAAAGCAAAAACTTGTGAATAAGAAGTCTTATGACATAAGAAACTGCTTATTCAAGAGAATTTGTCATTCACAAACTTTTAAGTTAAAAATCTCGAGACATATAGAGCATGTCTAAGGGTATTTATGACGATAATATTCTACATTTATCGTCAAATACACCTGTTAAATAGAGTATCTATGGGCAAGAACTATAGCAGTTTTGCGCCCAGTTCTCTATGAATACTAGCAAACCCTTATAGAAAAACAAAAAAAATGATAAGGTCATTTGCATAAGACCTTATCATCTTTCACCATTCGCCTATCAAATATCAAGATATTTTTATCAATGCTCAGTATTGATAAAGCGCTATAAAAAGCCCGCTAAATTTGGTATTAGGCTATTTATGATATGAGACGGTTTAAGCGTGTTTCTTTTCTTCTAGGGCGCGTAAGTCTTTATGTAAAATCTTACCGACGTTAGATTTTGGCAGCTCGTCGATAAATTCAACATAACGAGGACGCTTATAACCGGTGAGGTTTTCTTTGGCATAAGCAAGTACTTCCTCTTTAGTCAGGCTGTTATCACTACGCACAACAAAAATCTTCGGCACTTCGCCGCTTTTTTCATCGTCGATACCGATAACGCCGCATTCCAAAATCTTTGGATGACCAGACATCACATCTTCTACTTCGTTTGGATAAACGTTAAAGCCTGAGACCAAAATCATATTCTTTTTGCGATCGACAATCTTAAAGTAACCTTCTTCATCCATCACGCCGATATCGCCGGTACGGAAATAGCCATCCGCCGTCATGACCTCAGCCGTCGCGTCTTCGCGTTTCCAGTAGCCTTTCATGACCTGCGGACCACGAACACAGATTTCGCCGCGCTCACCAATTGGCAACTCATTACCTTCTTCGTCCAAGATGGCCATGTCAGTCGCTGGCATCGGTAGACCGATATTTCCTGAGAACTCGCCGGTACCTTGCGGGTTTGCCGACGCGACAGGAGATGTCTCTGATAAGCCATAACCTTGGACGATAATATTGCCGGTTATTTTTTCCCACTTAGTCGCGGTGTCTTTTAATACTGCCATGCCGCCGCCCATCGACATCTCAAGCTTGCTATGGTCCAATGCTTGAAAGGCTTCGCTGTTGGCAAGCGCGTTAAATAGCGTGTTGACCGCTGGGAAAAACGCCGGTGGATAGTCTTTATAAGCCTTGATTAAGCTTGCGCCATCACGTGGATTTGGCACTAATAGACCAATACAACCACTATATAAACCGTACATACCACAAACGGTAAATGAGAAAATATGATACAGCGGCAAGGCCGTCATAATAACCGGCTGTTCGTTACGCTCTTGGAACTTATCAAACGCATCGCCAAGATAAGTGTCACATTGAATAAGGTTGGCGACCAAGTTGCCGTGCGTCAGCATCGCGCCCTTGGCAACACCTGTGGTTCCACCGGTATATTGTAGGACCGCCACGTCATCAAGACCGATATTGGTTGGGCGTTTATAGTTTTTGACAGACAATTTATTGAGTGCTTTTTTAAAGTTTACGCTACCGTTAACTTTATAATCAGGGACCAATTTTTTGACGTGGCGCACGACCGCATTCACAATAAAGCCTTTTAGCGGGCTCATCAAATCGCCCATCGAGGTAATGACAACATGATCAACCAAGTCTTTACCGATGTCTTGATAGGTTTTGGCAAAGTTTTCTAGGATAAACAGCACTTTGGTATCAGAGTCTTTTAACTGATGTTCAAGCTCTTTGGTGGTATAAAGTGGATTGACATTGACCAAGGTCATGCCAGCGCGTAGCACCCCTAGTACAGCGACCGGTAGCTGCAAGATATTGGGCATCATAACCGCTACTTTATCGCCCTTTTGTAGGCCAAGCGACTGCAGGTAAGCGGCAATTTGTTTGCTATAACGGTCTAAATCTTCATAAGAAAGCTTCACATCCATGCACACAAAAGCGGTACGACCTGCATGGGTAACGAAATTCTGTTCGAGGATATCAATCAAAGAAGTATTGGCGGGCGGCATATCAATGTCGTATTGGATGCCAAGTTTTTCGTAAGTTTCTACCCACGGTTTGTCATCACGACGAATTAAGTTACCTTGATTTTCCATAATCTTACTGCTCCTAATAATAGTGTGCTGGTATCAATCCATTCCTAACCCAAAAGGTCAAACATACCAAATATCGCCGTACAGCCAACCATTGTTATAACACAAGTAATGATGGGCAGCTGACGATATAAAATATGGCGAAGGATCAACAATATAGCGGTAAATAGCCCTTTGTTGATAACATACACACTTTATACAAACTACTCAATACAAAAGATTGAAACTTGAGTTCTTAAACTTACTTGACGGTGTATATATTCATTAAAATCAGCAACTTAAATACCAATACCCACTACAATAGCCACTTTTTTTATAATAGATATTTGTTTGTTATTAGTAGATTCGTCATTTTTATCGTTATTTATCGAAATTTTTAAAAGTATAAATCCGTCGCGTTGCTATTATTTGCTAAACACCTCATGCTAAACATCTTAGAGTAAGGATGTTATATCTAGCACGTCACGACCTGTCGTCTATTCTGACTTATGCCTTTTTAATTTTGCCAATATCCTTTACGATAGCACTATCCTATTTGCACACTTGCACCAATTATTTATATCTATTAAAACTGATAAGCGAAACCTATTCTATGTCCGATGTTATTGATAATACGATTGCTCCCATTATCCCAAATGAACCGATGGATACCCGCTCCGTGGCGGAGTTCACTGAACAAGCCTATCTCAACTATGCTATGTACGTCATCATGGATCGGGCGTTGCCCAATATCGCTGATGGCCTAAAGCCTGTACAGCGCCGTATTGTCTATGCGATGAGCGAACTGGGGCTGAAATCCTCTGCCAAGGCGAAAAAGTCGGCGCGTACGGTCGGTGACGTGCTGGGTAAATATCATCCGCATGGTGATAGCGCCTGTTATGAAGCCATGGTACTAATGGCACAGCCGTTTAGTTATCGCTATCCGCTCATCACGGGTCAAGGTAACTGGGGTAGCCCTGATGATCCCAAATCCTTTGCCGCGATGCGTTATACCGAAGCCAAAATGTCTGCTTACGCCAATACTTTGCTTGCAGAGCTAGGACAAGGCACGGTTGATTGGCAAGATAACTTCGATGGCACCATGCAAGAGCCAACCACCCTACCTGCCCGCCTGCCCAATATTTTATTAAATGGTACGACTGGTATTGCGGTTGGTATGGCAACCGATATCCCGCCGCATAACCTTAATGAAGTGGTACGCGCGGCTATTCGTCTGCTAAAAAATCCTGAGCTATCGGTTAAACAATTAACCCAATCGATACCAGCGCCTGACTTGCCAACGCCAGCTGAAATCATTACCCGTAAAAAAGATTTGCAAGCGATGTATGAGAGCGGCCGTGGCAGCTATAAAATGCGCGCAACTTTCCATATTGACCCAAAAGAAAAAAATCTCGTCATCATCGACGCGCTTCCTTATCAAGTGTCAGGCAATAAGATTCAAGAGCAAATCGCTAAACTCATGATGGATAAAAAGCTGCCGTGGGTGATTGATATTCATGATGAGTCAGATCATGAAAACGCTTGCCGTATCGTGCTTGAACTACGTTCATCGCGCGTCGATGTCGAACGTGTCATGAGTCATTTATTTGCCAGTACTGATCTTGAAAGCAATTACCGCGTCAATATGAATATGATTGGTCTAAACGGTAAACCACAGGTCAAAAATCTTAAAGAAATCCTTGAAGAATGGCTCGTCTGTCGCCGCTCAGTGGTCACCCGTCGTTTGCAATATCGCCTCGATAAAATTGATAAGCGCTTGCATATCCTTGCAGGTTTGTTGATTGCCTATCTGAATATCGATGAAGTCATCCGTATTATTCGTGAAGAAGACGATCCAAAATTATCATTGATGCAAGATTACGATCTGACTGAAATACAAGCCAATGCTATCTTAGACATTCGTCTGCGTCAGCTGGCAAGACTAGAAGAGATTGAACTGCGCCGCGAGCAAGATGAGCTGGCTGCTGAACGCGCCATCATTCAAGAATACTTGGACAATCCAGACAGCCTGACCAATCTGATGATTGATGAGCTTACCGCTGATATGAAGGAACACGGCAATGAGCGCGTATCGCAATTGGCAGAACGCGAGGAAGCGCAAGCACTCAAAGAGTCCGACCTCATACCAAGCGAGCCTGTTACCGCCATCCTATCGAAAGCGGGCTGGATACGTGCCGCCAAAGGCCATGACGTTGATGCTGCTGGCATGACCTATCGCTCGGGTGATAGCTATCAAGCCCACGTGCTTGGCAAATCCAATGAGAGAATCTACGTGCTCGACAGTACCGGACGCAGCTATAGCATCGACGCACACAACTTGGCATCTGCCCGTGGTCAAGGTGATCCGCTAACCAGCGTACTTAAACCGCCTGCAGGTGCTAGCTTTGAGCAGTTATTAACGGGTGCTGACGATCAACGTATTATCCTTGCTAGCTCAGCAGGTTATGGTTTTATCAATACTATTGGCAATCTCGATAGCAATCAAAAAGCGGGTAAAAACATCATCAATCTAGCGGCTGATAGTCGCTTGCTCTCTGTTGCGCGTATCGATGCACCAGTGGAAACGATTGCTAATGCTGACGGTTCAGAAACCAATGCAAATGTAGCGCCTGACCATCTCGCTGTTGTGACCAATGCAGGATATCTATTGATATTTGCTCTTGATGACTTGCCTGAACAGGCACGTGGTAAAGGTAATAAGCTGATTAAATTAAAAGACGGTGAAGAGGTGCTCGCTATCACACCACTCAGTCAACAAGACAGCTTAATTATTACCGCTGGCAAACGTCATGTGACGCTAAAACCAAACGATTTAGCCAACTATACGGGCAGTCGTGGTAATCGTGGTGGGCAGTTGCCAAGAGGTTTTCAGAATGTGACGAGTGTTGAGGTTGCAGGATAAACTCGCAAATTTAATTCAGGAGCGTGGGTGGAGCGATAGCGAAATTCACAGTTTGGAATTAAAGCACTTGTTTTGACTACATCTCAGTTTATTAAGGATTGAAATGACAACTGAAAACTACTCGTCCGACGCTCCAGTTTCTACTAAAGATGAAGATATATTCTCTCGTTGGAAGTTTTCTGAACGAGTAGCACAAGTAATTGCTACTCGGCGTGATCCAAGCAGTATCGTAATTGGTCTTTATGGCAAATGGGGTGATGGTAAAACCTCAGTTCTCAACTTTATTGAACAATCTCTTAATGCGAACAATGGTGTTATATGTATAAAATTTAATCCTTGGCGATTTGGTACAGAAGACCAGCTATTAATGGGGTTTTTCAACCAAATAGCTGAAGCCTTAGATGATAAACTGGAGACAAAAGGAGATACGCTTAAAGAAATTGGTAAGAAAGTTATTTCACCTTTGGCTTCTTTAGCTGGAATTGGAGGAGTCGGTGAAATTGCAACCTCATTCATTTCAATGCCTGACATAAACGCTTTCAAGAGTAGGACTGAACAGCTTCTGGAAAAATCTCAAAAACGTGTATTGATATTAATTGATGATGTAGATAGGTTGGATAAGACGGAAATTCATGCCTTGTTTCGTCTAGTAAAATTGACAGCAGATTTCAAGTATACCTCTTACATTCTCGCGTTTGATAAAGATATTGTCGCTTCATCTTTACAGGATAGATATTCGACCTCTCAAGGAAACTCGGGCGAAGCGTTTCTAGAAAAAATTATTCAAGTGCCATTGCATTTACCATATATCGATAAACAAACTTTAAGAAATTTTTGTTTTCAAGGGGTAGATACAGCTCTTGAGTTAGCCAACATTCAACTAACTGAAGAGCAAGCTCAAGATTTTGCTCGCAATTTTGTCTCTGCATTTGATAGCTGCATTACTACACCAAGAAAAGCAAAGCTTTATGGCAATATTCTAACGTTCTCTTTGCCTATTTTAAAAGGTGAAGTCAACCCTGTTGATCTGATGTTAATCGAAGGAGTTAGAGCTTTCTATCCTAGGCTATACGAATCTATCAGAGATAATGAGAAACTATTTGTTGGAACGTTTCCTACAAGTAGTGGCTCATCTTATGATGCTGACAAAGATCTTATTAAAACTCTAATTGACAATGCACTGAGTACAACTACATCAAGTAATAAAGAAGATTTGAAAGAATTATTAAAAAATCTTTTCCCTAAGTTACAAGCTGTGTATGGAAAAATGCACTACGCAGGCGACTCTCATAAAGTTTGGACTGATAACCAAAGGATATGTTCGAAAAACTATTTTTCAAGATATTTTGGTTACTCAGTATCACCTAGTGATATATCTGACGTAGCAGTTACCCAGGTATTTCAAAATATAAACAACTGGGATGAGCCTTATAATCATCAAGCTAATCCCTTAAAAGACTTTATAACACCTAAAAATGCTGAAAAGGTAATACAAAAACTACGTAGCCAAATTGACTGGAATAGTGATGGTTACCAGCCTCTTATTTTATCTATAGCGCAAGTTGGCGATATTATTCCTGATACTAGAACCTTTTTGTCTTTTAATCCTCTTGTTCAATCTGTAGTGTTAATTGCTGATATGATACTTAATATCAATAAAAATGAGCAAATAGTCACTGCGAAACTTGCGCTTGATAATGCTCCAACACTTAAATATCAGACTGAGCTATTTAGATGGCTGTATCATAGTGATAATGAGAACCCTAAACCTAACTGTTTTAGTTTAAAAGAAAGAAATGAATTAGGTAATCACCTAGGTAAGAGAATTTTTTCTGATATCGAGACTATTGATATTACATCTGAACAGCCTGACTTAGTATCATGTATTTTTTGGATATTAAGCGAGTATGTAGACAAAACTCGCTTGAACAATTATGTTGAACTTTTAGTTAACTCAGATTCACAAGCTGCCTATAGAATAATTAATGCTTATATTCCAACACTTACAAGTTTGACAAATGGAACTGAAAGCAAAGAAGGTTTGGATGAATCCAATTATAGGTATCTATCTAATCACCTAGATACTTCTATTATTTTTGAAGCAATTAAGCGTGATCTGCCTACTTTAATTATAAATTTGAATGAATATCCAATATTAAAAAGTCGTGATGAAGATAGAGAGTTGATTATTCCTCAACAATTTGTTTGGTGGTATAGAAAAGAAGTTATTAGAAATCAATATAATAACCTAAAATACCAACAATTTAGCGTTATATCGGCTTCAAAAAACGGTAACATTCCTTTTATCAATAATTCAAATAAGCAATAACCACGACCAATAATGAAAAGAACATAAGCCCACCGCTAGCCCCGACTGTAGCGGTATCCTGCTTAGCTGGGCGAGTTGTGAGTGCTAGAAGAGATACGCCAAACCGTAGCCCTCGCCTCGCGCAGATAGCAGATACAAGCGGAAGGCGTGAATGGCTCCCAATAATATTTATAATCGTCACAAGCTTGGATAAAATTATTATATAGACAAAAATGGTACGTGAAACGCGTCCTACAAGTGATGATTGGTAAGAAATCCCCTAACCCTGCCTTAAACCCAAAATCGGAATCACCAAATCTTCCTCATCAGTCAAATGTTGCGAGAGTAAATCGGTCGCACCCACCAAAGTCTGATGCAATTGCGCTGCCAGCAGTTTATCCTCACACTCACTTCTCGTCAGCGTATCATTTTGTACTTGTAGCTTATCGAGTAGCGCATCCAAGCGCACATGGTCGCGACCTAATATCTCAAACCCTGCCTGTAACTTTGGATACATCCGAATAAACTCAGGGAAAAACCCCTCGTCCTCTACCCCGTGGTGTTGATGCAGTTTTAACACATGCATATTGATACGCTTGAGTAGCTGCGAGCGATACGCTGACCAGTCGTATTCGCCAGATTGATAACCTTCACTAATCTGTGTCAGGATACGCTGACGCTTGCGTATGTTAGTATGTACTTTTAGCCAACCTGATGTTTTGTAAGCATAATCTGCGCTAAACCATTGATCAGGTGGTAGTTTGTTAAATAAGAACAACCAATCTGCCTCAAGCCGACTGTCAGGATGACGCGGTGACAAGCTAAACAAGTCATTGTCTAATGCTTTTTGGCTAACATTGTTTTCGGTAGGTAAGCTCATGATGATGCCCTTAGGTAACAATTTTTATTCGATAGTTTTTACGTCGAAGTGGTTAGTTGGCAATTTCTTATTTTATAATTTATTAACAATACTAAACTTAGTATAAATAATATTTAGTTTTTATATAAAGTCAAAAACCAAAAAATCAACTACCTATCCAGTGGCTTGATTTGGATATCAATGGTAACTACCATCGCAAACACCATACACAAGATAGCCAAACACTCCTATTATTGTATGTTTAGCCGTATAAAATGAATACTTACTAATGACCTTAAACTGCGACATTAGCAATAACGCTTAAATCATATTAAGCAAATTTCAAGGACTCTGAATACCTGTTTTGAATACCTAAATAGTCATTTTTAAACATAAAGGATGCTCATGTTTATTGTAGATAAGGCTGCAACAGCCAATATGAACCATACATTGTCTGTGCCAAAAGTGATATTTTTTGACATTGACGATACGCTCAGCCGTAACGGTGTTATCGCAGCACACAACCAAGCAACCCTTGAAGCGCTTGCCAAGACTGATATTAAATTGGTGATTTCGACGGGACGCTCTAAAGCGATATTGCCAGCGGATATTTTAGCGTTGCTCGACGCTGATGTTTTGGATGCCATCATTTGTATGAATGGGCAGTACAGCTTTGATAAAAACGGTGTCATCAGTCATTACCCATTATCTGCTGAGCAGACGGACAAAATCGTCCAGTTATGCCAAACAAGCGAGCTCATTCATAAGTTTGACTCTGCCACGCATATCGCCTGGTCGGGTGAAAATGCACGCCTGCGTGAATACAATGCCAGAACACCAAACTCTATCGTTGACCCAGTCTATTACCTATCGAATCCGGTCTATCAGTGCTCGGTATTCTTCAACAATCAAGAAGACAAAATGCAAGACATCGACTTTGCCCAGGACGATTTAAAGCTCGTCCATTGGCATCATATTGGTGCAGATATCTTGCCAGCAAATGCCTCTAAAGCACGAGGTATTCAAGACGTCTGTCAATATTATGGTGTGGAGCCGCGCGAGTGTATGGCATTTGGTGATGGCATGAATGATTTGGAGATGTTTGATTTGGTCGGCTATGCGGTTGCCATGGGTGATGCTCAGCCTGCTCTCATCACGCGTGCGGACTTTGTCACCGGCACGATTGAAGAGTACGGAATACAAGCAGTACTTGAGCAGTTTCACATAGCATCATAAATAGAACAGCTTTAAGCAAAATTGTTAAGAGTGCTCTTTTATACAGCCAACAAAAACCCTTGTCAGTTCAATCTGACAAGGGTTTTTATTTTGCGAATAACGACTAAATCTTATTAGCGATTATTCATTGAACAACTACCTCGCAGGATAATAAGTCTCTGCGCCAGGTCCTACTGGTAGACCCAGTACGAACACCCAAACAGAGAACAAGATGGTCCAACCAATTAAGAAGGCCATAGAGTATGGCAACATCATAGCCATCAGCGTACCGACCCCTGTGTCTTTTTTATAACGCATCGCTACTGCCAAAATCAGACCGAAATAGCTCATCATAGGAGTGATGATGTTGGTGGCTGAATCGCCAATACGGTATGCCGCTTGAATCATCTCTGGCGCGTAACCGGTGAGCATGAGCATCGGCACAAAGATCGGAGCGGTCACTGCCCACTGTGCAGACGCCGAACCAAGCATCAAGTTGACCAGACCACAAATAATGATAAAACCAACCAGTAGTAAAGGTCCAGTGAGACCAATATCACTTAGGAATGTCGCACCAGATACCGCCATCACCGAGCCAAGATTCGACCATTTAAAGAACGCGGTAAACTGTGCCGCAAAGAATACGAGCACAATATAAATACTCAATGAGCTCATGGCGTTACTCATGGCATCGACCACGTCTTGGTTGCTCTTGATGCTACCAGTGATTTTACCGTAGATATAACCCGGTACCGCAAAGAATACAAAGATAAATACCACAATGCCTTTTAAGAATGGCGACCCTGATACCAGCCCAGTCTCTGCATTACGCAAGATGCCGTCTGCAGGCACCACTGTCCAAGCCAGCAATAAGCAAAATATGAGCATGCTTATCCCTGCCCACAGCAGTCCTTTTTTTTCAACTGACGATACTTTTTCAATTTGCGTCTCTAATACAGAAGCGTCATCAGCATCGTTAGGATTGTATTTTCCCAAGCTTGGCTCAACGATTTTTTCTGTGACAAAATAACCCAGACCACTGATTAAAAAGGTACTGGCGATCATAAAGTACCAGTTGGCCTCTGCGCCAACGGTATAAGCGGGATCGATGATACGCGCCGCTTCTTGGGTAATCCCTGATAATAGAGGATCTACCGTACCGAGCAATAAGTTAGCACTATAGCCCCCTGATACCCCAGCAAATGCTGCTGCCAAACCTGCTAGCGGATGTCTACCGAGCGAGTGGAAGATGACCGCTGCCAGTGGTATCAACACCACGTAGCCAAGCTCTGCTGCTGTGTTTGACATGATGCCAGCGAATACAATGGTAAAGGTCACCATCTTTTTGGGCGCATTCATGACCAGACCACGCAGGGCGGCTGATATCATCCCAGAGTGCTCAGCGATACCGACACCTAGCAATGCCACCAATACCGTACCGAGCGGCACAAAGCCTGTAAAGTTGGTGACTAAATTCTCAACAATACGCGCTAAGCCCTCGCCGTTCAATAGGTTGACGACTTCAATCATGCCATCGGCACTACGACCACTGGTGCCCTCTGGTCTCGGATCAATCACCGATACACCAAAGTAAGACATGACTGCTGAGAGTACCAACAACAGCACAGACATCCATACAAACAAAATGACAGGATGTGGCAGTAGATTACCGAGCCACTCCACCCCTTTTAGGAATCTTTGCATACGAGAGCTTTGCGCTGCTGTATCAAAACTATCGGGTGGCGGACTGCCATTTGGCGAGTTACTTCCTTGCATAGCCCTTGCTCCATTCAAGATTTAAGTAAAGTGAGTATATTTCAAACATATGAAAATATTGATAAAAGATAGCGATTGAAACATAGTTGATAAACAGAAACAAACAATTTTGGCTTATCAAACAAATTGTTTGCAATCTTGAGCAATCTATAAATGACAAGTCGCTAAAAATAAATCATCAAACATGAAAAAGCGACAGATCAGAATATGTCCAATCTATCGCTTTTGAGTAGGAGCTGGTCTTTAAATTATTGCCTGTTAGCGCTTACCCGCTACCAGACCATATACCCAGCTACCAATTTTATAGAACCCTACGATTATCAAAATAAGTACCACGGCTGACAACACATAAGCCAACCAATTGGGCACACTGCTCAACCAACCAATCGTAAATGCCAAGCCCATATAGGTCTCTACTGGCCAGTTCAGGATAGATGTCGGTGAACTAGCATTGAACAGCGCCATAAAGGCGACGATGCCAAGCACTGCGGTAACAATCCCTGCACGTTTACGATTATTCATGTTATTCCTCTATATATCATTCAATTTATTTAAACTTTCGCTTATCTTGTATTTTATTTTTGTTAGCGTTGAATCATCAGTGCAATAAAATACTAGCATATCAGGGGCTTGTTATGACAATGAACCATGCATAGTCAAGGCATGGTCAAACCACCATCAACAGCGATGGACTGTCCCGTGATAGCCGCACTCAAATCAGACGCCATCAGCAGCACGGAATTGGCAAAGTCAGCCACTGAGGTCGCTTGACGTAACGGTGTGGTGGTGGCGATATAATCAAAGACTTCTTCAGTCGTTAAGCTGCTTGCATCAGTGGTTTTCAGTAGCCCACCTGCCAGCAAATTAACCCTAATACCATGCTGGCCAAGTTCAGCAGCCAAGTTACGCGTTAGCCCAATCAATGCAGACTTAGCAGTCGTGTAGTCGTAATAAGTGACCACTGGATTATAAACGAGGTTGGTTGAGATATTGATAACCTTGCCCATCTGCTGCGTTTTCATCTGTGGTAGTACAGCCTGTACCGTATTAACAGCACCCTTGACGATGCCATCCATTTGCTGAGAAAAGTGCGACCATTTGACAGTCTCAATACTGGTATAATCAGCACTAGGATTAAACTGGTAGCTTGGCAAGGCATTATTGACCAATATATCAATGCGTCCATAACGAGCAACCACTTCATCTGCTAGTGCCTTCACTTGTTCAAGCTCAGTAACATCTGCCTGATAAGCAAACGCCTGTCCACCTGCCTTAACAATATCAGCAACGACTTTATCAGCCATCTCTTTACTTTTTAAGTAGTTAACGCAAACGATAGCGCCTGCTGCTGCCATTTGCCGAGCTATCTGGGCACCAAGTCCACGACTGGCGCCAGTGATGATAGCGACTTTGTCCGTGAGAAGCGCTGGAATCAGTGAGTGACTTTGAGTCATTATGTTGCATCCTTTATTATTGTGTTATGGTTAGTCTATTAGGGCGTGTCCTCAATCTGAGCACATCATAGCATGATTCGTTATTGCCATTAACTTGCTCAAGCTCAACAGAAAAGTCTCTGTTACCGTGTACGCCTTTGCCCTTTAAATTGTTAAAACTAACAACCATAATGGCTGACATAGCAGCAAAATCGTATCACCTCGCATGTTTTACTGTTTTTTATTCATTTGCTTCACTTTTATTTAGGAGAGATATTTTGACTCACTTATCATCGTCACGCAGCATTACTGGTCGCGTTCACATACTGCCAAAAGCCCTATTAGCCATGGCAGTTGGGCTCGCACTTGTGAGCTGTAGTAAATCAGATAACACCGCTACCGATGGCGCTGCGACCAGTGCAGAAACGCTAAACTTGTATAACTGGTCGGAATATATGCCGCAAGAAATCCTCGATGGTTTTACCAAAGAAACCGGTATTCGCGTCAATTACACTACTTTTGACTCTAACGAAGCTATGTACGCTAAGCTTAAATTGCTTGATGATTCTAGCCAATACGATTTAGCGATTCCATCGACGTATTATGTCGAAAAAATGGCCAAAGAAGGGCTTTTGCAAGAGCTGGATAAGTCAAAACTAAGCAACTTTAAAAATCTAGATACCTCATTTACCAATACCAAAGTTGACCCAGAAAACAAATATTCGATTCCTTATATGTGGGGCAGCACCGGTCTTGCCATCAATGGCGAAGCGGTCGATCCTGCAACCGTAAATAGCTGGAATGACTTATGGCGTCCTGAGTATAAAGGTCAAGTGATGCTGATGAATGACATGCGCGAAGTGTTTGGCATGGCGCTCTTAACCTTGGGCTATTCAGGCAATAGTAAAAACCCTGAGGAAATCAAAGCTGCTTACGAGAAGCTAACGACCTTGATGCCAAATGTGAAAACCTTTAACTCAGACGCCTCGCGTATGCCGTATATGGAAGGGGAAACCACGGTTGGTATGAGCTGGAATGGTGAAGCTATCATCGCCAATAACGAAGGCTTGACCAGCTTGGTATATAAATACCCAACTGAAGGGGCCATTCTTTGGATGGACAACTTCGTCATTCCTAAAAATGCCAAACAGGTGGACGCCGCGCACAAATTTATCGACTATTTGCTGCGTCCTGAAAACTCTAAAATCGTCAGCGAAGAGATTGGTTACGCATCACCAAATATGGCCGCCCGTGAGCTGATGCCAGAAGAGGTACGCAACAATCCAACCATTTATCCAAGCAAAGAGGTGCTAGCAAAAGCGGAGTTCCAAGAAGATGTTGGCGATGAAGCTTTGCAGGTTTATCAGCAGTATTGGGATAAGCTAAAAACAGGGCGTTAATTCTGTAAACTAAGACACATTTATTTATTGCTGTTTTAGATGCCTATTATCTATCCAAAAAAACGCTGCCTTTATTAAGTCAGCGTTTTTTATTTGTCTTTTATCTATTCTTTTATTCAGCTTTTATTTATAAGTGCAAATCGGTTTCGCTGCCTTTATGCTCGATACGGCGCTGTTCGCGGCGCTGATAGCGTAGACCTGAGGCGGCAAACCATTGCGGTTTGGTGGTTTGCAATAAATCACTAAGCCGTTGCAACTGTACTTGCAGCGTTTGGGTGAGCCAAAAATAGCCTTGCCACTCAAAGCCTAAGTTTTCCACACTTGGATATTCTGATACCGCAATGCGCGTAATCGGGCGAAACACTTCATCATTTGGGCTACGTAATACCGCCGCCATATGCTGCATCGCTTGGGTTAATTCGTGCTGATAATGAATCAGTAAAATATGGTTTTCATCGTCAATTTCGATATTTGCCAAGCGCGGCGCGGCGCTTAACAGTAAGTCAATAGTACCAATAATATTGCGATGGGCACGCTGAATGGTCTCTAGCGTTTCTTTTTCAATCCCAGATTCGCTCGCTGTCGCCGCAATATGCGGACGTACGGCAAGCAGGCGCTTATTGATTTTTTGCAGTGCTTTGACCAAGGCTTTATTCACTGGCGTATCTGGTACAGAGGGATTTTTTGGGTAAATAATACTGGCTGAACTGGTCGCTTTACTATATTTAAAGGGTTTTGGTACTAAAATCTCGGCATCAATATGATTGCCTACCCCAGCGTATAAATTACCGCAGGTTTCAAGGTTACTGGCCAATAAAAACCGCCACATTAGCGTTGATTTCAGCGGTAAAATCAAGGTCGCAGCGACCGCAACCCCTGCGCCAAGTAAAATATTAATGGCGCGATACAGACCGTCTTGGGTGATATTGCTATGGTCAGGGCTTGAGACTATCATCAGCATGGTGATGCCCGTTAGCAGCCCGATATAACCCAACTGCTTAACCGCCACGTAGCCGATAATACCACTGATAATACCAATCAGCCCATAGTATAACCATAGCCAGCCGCCGGTATATTGAATCAACCATAAAAAGCTCAACCCAACCACCACGCCGAGCAAAGTGCCGAGTATGCGCTCCTTGGCCTTGGTATAAATCGCCCCTTGATATTGCAACAAACCCAATATCACAAACACGGTGATGGTCGTCCATTCGCCATGCGGCAAGTGGGTAAACTCATTTAATAAGAGGGCAATAAGCACGGCCACGCCCAAACGTATGGCATGCAACACATCGGCATGCTGATAGCGGGCGTAAGGCTCTACAAACGGCGCGGTAAATTGTTGCCAAAAAGTCGGTTTCACGCAGGGCGTCTCTTATAATGAATAAATAAAAAGTATCTTAAATGATAACTGCTAGCTTAACCATTCATAAAGCAATTATCAAAAAATAACGCCTTTTATCTGTTAAAAGAGAAAAGACGTTAAAGGTGTAAAGATGCTAGCCCATAACCAGAAAAATATTGGAAAAGCGTGTTTGGCTATTGATAGCTGCCAACAGCTAAATACTAGACTTCTAAACGCTAGACTTCTAAGAAATCCAAAATACCTTCTGCCGCTTCACGACCTTCCCAAATCGCCGTCACCACCAAATCAGAGCCGCGCACCATATCGCCACCGGCAAATATTTTTGGATTACTGGTTTGGAATTTAAAGGTTTGTTTTTCGGCGGCGATGACTCGACCTGACGTGTCCATTGTCACTTGCTGACTGGCAAACCAATCGGCAGGGCTAGGACGGAAACCAAAAGCCAGAATAACCGCATCACACGGGATGATTTCTTCTGAGTTAGGAATGGGCTCAGGGTGGCGGCGACCATGACTGTCAGGTGTGCCCAAATACGTGGTAATCACCTTAACCGCATTCACCTTGCCATTTAAGCCAATGATTTCTGTCGGTTGACGATTGAATAAAAACTCAACGCCTTCTTCGCGCGCATTGACCACCTCACGGCGAGAGCCGGGCATATTTTCTTCGTCACGGCGATAAGCGCAAACTACTTGCTGCGCGCCTTGACGCACACTGCTACGGTTACAGTCCATCGCTGTATCACCGCCGCCTAGCACCACCACTTTTTTGCCTTTTAAATCGATATAGTCTGCTGGATTTTTTTCCCAGTCATTGCAGCGATTGACGTTAGCTATCAGATAATCTAGCGCATCGTAGACGCCTTCTAGCTCTTCGCCTGCAAAGCCGCCGCGCATATAAGTATAAGTGCCCATACCCATAAATACTGCATCGTACTCGCTTAACAACTCATCAATACTGACGTCGCTACCGATTTCGGTCTCTAAACGGAACTCCATGCCCATGCCTTCAAAAATGACACGGCGATTGCGCATGACATCTTTTTCCATTTTAAACTCTGGAATACCAAAGGTTAATAAACCGCCAATCTCAGGACGCTTATCAAAGATAACAGGTTTGACCCCGTTTCTGACTAAGATATCGGCGCAGCCCAGTCCTGCAGGCCCTGCGCCAATAATAGCGACTTTTTTATCCGTCCAAACCACCTCGGACATATCAGGACGCCAGCCAAGGGCAAAAGCGGTGTCATTGATATACTTCTCAACATTGCCGATGGTGACCGCGCCAAAGCCATCGTTTAGCGTACAAGCGCCTTCACACAAGCGGTCTTGCGGGCAGACACGGCCACAAACTTCAGGCAAAGTATTGGTTTGATGACACAATTCTGCTGCCTGAAATATTTGTCCTTCTGCCGCTAATTTAAGCCAGTTGGGAATGTAATTATGTACCGGACATTTCCACTCGCAGTATGGATTGCCGCACTCAAGACAGCGGTGCGATTGCTGCGCTACTGATTCGCTATCGAACGGCTGATAAATTTCTACAAACTCTGTTGAGCGCGTAACGATGTCTTTTTTGATCGGCTCAAGGCGCGGTACATCTAAAAACTGAAAACTATTTTCTAAGCGTTTTGCCATGGTATTGTCTCTTCTATAGTGGGTAACGACAGCCAATATCTGCAGCCTAAATGAGGCAAATTTACGGATAGAGGCTGTCATTTACCTGCTTAAAACCTATGAATTAAACTGCTTGTAAACCTATTATTGACCAAGCCAATTTATTGTGGGTCAGCCGTCGTGGTTTTAAGCAGGGTCGCAACGTTTGCCGCTTTGGGTTTTACCAAATAGAACTTACGCGCGTAATGCTCAAAGTCCGCTAAGATGGTTTGCCCCCACGCACTGCCCGTTTTGTCAACATGAGTTTCAATCACTTGTTGCAAGTAAATACGATGACCTTCCATTTGCTCGCTTGAGATACGGTTTAAATCAATCAGCTCATGATTACAGCGATCGAAAAAGTCACCATCCATATCGAGGACATAAGCAAAGCCGCCGGTCATGCCTGCGCCGAAATTCAATCCCGTACGCCCAAGGACGGTAATGATGCCGCCGGTCATATACTCGCAGCAATGGTCGCCCGTGCCTTCGATAACCGCATGAGCGCCCGAATTACGTACGCCGAAACGCTCGCCTGCTGTACCCGCCGCATACAACTTGCCACCGGTAGCGCCATACAGACAAGTGTTGCCGATAATGGCGGTTTCATGCGTGGTAAAGCTTGAATCTTGCGGTGGATAAATGACAATCTCACCGCCCGCCATGCCTTTACCAACATAGTCATTGGCATCGCCTTCTAGCTCAATATGCAAACCGCCCGCATTCCAGACCCCTAAACTTTGACCTGCGGTGCCGTTTAGATGCAGCTTAATGGGTCTATCACTCATGCCAAGGTTGCCCCAGACCTGCGCAATTTCGCCGGAAATACGCGCGCCGATAGAGCGATCACAGTTACCGACGGCGTAGCTGTAATCGCCGCCGTTACCTTGACGGATACTTAGCAGCATATCGTTAATCATTTGCTCAGCGAGCAAGCCTTTATCAAATGGCTCATTGCGCGCCACCTGACAAGTTTGCGCTTTGCCGCTACTGGCTGGATGACTAAATAATAACGGCGTTAAATCCAAATGCCGCTGCTTATCAGTATTACCTTCTAACACGTCAAGCAAATCGGTACGCCCGACCAGCTCCTCCATACTGCGCACGCCGAGAGCGGCAAGCCATTCGCGCGTTTCGGTGGCGACAAATTTAAAGAAGTTAATCAGCATTTCTGCTTCACCGATGAAATGCTCATCACGTAGCTGGGCTTTTTGGGTGGCAACGCCGGTTGGGCAGTTATTAAGATGGCAAATCCGCAAGTATTTACAGCCAACGGCAATCATCGGCGTGGTGCCAAAACCAAAGCTCTCTGCCCCAAGAATTGCGGCTTTGACCACATCAAGACCCGTTTTTAGACCGCCATCGGTTTGAATACGAACTTTATCACGCAAGCCGTTGACCCGAAGCGATTGATGCGTTTCAGCAAGCCCTAGCTCCCACGGCGAGCCAGCATGATGGATAGATGACAGTGGCGACGCTGCCGTGCCACCATCATAGCCTGAGATGGTAATTAGGTCAGCGTAGGCTTTTGCCACGCCCGTTGCAATGGTGCCAACACCCGGACGTGAGACCAGCTTCACTGACACCAAAGCATCTGGATTGACTTGTTTTAAATCAAAAATTAGCTGCGCCAAATCTTCGATAGAGTAAATATCATGATGCGGCGGCGGCGATATGAGCGTCACCCCCGGTACCGAATAACGCAGGCGAGCGATGAGCGCATTAACCTTACCGCCCGGCAGCTGACCGCCCTCACCCGGTTTTGCCCCTTGAGCAACTTTAATTTGCAGCACTTCTGCCGAACGCAGATACGCCGGTGTGACGCCAAAGCGACCTGAGGCAATTTGCTTAATTTTTGAGTTACGCAAGGTACCATAACGCACCGGATCTTCGCCGCCTTCACCAGAGTTTGAGCGCCCGCCAATAGTATTCATCGCCATGGCAATCGCTTCATGGGCTTCAGGTGACAATGCTCCTAAAGACATACCAGCAGAATCAAAGCGCGATAAAATTTCTGAGATGTCCTCGACGTCATTTACGTCGATTGAATTATCGGTTTTTAATTGTAATAAATCGCGCAAGGTTGCTACGGGACGGCTATTGACCAAATCGGCATAATTGCGATAATTGTCATAATCGCCGGTACGGACTGCGGTATGTAGGCTGTTAATTACGTCAGGATTAAAGGCATGGTACTCTTTATTAAAGACAAATTTTAATAAACCACCTTGGTCAAGTGGCGCACGGCGTTTAAAAGCATTGGCCGCCAATTGTGCTTGATCGGCAGCTAAATCGGCAAAGGTTGCGCCTTTAATACGACTTTGCACACCTTTAAAGCATAAGCTTACCACTTCTTCAGAAAGCCCCACCGCTTCAAATAATTGCGCGCCGCGGTAAGAGACAATGGTAGAGATACCCATTTTTGATAAGATTTTTAGCAGCCCTTTATCCAAGCCTTTACGGAAATTGACCCGCGCTTGAATCGGATCGCCAAGCAGCTCACCCGTCGCCACCAAATCATCGATGACGTCATAGGCCAGATATGGATAGACACAAGTCGCGCCAAAGCCAATCAATACCGCCACTTGATGTGAATCGCGCGCCAGACCAGTCTCGACGATTAAATTGGCATCGGTACGAATACCTTGCGCAATTAAATAATGATGCACCGCACCAGTGACCATAATGGCGTTGGCAGGTAGTTTGTCGGCTGCGATATTCTTATCAGACAAGACAATTAAAGTAAAACCCGCACGAATGCTATTTGCTACTTGCTCACAGATGGCTTTAATAGCGGCTGCTAGCTCAAGATTGGTATCGTAGTTTAAGTCGATACGCGCCATTTGAAACGCTGGATCAGCCAAGGTTTCGAGCTGCTGCATTTTACTGGCTGATAAAACCGGTGACGATAAGATAATACGATGCGCGTCGCGTGCTGACGGCGCAAATACATTGGTTTCAGCACCAAGACACGTCTGTAGCGACATCACAATTGACTCACGCAACGGGTCTATCGGTGGATTGGTCACCTGCGCAAACTGCTGGCGGAAAAAGTCGCCGACATGACGAATTTGCTGAGATAGCACCGCCATCGGCGTATCATCGCCCATCGAGCCGACTGGCTCTTGCGCATTTTCGGCATTAGGACGGATAATTTCGGTGCGCTCTTCATTGGTGATATGATACATTTTTTGCAATGCTTTTAGCGGCTCACCGCGGCAAGCTTGGGCGGCTAATTCTTCTTCTAAGCGCTCATCATCGCGGATGCGGGTTGCTTCTTCGCGCAGCCATTTACGATATGGATGCGCTTTTTTGAGTAACGTCGCAATCGCTTTAGTATCCATGATTTGACCGGTCATGGTATCGATAACTAACATCTGACCGGGCCCAACGCGCCCTTTAGCAAGCACATCTTTTGGCGCATAATCCCAAACGCCGACTTCTGAGGCCACCGTGATATAGCCATTTTTGGTGGTGACCCAACGCGACGGACGCAGACCATTACGGTCGAGCATACATACCGCATAGCGACCGTCTTGAATCACTAGTCCTGCTGGGCCATCCCACGCCTCCATATGCTGCGAGTAAAATTCATAAAACGCCCGCAAGTCCATATCCATGCTGTCGACATTTTGCCAAGCGGGCGGTACCAGAATTGACATCGAGTGGAATAAACTCATACCGCCCGACATCAGCACCTCTAGCATATTATCTAAGCTCGATGAATCCGAACCCGTACTATTCACCAGTGGCGTCAATTCACTTAAATTGGGCAATTTATCAGACTTTAATTTTGGCGTGCGCGCTTCAGACCAGCTACGGTTGCCTGTGATGGTATTAAGCTCGCCATTATGCGCCAGATAGCGAAACGGCTGCGCCAGTGGCCAGCGCGGCAAGGTATTGGTTGAAAAACGCTGATGGAAGACCACGATATGCGAGGCCAAACGCGTATCTTGTAAGTCTAAAAAGAACGCTGGCAGATCTGATGGCATGACCAAACCTTTATAGATAATGGTCTGACAGTTTAAGGAACAAACATAAAATAGCTCGTCATCAACCAAGCGTTGTTCAGCTTTTTTACGCGCGACAAATAATTTGCGGTTAAAGTCATCGGCTGCTATCTCGTCTGGTGCATTGACAAATATCTGCTGAAAACCAGGTAATGTCTGACGCCCAATCTCACCAACGATACTTAAATCAAGCGGCACATCGCGCCAGCCCGCCACTGCTAACCCTTGGGCGGCAATCTCTTCATTAAGCACCTGCTGACTATACTGCGCTTTTGTCTCATCCAAACTGACAAACACCATGCCAACGGCAAAATCAGCAGTCAGGGTAAAGCCTTGCTCAGCGGCTATATCGCTAAAAAATACCGTCGGCGTTGCCAGCAATAAACCGCAGCCATCGCCAGTCTTACCATCAGCTGCAACACCGCCGCGATGGGTCATACAACTTAGACTATGAATAGCTGTTTTTACCAAATCGTGACTGGCTTGGCCCTCGATATGAGCTATCAAACCAAAGCCGCAATTATCAGAGAAGTCATCTGGCGCCGCCAAATGCGTAGAGGAAGAAATCATTGACATAGCTTGTCCTTTTGAGTGAGCGGACGGCCTATACTTTCAATATGAAGTAGCAACCAAACTCCGCGGGCAGAACGGGCTAAATATATTCACGTAAGCGGATTAATAAAGCGCAAGCGGAGAAAATAATGCAAGCGTTTTGAGGGTGATAAAAATACTTATCACGACTCTCTTTATTTTATAACCATCGCAGCTACTGATTTAACGTTAACGCTAAAGCATTTATACCTAAACCCTTATCGGACTCTGCTTACTTTTATGTCTGTTTTAGCGGTTAAAAACTCAATATGAGCGGCGTAAACGTTAATAAAAACGGTGACGCCTTAACTTCTTTAAGAGACAATAAGCAAAGCAGCTGATAAGAAAGTTATGGATAAATTGGCGATGAATAGGTTAAACCGCCGTTAAATATGAATATGAGACGCTCTATATTCAAGCGCCTTAACAATCCCAATCGGGATAAAGTGAGGAGTTGCGCCACTTGCGATAAGCTTAAATAGGTAGCAAGTAGCAGCGCTTGAAACGACAATATCGAGGTATGAAATAACAGTTTACGATAACTATACAGAACGTCGCCCTCAGTTATCTTAGTGAATGATGACTAAAAAATCTAGTCTTTTCTGTCAACTCATACTCTAGATTTTGTAAAAAAATATATTATCAATGACACATTAATGACTAACTATTGAGAATAATTACTTATTCAAAGCCGCTTTTATTAGCGTTACTAAGCTTTTTTAATAGTGAATAAATCGTTCACAAAAAAGCCCCCGCCATAAAATACGACAGGAGCGTTTATAAAACGGCATGTTTAGTAAGATTAGTTACTTTTTTCTTCTATCAGCTCTTTGATGCTGTCATTATTGCCTTTTGAGGCGTTAGCATTGGCATTGGGGTTTTTGCCAGCTGCGTTGGCATTGGGGTTTTTGCCAGCAGCGTTGGTATTTTTATTGGCGGCGTTACTATTTGCATTGGCGCTCGGTGGTTTAGGCGCTTCAACCACCGGCGGTTTTTTCGGTGCGTTATTATTGCCTGAACCATTATTTGTTGCATTACCAGTGGTTGCTTCAGGCTTACGGTTAGTATCTGTAGAGGATTGCGTGGTCGTTGGTTGCCCTTCGATCTCGACCGTCCGCTCTTCATTGACAGTCAAAGTGTCAGAAGTATCAGCTGACTGACGTATGCTTTCATTAGCGCCATCTTGTGCGCCGCGATTGGCATTATTATTTGCCATTTGGCCATTACTGTCATCAGACGTTTGTGTCTGTTGACGTACTGGTACTTCGCGTTTGGTTGGGCGCAAGTTTACATTGCGCGTGCGCTTGGTGCTCAAATCCTTAACCGGATCTGGACGTTCATAATTATCGATGATACTGACGTAACGATTGATCTCTTCAGGTAAGACGCGTACATTTGCAGGCAGTTTAAAATCTATCAACTTCGCGGCACCGACCGCCTCTTGTGGACTGCTCATCAGCCCATAAGTCAGCATATAACGCACCTGCTCATTTTCATCAAGGTAGCGGAAATAAGCGAACTTATCGCGATCTTCTCGGCTTTCTAAATAGCTGACGATCACATCATTTTCAGCGACATTCATCACCTGTACGGTCCACTTGCCTTTATTAGCGAGCAGATAACGCTTGTCTTTAAACTCATCAGGATAGCTGCGTAAGTCTTTAACCGTGGTATCAAAACTAATCGGCTGCACGTCTGTATCGAGCTCATGCAAGGACTCTATCTTTAGCGGCTGCTCAAGCTCAGCGGTTGAGGCTTGTGGCGCTGATATTGGCTCATTCTCAATCTTAGCACCCATCGCTGGCGTTTGACTAAACATCCAAACTAAGGCGGTAAACACGCCCAATAGCAGGGTTGCTATCAGCCAAATCAGTGCTTGACGGCGATATTTCTGCCCAGCTGTGCGAGTCGTCGAGCGTGATGCTGCCATGGAGAGGTCCTTGGAAAAGGGTACTTATAAAAAGATACTTATAAAAGAGTTTTATATAATAATGGTCTTAAAAAAATAATGCTCAAGATTGTCGAAATATATCGTAGCTAAAAATGGCTGAAATGATTATTTTAAGCGTTTAACGATTATATATTAACTGATAAATTAAACGTGCAACTTACCTACTGAATACTTCACGAGCTTGTACTATTGATGCTGCGACAAAACTTCGGTCAAAAGCTTGGCATCAAAATCGTTGGTCAATACCGCCTCACCCAATGATTTTAACAAAATAAGGCGGATTTGTCCGTGTTTGACTTTTTTATCATGACCCATCAAACCTAATGCCGTTTGTACGTCAATAGCGGGCGGCGTAATCGGCAAATTTGCCAAGGTAAGTACGCGTTTAATACGCTCAACGTCCGCAGTTGTTAACCAGCCAGTTTTTTGCGACAGCTCAGCCGCTTGTACCATGCCAGCGGCGACCGCCTCGCCATGTAGCCAATTGCCGTAGCCTTGATGGGTTTCAATCACATGGCCAAAAGTATGACCGAAGTTTAACAAAGCGCGTACGCCGGACTCTCTTTCGTCTTGTGCGACGATATCGGCTTTATACTGACAGCAGCGCTTTACCGCCTCGCCAAGTACGGCTAAATCTAACGCCATCATCGCTGGCAAATTGTGCTCAAGCCAAGTCAAAAACTCTGCATCCATAATCAGCGCGTACTTGATGACTTCTGCCAATCCTGCTGATAGCTCACGCGCGGGCAAGGTTTTTAGCGTACTCATATCAGCAAGCACCATTTGCGGCTGCCAAAATGCGCCAATCATATTTTTACCTTGCGGATGATTGATGCCGGTCTTGCCGCCGACGCTCGAATCCACCTGTGATAACAGAGTGGTTGGGATTTGAATAAAATTGACCCCACGCATAAAGCTTGCCGCGGCAAATCCTGTCATGTCGCCGACCACGCCGCCACCAAGGGCGATTAAAGTCACATCGCGGTTAAAGTGTTCTGCCATCAGCGCATCATAAATCTGATTGATACTGGCCTGGTTTTTATACTGCTCACCATCTGGCAGCACACAAACCTTGACCGTAAACTCTGCTTCAAGTTCTTCTTGTAAAGCGCTTAAATATAAAGGCGCAACCGTCTCATTAGTCACGATAAGGACTTGATGACCGGTAATATAAGGCGCGATTTGACTGGCCATGCTGCTTTTTTTAGCGCCATTTTCAGCAATGTTATTAGCGCCATTTTCAGTAATATTACTAACAATGTTTTTAGGGTTGCCTGCATTACTATCTTCAGTAATGACGATAGGATAATCATGACTTTGCGTCTGTACTGTTAGGGTGGCATGAAACAGTGGCGTTGCCATGAAAATCTCC
>Ga0098067_1000153_pt1 | contig 27142 bp, 18 predicted proteins | sample 26_taG_FD_92578 | JGI IMG/M metagenome (GOLD analysis project Ga0098067, IMG submission 92578) | Marine viral communities from Cariaco Basin, Caribbean Sea - 26_WHOI_OMZ | ecosystem: Environmental > Aquatic > Marine > Oceanic | place: Caribbean Sea: Cariaco Basin | collected 2014-11-09
ACCTTCAAACGTCAACGCATGAAGACTACGGACGATAAAAGTACGCTCAGTAATTTGCCACCGGCGCTCTAAACGCTCAAACACCGTATTAAAGGTAAAATTCCAGATAACCGCTACCGCTGAGACCATGATGGCTACTGGCAAAGATTGGGCGGCCTCACCACCGCTTAACAGCATGAGGATAAAGGTAGAAGCTAAGATGGCAATAATTTCAAAGACAGTTACGTAGAGTAAACGACGTTTAATAGGGCTTAAGGTAATCAACCGACACTCCAACGAGCCTTGTTGGCTCTTATTTGAAATATGAGCCGGTCCGTCCCGGTAAAGAATAAAGAGAGAGGATAGCCGCCGTAAAGCGAGACCACGGTTTCCGTCTGCGCTGGGGCTACTCAATCACATATTATCGCTGACAATCAACTGGTTATCAAATGAACATACCAATTGATAACAGTTTGATAGGAGGGCGCCTATTACTGAATGACCGGGGTGCCTTCTGTGGTAAAGGCAAAGCTTTTATTATTAAAATTGCCAATCATTACCGCCTCAATGACGGGGGTAACCGCCTTATCAGCGCCTTCAACTTCAATAATGAAATTGGCCCCAGAGCCGCCCTTATTCTCCTCTTTTTCAACGATATAGTTGAGCGTCGCCATCGGGGGCAGTTCGATAGGGCCCTTAATATAAGCTTTGACTAAAGCGCCATCGGTATCGTAGTAATCTATTTTATTGATATATAAAGATTTTTTTAGCGTAGTATTGCGCACACTTAACGTCGCGGACAACAGCACTTTGCCGTTATTGCTATCGGTATAGATATCAGAGTAAATAGGCACGTAAAAGGTTTGTTTATATTTAAAGTGACTGCGATCCACCTCTGATTTGATAGCTAACGCTTCAATGGGGTCTTTTTGCTCCTCAGAGAGCATGACATTGGGGTCTTGCATGGACTTATTACAGCCTGCACATAACAGCAGGACGGCAATAGATAGGGCAGAAATACGATATTTATTCATAGCTTTTCCCTGCTTAGACTAGTGGACTTTGACCCCAACACTGCGCAAAAACTGGTTGATATGCTTATTTGCCCCATATACGACTAAGATGTCATCCGCCTGCAAGACTTGGTCAGGTTGCGCCAACCCTTGGATACTGGGCTTGCACTGGGTACGGCCAAAACTGTCTTCATACTGCTCATAGCGCATGGTGCTGAGCAATTTTATATCGAATTTATGCTCAAGCTGTAGCTCAGCCACATCCTTACCAATGAGGGGCATGGGAATGCTAATCTCGACGATACTAAAGTGCTCACTCAGCTCAAAGGAGTCTACAAAATAGCGCAAAGACAAACGTTTTGCCCAGCGCATCGCCGATTCTTTTTCGGGGTGAAAAATATCGTCGACCCCAATCGCCTGCAGTACTTTTTCGTGGAGCGGGTTGATACTGCGGCTGATTAAACGGCGTGCTTTCAAGGTCTTAAATAGCGCGGTCGCCATCACATTCGCGCCTTGATTTTCGCCAATGGCTACGACCACAATATCGGTATCATTAATGGGCAGCCCATTCACGGTAAACTCATCGGTTGCATCCATGCAAATCGTATGGGTGATGACTTCTTTATAAGTCTCGACCTTTTGCATATTACTATCAATAGCAATCACTTCATGGCCTTGGCTGGTCAGCGCGATGCCTAGTGATGAGCCAAAACTGCCTAACCCTGCGATGATATATCTCATAGTATTCCTTGGGGCTTATGTCACAGGCTATGCTACCTAATAGAGCGATAAGCCGTTAGTTAATAGTAATCTCTTCAGTAGGATAACGATAGTTACGTTCGTGTCTATTTTTGAGCAAAGCGATAAATAGCGTCAACATGCCCACGCGCCCGACAAACATGATGGCGGCAACCACCAGCTTGCTAAAGGTCGATAAATCGGCGGTTAGGTTTAAGCTAAGTCCTACGGTACTGTAGGCAGAGAAGCACTCAAACACCACCTTAATAAGGTCTAGCTCCGGTTGATCGTAACTAATCAGTGTGACCCCAGTGCCGATCACCAATAGCGATAACCACATGATAGAAAAGGCGCGGCGGATAGAAATCTCGGCAATTTCCCGTTTGAACACTTCGACTTTGCTCTGACCGCGGGCTAGGCTCAAGGTATTTAATAGCGCAATGGCAAAGGTACTGGTCTTGATACCCCCACCGGTGGAGTTGGGGGAGGCTCCAATCCACATCAAAAAGATGGTCAGCATAATAGTCGGGAAGGCGAGGGCGTCCATATCGGCAATATTAAAGCCCGCAGTTCGAGGGGTTGCGGCAGTAAACAGACCGGTGATGAGCTTGCCTATAAAACTAGCATGTTCGGCCAGCACCCCGTTATATTCAAACATCATGACCCCAACTAAGCCAATCAGTAGGAGGGCGCCAGAAGTAATCAAGGTAATGCGGCTATTGATATTGAGTAGCCACGGCTGATAAGTATAGCGAGCATCATGACGGTACAGCACTCTTTGGGCGCGATGGCGCAAATAGCGCAGCAGATTCACGACAATGACAAAGCCCATGCCGCCAAATAAAAAGGTCGTACTGATAATCAGCTGTAGCGGGTAGTTAAAGCGCAGCGCTTCATCGTATAGCCCGGCACTAAAGGTAGAAAAACCTGCATTACAGAACGCCGATACCGCATGAAACACGGCAAAGAATAAGCGCTCGGATGGGTTCATACCCGCTAAATTATAGATGCTTAGGTAAATGAGTAATGCGGCCAGTGCCTCTACCCCAAAGGTAACATAGAGGATAGATTTTAGCGTGGTGACCATATCTCCCATCCGTTGGGAGTAGTTCATCTCACTGATGCTCAGTTGGGTCTCGTAACTGACGCCCCCCTTAAAGAAGTAACTGAAATAAGTCACGAAAGTTAAGATGCCTAAGCCCCCAATCTGGATGAGCCCCATGATGATGACTTGACCTAACGGGGTAAACCGCGTCGCTGTGTCGACTACAATGAGTCCAGTAACGCAGACGGCACTGGTGGCGGTAAAGAGCGCATCAACGAAGGTTAAAGGCTCAGTAGTGGCATTGGGCATCATCAGTAATAAAGCGCCGATCAAGACCACGAAAAGAAAACTTAGAATAAAAAACTGTGGAGGGTTGAGAAAGGCGCGATTTAGCGTGAAATTATTGTCGGAAATCTCACGGATAAAAGTGACCAATACGGCGACTTTAATAGCGACAAAGCCATCTACTGCACCGGCAAGGCCCGAGCGGAATAAGTCTGTAAAATGCAGCACTAATAAAATCAAAATAGCGATGCTGGTCAGCAAGTCAAAAACAGCGACTTTATTCACGGTCAGCGGGGTTTTTGGGCGCAGATAGCGGCCTAGAGTGGTGACAAAGCCTAAAAAAATAATGACTAAATAAAACAGATGAAAAATTTGCTGCAGCCAATTAGACAGGTTAAACCCGCTATCGACGAGCGCTACTCCGATGCCAACAAGGCTGATAACAATAGTAAACTTGTTCAATAGCCGATACGGTAGGGCTGCGTGCATAGCCTAAATCCAGGATAGGAATAACCAGAATACTTATACTCCTTTTTTTAGCGGTCTACTAAGGCTGCTTACAAATAAACGTAACGATTTATGACATTGTCCGCCCTGATTTTTTGCAAAAATAAGCCACTCAAATGAGTGGCTTATTGTTAATAGCAGAGCAATTACCCTTAGCTGGCCTTCTTTTTACGCTGTACAAAGGATAAATTCAAAAAGTGCTCAAGCGAATCATCGGTAATATCTAACCACGGCTCTGGTAACTCTGGTGCTAAAGTACCGGTTAGCGTAGAACGATAAGCCTTTTCTCTAAAGCCCATGATGTTCTTAGCTTTGTCTTTTTTCCACTGCTTAAAGATTTCACCTTGTTTTTCCACGGCAAACTCTGGATAGTCCGTAGCATTATTCAAATCACGGATATACTTCGCTTGGAAGTCAATTTCTTCATCCGTATTCTCTACGGCGGCATAATCTGCCAACCAGCGTTGCTCATCAGCTTCACGCTCTGCCAGCTCAGGCAGTTCGATTTGATCCATAATCACATCACGAGCATACCAAGCTTGCGCATCAAACATATTAAAAGTGAAGTACTGATCTTGCATCCCGAGATAAATCAACTTGGGATTCGGCTGCCAAAAGATACCCTTATAGAGGTTTGCAGGGTAGAGGCAGTTATGAGTTTGCAAGCGCAACTCATCCGGTAGGAAGCGGAAATGGAACAGATATCCGGTACACATAATCACGGCATCAAAACGCTGGCTGGTCCCATCGGCAAAGTGGGCAACATCCCCTTCAAAATGAGTGAGTAGTGGCACTTCTTTGATACCATCAGGCCAATCATAACCTAGGGCTTTGGTGCGATAGCTGATAGTGACGGACTTGGTGCCGTATTTATAACACTGCGTACCAATATCTTCGGCAGAATAGCTGCTGCCCACGAGTAAGATATCTTGGTCTTTAAACTCTAAGGCATCGCGGAAATCATGCGCGTGCAATACCCGGCCTGGGTACTCTTCAAACCCTTCGAAATAAGGCATATTTGGCGTTGAGAAGTGACCGGTTGCCACGACGACGAAATCAAATTCATCCGTCTCTTGCTCACCTGTCTTATGGTTCATGACGGTCACAGTAAATTTTTCTGTTTCATCATCAAAGGTTACCCAACGTACAGGGCACTCAAAACGGATATATTTGCGAATATCCTGCTGATCGATACGACCCATAATGTAGTCTTTAAGGACTTCACGCGGCGGGTACGACGGGATAGGCTCACCAAAATGCTCTTCAAAAGAGTAATCGGCAAATTCTAAACATTCTTTGGGGCCATTCGACCACAGGTAGCGATACATGCTGCCATGGACAGGCTCACCATTTTTATCTAGGCCGGTACGCCAAGTGTAGTTCCACATACCGCCAATATCATTTTGTTTTTCATAACATACTATCTCAGGCAGATTCTTAAATCTGGCTAAACGTGCTGCTTCGAAAGCACGCAACTGCGCCAAACCGCTTGGACCCGCTCCTAAAATAGCAATTTTTTTCCTAATCAAGACTAACTCCTTTAAAAGTAATGAGTTATTACTATAACATGTTTAGAGAAGTCGTGTTTTTAGTGAGTTTCTAGAATATGCAGGGCAAGTATGGTGGCTGTTAGCGCATAAGGCGTGGTTTTTATTTTTAAGTTTTACTGGAGAGTTTGCGATAGATTTTAGAATATTTTTGGCAATAAAAAAGCCCCACTTTTTAGTGAGGCTATCTATCTCTGAGTTACTTTATTAACCGCTTTTTTATGGCCGCTACTTTCTACTTAGCACTGGTGACGTTAGGGTAAAGTTAGCAGCGCTAAGGGCTATTTATATTTAGTTATATCAAGGGTTCCGAGGCGCTGATAGGCTGTAATGGTTCATCTACTTTACCTTTTTCAGTTTGGTCCACCACTTTAGCCCCTACCAAGTCACCAACCACGTTGCCGAAAGTGAAGATCATATCTACTAAGATATTGATACCCGCCGTCAAGGCGACAATTTCTATAGGTAGACCAGCTTGGGTAAAGACAATCGACATCCCAATTAACCCAGCCCCTGGTACGCCCGCTGTGCCGATAGCTGCCATAGTCCCAATGATAACAATAGTGGCTAGCTCAGGGATAGATAAAGTCATTCCCATAATTTCTGAAGCAAAGATGACGGCCACACCAAAGCGTAAGGCCGTACCATTCATATTGACGGTAGCGCCAATAGGCAAAGTCAATTTGGCGACACGCTCACCAATGCCCGCTTTTTCTGCACATTTAATAGTAATGGGCAAGGTGCTAAGACTGCTGCTAGTGACAAATGAGGTAAAAGCGGCCTCTTTGATATCTTTATAAAACTGGATGACTTTCACACCAAAAATTTTCAGTATGATTGGGAAAACCACCCCCACCAATATCAGCACACCAAGATAAGAGGTGCCGATGAATTTGCCAAGAGCAATGACAACGTCTAAGCCCTGAGTACCAAAAGTATTGGCGGTAATGCCTAACACCCCGATAGGAGCATATAACAAAATACCGTTGAGAATTTTTGCCACAACTTCATTACACGCTTCGAGCATTTTGAACAACAATTCGCCCATTTCTTGTTGTTTTAGGTCTGCTGAATGCCGCATAAATAAAATAGCCAATCCTGCAATCACGGCTACGAAGACCACGGCCAAGATATCGCCTTGCGCAAAGGCATTGAAGATATTGCTAGGCACCATGTTTAGCAAGGTATCGATAAAGGAGGGGCGAGTAGGCGCTTCCATAGCCACATCTGTTGGCAGGGAAAATCCAGCGCCAGGGTGGGTTATTTTGGCTAAAAAGATACCGACGACCACTGCGATGCCGGTTGAGATAATATAAAAAGGAAAGATTTTCAGGCCAATACGGCCCAGCTCTTTAGGGTTTGAGTGGTTGACAGCTACCATCAAAGAGAAAATGACCAGAGGAATAACGATCATTTTTAATAGATTTAAGAATAGCGTACCGAATGGCGCTAAAAAGCTGCTGTGTTCTCCCAACACGAGGGCGAGTAAGATACCGATTAAAAAGCCGCCGGTCATCTTGACCATAAACGACATACCGGTGTACCAACGCCAAATCATTCCCATTATTCTCTCCTATTATTACTGCTAGCTGCCCTTATTAGGCAGACATTACATGGAGATGGGCAATGGAATAGCGTGATTGTAGACATTCCATTGTCCACCATTTTGTTCCTTTGAGCGCTGGCATGGTAGAGACCTGAACTCATTTAAGCAAGCGAATTATAAGCAGTCTCGGATTCCATTTATTCTTACTAAAAGACCTGTTTTACAGACAGGAGTTGTGGGGCTATCTGCGGTAGTCGCAATATTTTGGCAGGATTTTTGAGCAGTTTTTGATAGGAGTAATATCTAGAGCGCCTTATTAGAGTAGCTAGAGTGTGCTTTACTTTGAGCGCCCATCAAGAATAGCGCTATTAGGTTGCATGGTATCTATTACCGCTCAGTAATGCTATGCAACAAAGCAGATAAGCCCTGTAAATGATTTAAATCTATAGTTATTACTATGATTAAATGCAATATGAGCTATATTAACAAGCACAGCGACGCAAGAACAATGCAGAAAAATAAGGAGTGTTTATGTCTGCGACCAAAGAAGAGATAGTGGCCTTTTTGGCAGTAGAGTTTCCTACGGCCAATTGCACAGTAGAAGCAGTAGGGAATAACGGGGCGACCTTATCGCGCGCTATTGGCCCAGACGATCTGCGTCCTGGGGGCACGGTATCAGGCCCGGTATTGATGGCCCTGGCTGATGTCGCCCTGTACGTCGCTATATTGGGTAAAATTGGTATCGTACCGTTGACCGTGACCACCAGCCTAAACATTAACTTTTTGCGTAAACCCTCAGCAGAGGCACGTATTATTGCGGAATGCAGCCTAATAAAAGTAGGGCGCACCCTAATAGTAGGTGAGGTGTCTTTATATTCAGAAGGCTCTAGCGACTTGGTAGCGCATGTGGTGGGCACCTATGCCATCCCGCCTAATCGCTAAATTTAACTTATAATAAATAATCTTATATCGCTAGCAAGGAAGCTAACACTATGAATAATCCTACCCCCACCATCTCAACGAGTAATACTACCGCTATAAAAGAAGCCGTTAATGGTCAACTTATCGAGGTAAAAACTCCCAAAAAACAGCCGTTTTATGATTTTTATTTAGATGAGCATCAAAATATGGCTTGTCGTCGACTGCATTTCGCCGGCAGTAGCTTTGGTCTATTAGGCTTGGCTAAGGCTATTAAAAGCCGCTCAGCGAAACCTTTAATTAAAGGCATTGCTGCAGGTTATGCCTGTGCTTGGGCAGGCCATTTTTTCTTTGAAAAAAACAAACCGGCTTCTTTTAAATCTCCGCTTAAGAGCTTTGCTAGTGACTTCCGGATGTATGGCGATGTGCTGCGTGGTAATTTAAGCTTAAAGGATAAGACGTTGGATAAGGTGCGTTAACGACATCTAGGCTTTACTAGGACAGATTAACAAACAGCAGACATAAAAAAAGTAAGTTATGAAATACCAGTAAATAACCCCAGTGCTAGCACTGGGGTTATTGATGATTAAGCGGCGCGGGCAACCGTCTTAATCGCCAAACTCGGTACCTGCAGCTGCCATATCGAGCAGTATCTCAGCCGGTGCAAAACGCTCACCATATTTCTCTGTTAGCTCCTGGCTACGTTTAACGAAGTTATCTACCCCTACTGAGTTGATAAACTGCAGCGTGCCGCCTAAGTGCGGCGCAAAGCCCCAACCAAAGATCGAGCCTATATTGGTATCAGCCACCGAGCGCACGACTTTCTCTTGATAGCACTTCGCCGCTTCATTGGCTTGCACATAGAGAAGACGGTCAATGAGGTCCTGCATAGGCGGCTGCTCAGCTTTTACAGGGAAGTGTTCTGCGAGTCCTGACCATAGCTTCTTACTCTTGTCCTCGCCATAGTCATAAAAACCTTTACCAGCTTTGCGGCCCAAGCGCTCCAAATCACCACCTAACTTGTATAAGACCGCGTCACCAGGATGTTCATCAAGAGGCTTGCCTTCCGCTTGCAAATCTTTGCGGGTTTGCTCTTTGACATGCATGGCCAGACCTAAAGATACCTCATCTTGCAAGGCTAATGGCGGCATTGGCATCCCGGCCTTCACACCCGCTACTTCAATGCTGCGGGGATTGATGCCTTCGCCTACCATCGCCAGCCCCTCATTGATGTAAGTGCCAAAGACGCGTGAGGTGTAGAAGCCGCGCGAATCATTAACCACGATAGGCGTCTTACCAATCTGCAGAACATAATCAAAAGCTTGGGCCAGCGTCGCATCATCGGTCTCTGCGCCCACAATGATTTCGACCAAAGGCATCTTATCCACAGGTGAAAAGAAATGCAGACCGATAAACTGCTGAGGACGCTGACTGTTAGCGGCTAAGCCAGTGATCGGCAGGGTAGAGGTGTTAGAAGCATAAATTGCGGACTCAGGGATAACCGCTTCAGCTTGCTGGGTACATTTCGCTTTGATCTCGCGATCTTCAAAGACCGCTTCAATCACCAGATCACAGCCTTGTAGATCGGCATAATCGACCGTGGTTTTGATTTTATCGAGCAAGGCCTGTTTTTTCTCTTCGGTAGAGCGTTTACGGCTGATGGCTTTATCTAAAATCTGTTGCGAGTACAGTTTGCCTTTTTCAGCGTTCTCCAAGCTGGTATCTAGCAGTACCACCTCCATGCCAGCCTTAGCGCTCACGTAGGCAATACCCGCGCCCATCATACCCGCGCCCAATACCCCAACTTTGCTCATCTTATGCGCAGCAAAGCCTTCGGGACGAGATTGGCCTTTTTTGATTTGGTTGAGCTGAGTCCACATTGAGGTAATGAGGTTATTGGCCACTGGCGACATGACACACGCTGTAAAAAAGCGCGACTCAAGCTCAAGGGCGGTATCTATATCTAATACACTGCCTTCAAAGATAGCCGACAAGATATGAGTGATTGCCGGATAATTGCCATGGGTCTTTTGATAAGCCATAGCAGGAGGTACGGCCATAGATTGAGTGATATTATGGCTTTTGCCGTCCCCGCCAGGCACTTTAAAGCCTTTTTTATCCCAAGGCTGCGTAGCCTCTGGATTGGCTTGAATCCACTGTTTCGCTTGAGCCAATAAGTCGTCTTCATCGGTTGCTAAGGCATCGATAATGCCTAACTCTAGCGCTTTGGCTGGACTCAGCTCGCTCCCTTGGGTGATGAGCTCAATGGCTTTTAGCATCCCTACCAAGCGCAGCATACGCTGCGTGCCACCACCGCCGGGCAGCAGGCCAATCTTGACCTCTGGCAGACCCAGCTTAGTGCGAGGCAAGTCGATACAGATACGATGGTGACAAGCCAACGTGACCTCTAATCCGCCGCCTAGTGCCGTACCATTGATAGCGGCGACCACCGGCTTACCACAAGTTTCAATCTGTCGTAAACTGCGCTTTAAGGTTTCCACCAGCTCAAAGGCTTGCTCGCTTGTGGATATCGTCGCTAGCTGGTCGATATCACCACCCACGATAAAGGTGCTCTTGCCCGAGGTCAGAACCATACCTTTAGCATTATCATCATTGACGAAGCTTTGTGCTACTTGGGTAAATTCTTCATTGAATTTATCACCGATGACGTTCATTTTTCTGTCTTTTTGGTCAATAGTGACGACCAATACGCCATTGTCATCGAGTTCAGCGCTGAACATTGACAAGCCATTGATATTACTTTTGCTATCCGTAGTCATAAGGGGTCCTTTTATTCATGCTATGTATATGGTCACTATCAGGGATATAGCGTATGGGTTTATACGCGCTCGATGATCGTAGCGATCCCCATACCACCACCCACGCACAAGGTAATCATGCCGGTTTTAAGATCACGGCGTTCAAGCTCATCCAGCAAGGTGCCCATCAATATGGTACCGGTAGCGCCCAGTGGATGCCCCATAGCAATTGCCCCACCATTCACGTTGACGATGTCCAAAGAGATACCCAGCTCTTTGGCGGTAACCATAGGCACTACGGCAAAGGCTTCGTTAATCTCCCAAAGATCAATGTCTGAGGCTTTCATACCGGCTTTTTCCAAAGCTTTTTGACAAGAGGCAATGGTGCCATCTAGCATGATAGTCGGCTCCGAGCCCACAACAGCACCCATCACAATTCTGCCACGCGGTTTCAGCCCTGCTCTTTCCCCGGCTTCTTTGCTAGCAATAATACAGGCAGCAGCCCCATCGACGATCCCTGACGAGTTGCCGGCATGATGCATAGGGGTAACGCTTTCAATCTCTGGGTATTTATCTAAGACTACGGCATTGAAGCCCATCTCTCCGAGTTTGGCAAAAGAGGGTTTCAGTCCTGCCAATTTATCCACGCTGGTATCAGGGCGGATGGTCTCATCTGTGTCTAATAAGAGCATGCCATTGATATCGTTGACCGGCACTACCGACTTAGCAAAATAGCCCTTTTCCCAAGCAGCAGCGGCGCGGTGATGAGATTGGGTGGCAAAAGCATCTACGTCGCTACGAGTAAAGCCATGAATACCGGCTAGTGCATCGGCGCCCACCCCTTGTGGGACATAGCCTATTTGCGAGTTGATGCGAGGATCGCTGTACCAAGCGCCCCCATCTCCGCCTAGGGGGATGCGGCTCATAGACTCTACACCGCCTGCGACTACCATATCCTCCATACCTGACATGACTTTAGCCGCTGCTAAGTTGATCGACTCTAGACCTGAGGCACAAAAGCGTGACTGCGTAATCCCTGCTACCCGCCGGTCCCAACCCGCATCCAAGACCGCCATACGAGCGATGTCTGAGCCTTGCTCGCCTACAGGAATGACGCAGCCGAGGACCAAATCATCGACCATGCTGGTGTCTAAATTATTGCGCGATTCTAAAGCTTGCAGCACAGTACGTGCCATCCAAACCGGCGAGGCTTGATTGAGACCACCTCCAGGCTTGCCTTTACCGCGTGGGGTGCGGACGTAATCATAAATATAGGCTGACTGATTCATATAAATCCTTTTATATCTTGATAGTCTAAAGAGCGTTAAATAGGTTTAGAGAAAAAACCCTTAATAATTTATTAAACTATTAAGGGTTGTGTAGACTATTTTTAACTCAGATCTATTAACCTAGTTCTGGTCGCTGGGCCAAAATATTGTCATATTGCTGGCGGAGCGCTTTCTTATCAATCTTACCCGTGCCTGACACAGGGAGCTCATCAACAAAAATAATTTTTTCGGGAACCTGCCAGCTGGCCACATTTTCTTTATACAAGTCTAGTAATTCCTTTTCACTCACTTCGTGACCTGGATTTACCGAGATAATGACGACTGGCCGCTCATCCCATTTAGGGTGGTAAGCACCGACTGCAGCGGCAAGATTTATGGCGGGATGATTTAGGGCGATCGCCTCAAGCTCTACAGACGAGATCCACTCTCCACCTGACTTAATCAAATCTTTCGCGCGATCACGGATGGTCACATAACCATCCTCATCGATACTAGCGATGTCACCGGTATCAAACCAACCATCAGGCTCAAGCGCTGATTCTTCGAAGCCAAAATAGGTGTCCATGACCCAGTAGCCTCGAGCCTGAATATTGCCTCGAGCGATGCCGTCATTGGGCAATAAACGGTTGTTATCTTCGCCATCGACAATACGCAACTCCACCCCAAAGGACGGGCGACCTTGCATCATTCTCCGCGCTACCATCTCATCGTCATTCAAGTCTTTGTGTTTGAGTTTGACCGTCCGATTCATGGTGCCAAGCGGACTCATCTCAGTCATACCCCACGCGTGAATGGTGTCACTATCAAAGTCATCTCTTAAGGTACGGAACATAGACTCAGGGCAGGGCGTACCACCAATACCAGTACGATTCAATGAGCTAAGCTTACTACCGCGTGCTTTGGCAGCATCAATTAGGCCTTTCCAAATAGTAGGTACCCCTAGCGCTAGAGTCACCTGATAAGTATCAATCAAAGTGACCAGACTGTCGCCGTCTAGCTTTGGTCCTGGCAAGATTAGAGCAGCACCTGCCAAAGCGGTACTATAAGGAAGGCCCCAAGAGTTGGCATGAAACATAGGAGCGACAGGCATTACGATGTCTTGCGCCGACATGCCTATAGCATCTGGGAGGCTAATAGCATAGGTGTGGATAATGGTGGTGCGATGGGTGTATAGCACGCCTTTGGGATTACCGGTCGTACCTGAGGTATAGCATAAAGAGCTGGCCTGATTTTCGTCCAAGATAGGCCACTCAAAATCATCTGATTGTGCATTCACTAAATCATCATAGAAAATGACGTCTGGGATAGCTGCGAGCACCTTCTCGTTAGGAGCGGTCATACAGACAAATTTTTCGACATTAGGAAGAGCAGGCTTAATGGCCTGAATTAGCGGCAAGAAAGTATCTTCAAAAAAGACGACTTTATCGTCGGCATCATTAATTATATAAATAAGTTGTTCAGGGAATAGTCGCGGATTAATAGTATGACAAACCAAGCCACTGCCCGACACGCCATACCAGATTTCTAGATGACGGCGGTTGCTCCAAGCAATAGTGGCAACTCGGTCTTGTTGCTCTAGTCCTAAAGCCATTAAAGCATTGGCCAAGCGTTTAGAATTACTATGAATCTCAGACCAATTGCTCTCAGTGGTCGAGCCATCGGTCTCACAAGAGACCACTAGAGTGTCGCCATGGTAGCGATCGGCGTGTTTGATCAAATCACTGACCAATAGAGGGGTGTTCATCATTTTGCCTAACATAATTTTTCGTCCTTGAAAATTATAGAGAGAATTGTGAAATCAACTTAAAACTAAGTTGCTGACTACAGTATGTCCTTGTACTGAGTAATAGGTATTGTCATAAGCAAAAATTTTTTAAATCATTATTTTATGTCCCTAACAAGTTGTATAGTAGGAAATTAAAAGTAGATTATCAATATCATAAATGGCGATAGTAACGATGATTACTGATTGTTAGCACATATTAAATAGTTTATTAATATTTTTTATAATATAGCACCTATCCCAAAAATGCCCGACCAAATCCACCTAGGTTGTCAGCAATGTGCAGCGCTACACTGACGGATATTGAGAATTAATTGATGCCTTTGTGATTATATTGACTGAGGGTCAGCGGCGCGGGATGCTCAATGATAAAGTGCCGTTATATGTCTTGTTTGATGTTTTTATGAGCGTCTATGAAAAATAGCCCAACAAATACACCAACACAAGCTAAGGGCAAGCCAAGGGATAGGTAGGATTTGCTTGGACAGATTAGGAAAATAGCAGACACAAAAAAACGCTCGAAGCGTTATATATAAAGGTATACAGAGGTGTTTGGGAGAGGTTGGGACAGGATAGGAAAACTAGGATTTGATAAGATTGGCGGTGAAGGAGGAAGTCAAACTATTTTTTTAAGTTATTGATATATAAGTATTTAATATAATGCATCTAAGTATTAGACCATCAAATAGACCAGCAGTGTTACAGTATTGGATGTAATGTAAATAATGGGATTTATCTCACTAATAATTGTATCAAGATATTACTTAAAAATATCCATGCGCATAGCACCGTTATAGACTCATCTAAGGTATATATTATCACCAAAAAACTCTTTTTAATATCAGTATTTCGATAGCTTTTACAAATTAGATAAATAGCAAACAAAAGTTTAATAAATTTATATTTATCTAATATCACTTTGCCTTGCAGCACACTAACCGCTACAATCTGACGTCATATTACCTACTCAATGACATAGATTGAATCGCCTTATGAATAAGCAACAGCTCGCTAAAAAAATATGGCAATCTGCCAATAAAATGCGCTCTAAGATTGAAGCTAATGAATACAAAGACTACATTATCGGTTTCGTGTTCTATAAATTTTTATCGGATAAAGAGGAGCAGTTTTTAAGAGCGAATGACTTTACCAATCAAGACATTATGGGCTTAAGTGAGGAAGATACTGAAACAGTAGAGTTTATCAAAAATGGTATCGGCTACTTTATCGCTTATCCTCATCTGTTTTCAACATGGATCGATAAAGGTAGTGATTTTGATATCTCTGATGTGCGTGATGCCTTGTCAGCGTTTTCACGCAACATCAAACATAAAAAGGTATTTGAAGGTATCTTTGATACGCTACAAACGGGGTTAAGTAAGCTTGGCGAGAACGCCAAATCACAGAGTAATGCCGCTAGTAGTCTTATATATTTGATTAAAGATATACCAATGGAAGGCAAGCAGGACTACGATGTGCTCGGCTTTATTTATGAGTACTTGTTAGGGATGTTTGCTGCCAATGCAGGCAAAAAGGCGGGGGAGTTTTATACACCACATGAAGTGTCACTACTCATGTCTGAGATTATGGCATACCACTTAAAAGATCGTGAGAAGATCGAAATTTATGATCCAACCAGCGGCTCAGGTTCACTACTGATCAATATCGGTCAATCAGTATCACGTCATATTGACGACAAAAACAATATTAAATACTACGCCCAAGAGCTTAAGCAAAATACCTATAACCTCACTCGCATGAACCTTATCATGCGCGGTGTGTTACCCGCCAATATTGTCACCCGTAATGCCGATACGCTAGAAGATGATTGGCCATACTTTGATGAGTCTGATCCTGTTAATAGCTATCAGCCGTTATATGTTGATGCTGTGGTATCTAATCCGCCTTACTCACAAGAATGGCAACCAAAAAACAAAGAATCTGACCCACGTTATGCCCGCTTTGGACTTGCGCCAAAGGGCAAGGCAGATTTTGCTTTTTTATTGCATGACTTATATCACTTAAAGCCTGACGGTATCATGACCATTGTACTACCGCATGGCGTGCTGTTCCGTGGCGGTGATGAAGAAACTATTCGTAAAAATCTGATTGAGAATAATCATATTGACGCTATTATCGGACTGCCTGCCAATATCTTTTTTGGTACAGGCATCCCAACTATCATCATAGTGCTAAAACAAAAACGATCCAATACAGATATCTTAATCGTTGATGCCTCAAAAGGCTTCATCAAAGCGGGTAAAGACAACCAGCTACGGGCGTCCGACATCAAGAAAATCACGGACGCGGTCATCAACCGTGAGAATATCGACAAGTACGCGCGTGTAGTCAGTCAAGATGAGATTCGAAAACAAAACTATAATCTCAACATACCGCGCTATGTGGACTCATCCAACGATGCGCAGACGTGGGACATATATGCCACTATGCTTGGCGGTATTCCCCAGCATGAAATTGACCAACAGCAGCGCTACTGGCAAGCATACCCTAGCTTGCGAGAGACCTTGTTTACGCAAATAAAGGATATGCCTTACTATCAATTGACAACAACGGACATCGAACAGCGTATTTATCAAAACCAAGATGTTAAGGCATTCTTTGAGCGCTATCGAGCATCCTTTGCCACTTTTTCTGACTATCTGTATCAGCAGCTGATTGATCATGTCATAACGCTGAAAATCCCTAGACAAGAAAATATATTGGCAAATGATATATTCACGCGCTTGCAAGGGTTTGAGCTGATTGATAAATACACCGCTTATCAGTCGCTTGATGATTTATGGCAACCTATCATGATAGATCTTGAAATTATTCAGACCGAAGGCTTTGCTGCTACCAAAAAAGTTGTGCCAAACATGGTGACAAAAAAGGTAAAAGGCAAAGAGCAAGAAGTACAAGAAGGCTGGGTTGGGCATATCTTGCCATTTGATTTGGTACAGCGGCAGCTACTCGCTGATGAATTACAGCAATTGCAAGATAAAGAAAGCCGCTTGAGCGTGGTGAGCGGTGAGCTTGATACGCTAATAGATGAGCTAGATGAAGAGCAAAAAGAGAACCTACTCAATGACAGCGGTAGCAGCTTTTCGGTCAGTGACGTTAATAAAGCGCTTGATACAGCCTATGCTGATATCGAAACCCCTGAGATTACGGCATTAAATGATTACCTAGACTTTTTAGACACCAAACCAAAAAAGCCCGCTAAGCTTGATTATGTCGCCAATGAGTCAGCCGTTAATTGGGACAACATCGAAGCCAATATAGGCGGTGATTATGGTAAGTCTAAAGTCAGTGCCTATATCAAGACCTTACAAGCCACGCATGAGTTTGCAGAAGGCAGCGATGAAGCAGTGCTAGTGCAGATCAGCGATTTACTAGAGGAAGAAAAAACGCTCAAGCTTGAAATTAAACACGACAGCGATGCCTTGCATCAGCTGACTAAAGAGACAATCGAGGCGCTAGACGATGACGCTGTGAATGATTTACTCAACCATAAATGGATCGTACCGCTTCATCACGCCATGATGCAGCTGGCAGACGATGTGGTCAGCGACCTAACGCAGCAGACGCAAGCGCTTGCCGATAAGTACGCGGATACTTATATGGACACCACAAAGCAGCTCGCAGCGGCTGAAGATAATCTAGCAAGTATGATCGATCAGCTTACGGGTGATACGTTTGATATGGCAGGATTGCAGGCGCTACAGACGTTACTAAAGCAATAGAGTGCTAGAGGCTTATATAGGTAAAAAACGATAGAATTTACCTACATTGTTAAAATATGAGTAAATAAGCGCTTTATTTACCCATACCGAATAATATTAAAAAGTAGTATTGCACTTTTTAAAATAAGAGAATAATCATGGACACTAAGTTTTTGCTGTATACCACTGCTAGTGGCAATGTTGACGTCAATGTTTACCTTGAAGATGAAACACTGTGGCTGACTCAAAAGGAGCTTGCGACGCTGTTTGATGTGACGACGGCTACCATCAACTATCATTTAAAAGGCATTTTTGAAAGTAATGAGTTAGATCAAAATTCAGTTATTAGAAAATTTCTAATAACTGCCCGTGATGGTAAACAGTACAACACTTTGCACTATAATCTTGATGCCATTATCTCTGTTGGTTATCGAGTTAATTCAGCGCAAGCCACGCAGTTTCGTATTTGGGCGACTCAGATTCTAAAAGAGTTCATAAAAAAAGGGTTTGTGCTTGATGATGAGCGACTAAAGCAAGGTAAGACGGTTTTTGGTCAAGATTACTTTCGTGAGTTGTTAGAACGCGTCCGCTCCATTCGTGCAAGCGAGCGTAGAGTATGGCAGCAAGTCACCGATATCTTTAGAGAGTGTAGTATCGATTACGATAAAAACTCACCGATCACTCGTCAGTTCTATGCTCATGTACAAAATAAATTCCACTACGCCATCACAGGGCAGACAGCGGCTGAGATCGTCTACAGCAGTGCTGACAAAAATGCTGAAAATATGGGACTGACGACATGGAAGTCGTGCCCTGACGGTAGAGTGCTATTAAGCGATACGTTTACAGCAAAGAATTATCTGACAGAAAAACAAATCCGTCAGCTAGAGCGTGCGGTGACCAGTTACTTTGACTATATAGAGAGCCTGATCGAGCGCGGCGACAAAGATCAATTTACGATGGAAAAACTGGCAGACAGCGTCAATCGTTTTTTAAGCTTTAACGAGTATCAAGTACTTGACGGCTATGGCACAGTGTCAGCCGATCAAGCTAAAGCAAAGGCGCGAGTAGAGTATGCTGAGTTTAATAAAGCCCAAAAGATAGACTCTGATTTTGATAAAGAGATTAAGCAGTTATCGGAGCGCCTAAATGATAAGTAAACAACAAACACCCCAAATTCGCTTTACAGGTTTTAGTGAGGATTGGGTACAAAAAAAGCTAGTAGATGAAGTAATTTTCTTTTCAGGGCTAACCTATAGACCAAGTGATGTGGTTGACAAATTGGGTACTTTAGTACTTCGCTCATCCAACGTACAAAAAGGGGCTATCACATTAGGTGACAACGTTTACGTAAAGTCTGAAGTCGTAAACTCTCAAAACGTAGAAGTTGGCGATATTATCGTAGTTGTTAGAAACGGTTCTAGAAACCTTATTGGCAAACATGCCATGATTACAAAGTCTATGACCAATACTGTCATAGGTGCTTTTATGACAGGTATTAGAGCACCCGTCCCGTCATTTTTTAACACTTTGCTTGATACTCAAGAATTTGATGATGAAGTCAGTAAAAACTTAGGTGCGACAATCAATCAAATCACTGGTGGTATGTTTAAATCAATGAGCTTTTATTTACCTGAAAGCAACGAACAAACCGCTATAGGTAACCTTTTTCGAAATATCGATCAAACCATAGCTCTACAGCGCCGTAAGCATCAGCAGACTCAAACCCTTAAAAAATCATTACTCAGTAAAATGTTCCCAAAAAAAGGACAGATGCAGCCTGAGATTCGTTTAGAAGGCTTTAGTGGAGATTGGGTTGAGACAAAACTAGGAGATAAGGGTTACTGTAAGTCAGGTATTGGTTTTGCAATCAATGAGCAAAACGGTAAAGTAGGAATCCCTTTTTACAAAGTTTCAGATATGAACCTGACAGGTAACGAGATCATTATGAACAAGGCTAGAAGCTATGTAACTAATGACCAAGTTAGTCATAATAAGTGGAGTGTTTTTACAGAGTTGCCATCTATTATTTTTGCTAAAGTTGGAGCAGCTGTAATGCTTAATCGTAAAAGATTAATTTTAAAAGAATATTTATCTGACAATAACATGATGTCTTATATTTTGGGCGAGGAATGGGATTGTTATTTTTGCAAGCTCATTTTTGAAAATATATATTTACCTAATTTATCACAGGTCGGAGCACTACCTTCTATCAATGCGAGAGATGTAGAAGGTTTAATGATCTTAATACCTGATTTGAAAAAAGAACAAACCGCCATCGGTGAATGCTTTAAACAACTTGACGATACGATTAGCATTCAAGCCAAGCAGCTCAAAACCTTAGACAATCTTAAAAAAGCCTTATTGGCAAAAATGTTTGTATAACTCATCTAAGGCTTGCCCATGACCTTTGCATCCGAAGCTAAATTTGAAGACGCGCTAATCCATATCCTCAAGCAAAAAGGCTGGGAAGATGAGATTATCAATCGCCCAACCAAGCAAGATCTGATCGATAACTGGGCGCGTATCTTATTTGAAAACAATCGCGGTATCGACCGCCTCAATAACGTACCGCTGACGGATAGCGAGATGCAGCAGCTCATTGAGCAAATCAACACCTTAAAAACACCGCTTAAGCTAAACGGTTTTATCAATGGTAAAACCGTGTCAATCACTCGTGATAACCCAGACGATACCTTGCACCTTGGCAAAGAGATCAGTCTAAAGATATATGATCGTCATGAGATTGCCGCAGGGCAGAGCCGCTATCAGATTGTTAAGCAGGCACAATTCCCAACCAAGTCACCTGTGCTTCGTGACCGTCGTGGTGACCTCATGCTACTCATCAACGGCATGCCCGTCTTTCATATCGAGCTAAAGCGTAGCGGTGTGCCAGTCAGTCAAGCATGCAATCAAATTGAGAAATATGCCGAGGCAGGTATCTTTACAGGACTGTTTGCATTGGTACAGATATTTGTCGCTATGAACCCTGAGCAGTCGGTTTATTTTGCCAATCCTGATGGCAACTTCAATCCTGATTATTACTTTAGCTGGGCGAACTTCTATAATGAGCCATATACCAGCTACAAGGATATAGCTGGCTCATTGCTGTCTATTCCTATGGCGCATCAGATGATCGGCTTTTATACCGTAGCGGATAAGGCAGATGGTGTACTAAAGGTCATGCGTAGCTACCAGTATTACGCTGCCAATGCCATTTCTGATAAGGTGTCTACCACCAAATGGCAGGATGCTAATAGTCAGCTTGGCGGCTATATCTGGCATACCACAGGCTCAGGCAAGACCATGACCAGCTTTAAGTCCGCGCAACTGATTGCCAGCTCACAAGACGCAGATAAAGTGATTTTTTTGATGGATCGCATTGAGCTTGGCACACAGTCATTCATACAGTATCAAAACTTTGCTGATGATAAAGAGGGCGTGCAAGATACGGATGATACCCATACACTGATCGGCAAAATAAAAAGTAGTGATCCAAAGGACACCTTGATCGTCACTTCTATTCAAAAAATGAGCAATATCGAAGCAGATAGTAGCGGTATGAACGCTCATGATCTCAGGGTCATGCAGGACAAGCGTTTAGTATTCATTATTGATGAAGCGCATCGCTCAACCTTTGGCGATATGCTTAAAATCATTAAGAAAACCTTCCCAAATGCGATATTCTTTGGCTTTACAGGTACGCCCATTCACGATGAGAACCAGCGCAAAATGAACACCACCGCTGATATCTTTGGTGATGAATTGCATCGATATAGTATCGCTGATGGTATTCGTGACAAGAACGTCTTAGGCTTTGATCTGTATCGTGTAGCGACGTTTAAGGATAAAGAAGTCCGTAGCGCTGTGGCATTACAGCAAGCCAAAGCTGATGACGAAAAGGAAGCGTTAGCAGATGAGCAAAAGCGTAAAAAGTATTATGAGTTTATGAATGATGTTGCTATGGCAGGGCATAAACAAGCTGATGGCACTTATGTAAAAGGTATTGAGGATTACTTGCCAAAAGAGCAGTATTTGACTGACGAGCACCAAAACATGATGGTCGAAGACATCTTAGATAACTTTCCGACGCTTAGCCGAGGCGGTAAATTTCATGCCATATTCGCTACCAGTAGCATCATTGAAGCCATCACTTACTATCGCTTGCTAAAAACACAAACTCAAGCGCAAGGTCTCAATCTAAAAATAAGCGCATTATTTGATGCCAACGAAGGCAATGAGAAGACATCCGCTTTTAAAGAGCGCGGCATGGCTGAGATCATCACTGACTACAATAGTCAATATGACAAAGACTTTAAAATAGCCAGCCACAGCAAGTTTAAAAAGGATCTTGCCAATCGTTTGGCACATAAAGAGCCGTATCAGTTTATTGAGCGCACGCCAGATCAACAGCTAGACATACTGATCGTCGTTGAACAAATGCTGACAGGGTTTGATTCTAAATGGGTCAATACTTTATATATTGATAAGCTCATACGCTACGAGAATATCATTCAAGCGTTCTCGCGTACCAACCGCTTATTTGGTCACGAAAAGCCCTTTGGTACGATTCGCTACTATCGCAAGCCTTATACCATGGAGCGCAACATCGCGGCTGCCATTAAGTTGTATTCTGGCGATAAGCCAATCGGTCTGTTTGTCGATAAGCTTGAGAGTAACTTGGCTAAAATGAATAGTGTTTTCGCTGAGATACAAACAGTATTTAATGCAGATGGTATAACCAATTTTGAAGCGCTTCCTAATGCTGAGGCAAGCCAAGCGAAATTTGCCAAGCTGTTTAAACAATTGAACGATCATTTAGAAGCAGCAGATATCCAAGGCTTCACGTGGGATAAGCTTAGCTATGATTTTGATGATACTAGTGTCACGCTGAGCTTTGATGAGCAAACCTATCTGGTACTAGCCATACGTTATAAAGAGCTGTTTCAAGGTGGTTCATCGAGCGGATCAGGTGATGTGCACTTTGATATCTCAGGGCATTTGACCCAGATTAATACCGATAGAATAGATACCGAGTATCTAAACGAGCGCTTTAATAAGTATATTGAATCACTTGAATTAGGCGATGCTGAGCAAGCGCTAAATGAATTACACAAAGCCTTTCCGACGCTAAGTGTTGATGAGCAAAAATACGCCAATATATTCTTGAATGATGTACAGCGAGGTAAGGTCAAAGTCGAAGTGAATAGTACCTTTAAAGACTATATCGTTGACTATCAAGTAAAAGATCAGAACGATACTATTCAGCAATTTGCAGATAGCTTAGGACTGGATGTGGTTCAGCTTCGAGCACTTTTAGACAACGCTGTGACTGAGGTCAATATTAACGAGTTTGGACGCTTTGATGAGCTAAAAAACACCGTGAATAAAGACAAAGCCAAAGCGTATTTTGAAACACTTGAAGGCAGCAGTATCCCTATGTTTAAGGTTAATATGAAAGTTGATGCGGCGTTAAGGGCTTTTGTATTGAGGGAGGGTAAGCTTGAGTAGAGGCTATCTGATGTATAAAAAATGATAAGGAAGTGAAATTAAATTCTAGAGCAACGTTTTTATAGGCATAACCTAAGATGAACAATATTGTTATCAAGACGATTCAGCCCTTGGATATACTAAGAGTAGACACTGCCGAAAAAAACGATATCGTCAGTGATGTCTTCACTGGTAATGTATTTCATGAAAATAAAGACATATCTGTTTATTTTAAAGCGTATGCTTATGATCATCCGAATGTGGCTACAGGTGATCGAGGTCTACTTAATGAAATTATTGGCTACTTGATTTGTGACTTATATAAAGTACCGCAACCTGAGCAAGCGTTTTTAGTATTGATGCCAAAAGATAGTCTTATTCATCTATGGAGTAGTCTTAGTGATCGCCTCAAAAAAAGCTATGAGACTAACGACGTTATTCCTATGTTTGCTACACAGCGTATGTATGCCAAGGCATTATCGCTTAGATATAATCATAGCAGACAAGCTGTAGAACGTGAGCTCACCAAGTGGCCACATTTTAAAGAAGCGCTAATCTGTGACGAAATCATGGCAAATACAGATCGGCTACCTCGTAACATTCTAACCGCCAACGCAAAAGACTTTTGGTTAATCGATAACGGTAAACTTGCCATAGAAGATGGTACAAATTGGCAGTCAACAGATCTGATTGAGCATAATAACTATAGTAACTATTTGGCTGATCTAGTGATCAAAGATATACAGGCTGATAGCAAAAAAGGCAATCTTATTATACAAACAGCATTAAAGAAATTTAAAGCCATTAGGCAGATCACAGCTGAATGTGAGTTTTGGATAGAGGTGTTAGCAAGTGATCAAGATCGTGAAATATGGCAGAAATTCTTAGCATTTTTGCAAAGTAGAGATCATAATATCACTCATATTTTAAGTGAGCGCTATGGGATGCTGTCATTATGAATTGGACAAGCTTACTACAACCTAAACATACTACGGATTCTTTCATTAAGGGTCATTTTTTTGTCATCAAGTTCACACCTGATATTATTGCCAAAGAAGTATTTAACTTAGGTATTGGTTTTATAGAAGAAGGCAGCGAGGCAATTCGTTTTAAGTTAGCTCATTCGAGCTTACAGGGCTTTGCCTGTATCTACGGTAAAAACGCCGTTCAAGGTCTAAGACTGTTATTACAGTCTATCTCAACATCATTAAACACTGTAGGATACTCGTATCCGCCTTCTTCACAGCTGACCTATATGCCACTAATGCCTATTAAGGGTTTATCTATAGAAGCGATTCTAGACTCGTTATATCGTGATTATGTACATATGGATCACTTTCAAGAAAAGAAAAAATCGACAGTGCCTATTCTTAACACAGTAGAGCTACGTAAGGGATTAAAGCAAAGCTTAAAGAGTATTAATAAAACTGACTATTATCAGGAAGAAGATATCCTGCTAGAGAGCAATATTGATAGTAGTGAGATTGCTTTAGATCTACCTATTTGGCGACCACAGCAAGTAGATAGCCTTTTTGAAAACGATTGTCTATTTGCAACTGTAGTGTCAGCTGATTATCTAGAAAAAAACGCCCTAAGTTTTAATTTAGATTATTTGGGTTGTAGTAATATACAAAAAGCATGTTTTTTAACAGGCCAAGAGGCTAAAGCTGGTTTATTTATATATCGTCCATCGCCTAATGAACGCATTACGCAAGATGTCATCGATACTATCGATAGCCATATAGAAAAATCGTTGTATACTCTAAAGCATCTAAGACAAAAAGAAGGATATAATATTGAAATGGATGTTTTATATAGCGAAGAAGAGGTTTACAGCAAGGTAGCTGCTTTTGTAACTTAGCTATAATTTGTATAAATAAGCATCATCAAAGTAATACAATAAAGGGCAGATCATCTAAATGGGTGTCTGTTTTTTTTGCTAATAAGTTCGTTTTACCTCTATGCTAACCCTAATGATCCATTCAAAATTGAAGCTTATACTTTTATGTTCAACCACTACCAAAGCCTCTTGTCCTAAGCCTAACTCAGCAGCTAACCGAACAAGAATGGCTTGAATTTAAGCATAACTTTCATAGCCCTGATGAGATCGGTAAGCGTATCTCTGCACTTGCCAATGGCGCGTGCTTGGCTGGCAAAAAATTTGGTTATTTGGTGTTTGGCGTCGAGGACGGCACACACAATATCGTTGGCACAAGCTTTAGCCCAAGGACAAAAAAAGCCAAAGGCAACGAAGATCTAGAGCATTGACTGGTAAGCCGTCTAAGCCCTAAAATCCACTTTACCATTCATGAGCTACAGATCGATGGCAAAGCGTTGGGGCTGTTTGAGATTCCAGCAGCTGCCGATACACCTATTAGCTTTCTGCATGAGCCTTATATTCGCATTGGTAGCGTCACAAAACCGCTAAAGCACTATCCCGATTAAAGCCGTACGCTATGGCAGAGTCAAGCCGATAACTGGAGTGCTGAGATTTACCACGAGGCAGCGCTTGAAGATCTTGACCCTTAAGCAATCGCAGTTGCCAGACAAGTCTTTGCTGATAAAAACAAGTGTTTGGCTGAAGACGTCAAAGAGTGGGATGACCTTGATAAAGTCCAAAAAGGGCAGAGCATCACTGAAGAAGAAGCCGACGCGTTACGCAGAAAATCACTGATAGAAAGATGTAAAAACAAGGTACGTAATCTATTGCAGAAAATGCGCCGTGATGGTTTAGTCGTTTCTGAGGGTTAGTCTTGGTCTCTTACAAATAGCTAAGGATAGCTAAACCTAGCTATGTTTAGCGGTCTGAAGTATTTTAAAAGTAGCCTAGTAGTTGTCTGAGCCTATCATTTTGCCAATTGTCTGCCTGTCCATAAATATATTCACTCGTGATATACCTTGCTATATCGCTTATGTAGCAAGATGCGTTTATTTCTGTATATTTGCTATCTGTAATTATCCCATCGGTCTGCATATCATCTAGCTGTTCGTAGATCGCGTCAGTCTGCAACCAAATAGCATTAACCTCATAGCTGTTTAGCTCTTTGAGCTGTGCTGCTACAAACGTTAAAATCATATCGTCGTAGTAACTCCATAAAAGAGACTCAGTAGTTTGACGCTGATAGCAGACATCATCCCATAGACTTTTGAGATAGTTTATATCTAAAGCGGTATCAAAGCTTTGCATCCATCTGATAGTTTGTCTAGTAATCTTCTCTGAGATGTTTTTAGATAATGCAGCAGCAATATCTGAGGCCATTGCTTTTCTTAAGTCCATAGTGAAAGTCCGTGTCTAATCGCCTTATACTCATAATTACAGCTATATTTGTTATTGCATGCTACTAAACTATTGGATTAAAAAAAAGACAAAAAATAAGCCGCTTAGTGTGACTTATTTTTAGGTAGTGCTCAATGGAAACGAGCAGCTATCTTACCTTCAATCCACTGAGCTATTTCACTTTCAACCCATGCCACACGCCCTTTAGATAGCTTAACCTGAATAGGAAAGGTAGGATCATATCGTTTAGATTTTTTGTCTAACATATCGTAGATAGTCGTACTACTTAGTCCTGTATAGTAGGTCACTTCTTTTAATGGCAGCATCCGTGGAAGGCGATAGCTAACAGTATTAGCTGAGTTTTCTTGAGTATTGAAGTTTGAGATTTCCATAATTAGCTCCTTGTAAGTGAATGAGAGCGTTTCCTCTCATACAGTTACCGAGACCCATATTTTTTTACTGCATCCCATGCAGTCCTGTCTTAGGTTTGACTGATTAAAAACCCGTAAAAAAAGAGCTGACATAATCAGCTCTTTTTTTATGGGTAAAAACTATCGAGGCATCAGCTCACAGCGGTCACGCTTTGGCGTAGTCCTTTCTCAATGCTGCCAATAGCATTAGAGGATACTTCTGACGGCGATTGATGTTGTAGCTTACGATGGTCGTCGTTGTGCTCAGTTGGGTAAAACTCCTCTATTACCTCTAAGGCTTCAGCGTCATTCATCTCGAAGATAGAATTGCCATAGCCACGCTTAGCAGTCGCCTCTAAAGCCTCCTGATCAAAACCGTGATGACTAAGCTCTGCATCAATGGACTGAGCGTCTTGTATGGCATCCTTCAATGTCACACCTTCACGTAAAGTTAAGTCGACAAAGTAGATTGGCGTCCGATAGCTTTGTGTGGTGCTTTTACCTCGCAGGGTAAGTTGCAGTGGTAGGCAGGACAATTTATTGCCTGATACTGCTGCAAAGTAGCTTAGCCTGGCAGCAAGCGTTCTTATGCTATTAAAGCCAGTGGTACGAAAGATAAAAGTACCTAGCTCATCGTCCTCAGATAGATTGACGTACAGCCGTCCATAAGGCTTACAAGCGCCACCTTGCGCTAAGGGACAGCGATCAGGGGAAGGGCAGGGAAGCTGTTCAACACCTTGGCCAGTACGCCTTTGGCATTGTTCACCATCTCCTACGCAGACGGGTCTGCCAGTCTGCCTATCAAAGAGTGTGTACTCTGCTCTAAGATTTAGC
>Ga0098067_1000161_pt1 | contig 26754 bp, 24 predicted proteins | sample 26_taG_FD_92578 | JGI IMG/M metagenome (GOLD analysis project Ga0098067, IMG submission 92578) | Marine viral communities from Cariaco Basin, Caribbean Sea - 26_WHOI_OMZ | ecosystem: Environmental > Aquatic > Marine > Oceanic | place: Caribbean Sea: Cariaco Basin | collected 2014-11-09
AAAATTTTGATATCCAGCCACAGTGACTGGTTCTCTACATACCATGCATCAAGCGCGAACTTTTCATCCCAGCCAATCGCATTACGTCCATTAACCTGCGCATAGCCTGTAATACCAGGACGCACGTGATGGCGGCGTTTTTGCTCATCATTGTATAGGGGCAGATATTCCATCAATAATGGACGCGGCCCTACCAAGCTCATATCGCCTTTAATCACATTCCAAAGCTCAGGCAGCTCATCCAAGCTGCTGTCACGCAGACGCTTACCAAAATCGGTCAAGCGCTCGCTATCAGGCAGCACATTGCCCTCAGAGTCAACAGCATCTTTCATAGAGCGAAACTTGAGCATCTCAAACGGCTTACCATCCAATCCTGGACGCACTTGACGAAATAAGACAGGCGAGCCTAAATTCTTTTTTACTTTATAAGCGGTCACCGCATAGACAGGCGCTAAGGCCAAAAGTGCACTGGACGCCGCTGCAATATCAAACATTCGTTTTATCATTTATAAACTCAACATCTTTATTAATCGTTGATTGACTTTATCAGAATCAAACTTCTCTTGCGCTAATTTATAACTTTCATCGCCCATTGCTTTGATCTGTTCAGGATGTTCTATAAAGTAAATCATCTTATCAGCTAGCGCCTTAGGGTTCCATTTTTCTACCAAAAAGCCATTAACTCCATCTATGACTGTTTCTCGGCAACCCGGTACATCAGTGGTAATAACGGCTCGTCCCATTGCCATCGCTTCTTGAGTACTGCGCGGTACACCTTCTCTATATGAAGGTAAGACAAAGACGTGACTTTGTGCAATCCAGTCTTGTACATTATCTACCTGACCAGGATAGTTGATAATGTTTAAAGAGATCAGGTGATCTAGTTCCCACTGTTTTAGTGCACCTAGGTTAGAAGTATCTATAGCGCCTAACACTGTGAACTCTACATTAGGGTAACTCTGCTTTACCGTTTTTGCTGCCGCTATAAAATCATGTATACCTTTTTCTTTTAACATTCTACCAATAAACAAAAACTTAATAGGCGACTCAATAGATTTTATTGCCTGAAAACCGTAGTTATCTAAATCTAGACCTATACCACCCAATATCTCTAACTTTTTTACTTTTATATTGTAAAACGCTAATAAGTCTTTTGGATCGTCTGGGTTTAAAAATATGATTTTATCGAGTTGCGGTAAAGATATTTTATAGAGAAGCACTTGAATATTTTTGATCAGTTTGGTTTTATTATTCAACCCTTCTGGTTGATCAGTAAATGCATAACCCAAGCCTTCCAACATACCAATTACTCGCGGTACTTTAGCCATCCTTGCTGCCAAGGTGCCAAAAATAATTGGTTTAGAAAAATAGGAAAAAACCAAATCCGGTGCTATTTCTTTAATCTTTTTAGATAAGGCATAAGTTGCTTTAGCATCAGCTAGTGGATTCACTCCTCCACGATTCAGCTTATATGTTACTGGTATGGCGCCTAATGCCTCTATTTTTTTGAGATCATCCATACTATATTCAGAGGTAAAAGCATAAATAACGTACTGCTTCTCTCGTAAAGCTTTAATCAGTCCAGCCCGAAAGCCATAAAAACTAGAAGCTACCGTACCAATAATCGCTATTTTCATCTACTTCATAACCTGTATTTTTTTGAAGATAGGCTTTTTAGCCTTAGCATATAGAAAAAACCAATGTAAACCGCAAAGTAGTTATACAGCCTCAGACGTACAGCTGTACCTAGATTATCATTACCAATCAGCCAAACACTGGCATATAGTACAAAAAATATAATAAGAAACCTTACAAAACCATCTGCCAATCTAATATTTTTAATAATGTAAATTAGCATAAAGAAAAAAGGAATAGTCTCAATTGCTAATAAAATAACCGCTAAGGGATTGGTAATATATAAACCAAATAACTGCCCTACCATACTCAATATAAAATTAGGTATAAACATAATAGGATTAGAAAAATTCAAACCCAAAGTTGAGCCACCACCACTCTCTTCAAACCCACTACGATACTCTGTAAGAGCGTTTAAGTACCCTGCATAGTTTGCAAAAAATAAGACCAAAAAGTACAAAAACCCAAAAAATATTAATCTTTTCTTGGTAAATTTAATCTTCCATAGAAAAATAGATAATAAAAAAGCATATCCTAGATAGGGACGCAGACCCAGTAAAAATACTCCTATTAAGATAGAAATACTTAAATAAAAAACAAAAGATAAAAAGCCATTACTATTTATAAATTTTTTAACCGTTAAGCAACCAATTAAAAAGCTAAACACCATAAATACATCACGATAAATATCAAATGCATAAAAGAAAAGCGTTGGATAAGACGAACATAATAATGCTATATAGAAATAGTATTTTTGGTTAGATTTAAGACTTAACTCAGCAAGCTTAATAGTTATTATTGGAATAAATATTAAATTTAATAAAAATATTATAAAGGTGATAACATCACGTGAATATAAATCGATGTTATTAAGGTATCTTAATATAACCGGCCAAGTATTTGCTGCAATATTGATACGCCCTTGGGTATAAGCATCATAATAGTCAGCATCACTACCACCACCAAGAGAAATATTCAAAAAACCATCATGTATTAAAAAATATAAGATGATTTTAATAAATAATACGCTAACTAATGCTAAAAAAAGAGTAGAATTAGGAATTCTTTCAAAAAAATATCTACTAGTTTTCATTATAAATTTTTAACCACTCTTCTGAAATAACATTTAGATCAAATTTAGATTTGACATATTGAGCGCCTAATATATTCTTAGAATCATTACTATCATTTAATGTATTTTCAAGAGCTTTCGCTAAAATAATAGGATGTTTAATAGGGATAACCTTACCGTGTTCCCTCACTATTTCCTGCACCCCGCTCACATCTGTAGATATAATATGAGCTTGACAAGCCATAGCTTCAATCAATACCGTAGGCAAGCCTTCATAATCTGAAGACAAAACAAAGACATCACACGCACTCATTAATTTAGGTATATCATCTCTTCTACCTAATAATATAACATCGTTACTTAACTTCAAATTTATAATGGTTTCTTCTATATCTTTTCTTAGCTCACCATCACCTGCAATTAATAAAACGAAAGGTATTGAATATTCATCTTTAAAAATTCTTATTGCTTCTAACAGGTTGGGATAGTTTTTTGATTCATTAAAACGTCCTACTGCTAAAATTATTTTACAATTTACATTTAACTGTAGCTCATGAGTCAAAGCTTGTTTTGAGTCTTCCTGATAACTGAAATTATCAAAATTCACTCCATTATAGATAGTTTTCATACCATTTTTAGGTACTGCCTTATCTTGCTCAAAAGCGGCTACCGCTGTTTTACTAACATTAGTTGTTAAATCTGCTAAATTATGGGTTGCTCTATATACTAATTTACGAAGTATGCCACCTTCATTACTACTATGCGCGCTACATATAAGTGTTTTTATAGGAACTACTAATCTAATTAAACGTGTTAATAAATTGGCATGTACCATATGTGAATGTACAACATCCGGCTGATACTCTCTAATAATTTTTGAGAGCTTTAGATAGGCTTTTGGTAATGATAAAACGTTACTGAGATTTATGTTGATCAAATCTATTTGATCATGCTCTGGTTGAGTAAGGGTTTCTCCTACGAGATAGGCAATTTTCACTTTGTGACCTTTCTCAAACATTGCGTCCGCAAGATCACAAACAACTCGCTCTGCTCCTCCCTGCCCAAGCCCAGTAATAATATATAATATTTTCATGAAATATGCCTAAATACGTAGTACGTTAGAATTTCTTGTAAGTGAACTGTCATTAAATACAGCATAATTATAAATTCGATAGCATAGGTTAATATTTTTATTTAACTCTTCTATTCTTAATTATAGTTATAGCTTTGCTACTAAATGGTAATATAGCTTTACTAGACAATAATTTATAGAAATTAAATATCATACTCTCTGATATATTTTCTGGCTTATATATTGATATAAAAAATTTACAAGCAACGCTATCTTTATAGTTAATCATATTATTCCAATGATTCTGGGAAAAGCCGTTTATATGTGCCGTTTTATCAATATAATTTTCATACAGATATTTACTAGCCTGAATATTCATTGACGAACTCATTCTTGTAGATCTATCAACGTTAATAATAGTATTGTAGTTCTTGTCAAATTTAATTTTCTCTTTGTTATCTGAACATCTAAAAGCGAAAATCCAGTCTTGGTGTTTCTGGCTGGCATCATCAAATAAGGTATTATTATAATGATCTTTATCTATAGATATTACTGAGGATCTAAAATCACCTTTCTTAATCAATATATAATCACGCATATCTTCTAGATTATAATCTGGCAACATTGATTGTCTTTTTGTCTTACCAAAGTTAGTGATAAAGTTTCCAAATATAATACCTGCTTTACTTTCTTCATGTAGACTTATTCTTCTATCTATAGATTCAGGCACAAAACAATCATCAGAATCAAGAAAGAAAACATATTTACTTTTGGAGTTAATAAAACCAATATTTCTTGAGTTAGCTGCATTAGTTTTACTTTTTTTCTCAATTAATCTTATATTACTAAAAGGCCTTATTATTTTTCTAAGATTATCTATATCATCTGAGCAATCATCAATAAGTATTATTTCATAGGCTAAATCTGTAGATGCAGCTTCGACAGATTCGAGTGTTCTCGCTATATAATTAGCACTATTAAAAATTGGAATCACAACAGTAAATAACATATTTAACCTTAATAAATATTATTGAGTTAAAAAAATTAATAATTTAATCTTAATCACTGCCAAATAGATCCCTTGTAAACACAATACTTTCTACATCTTTCAAGTCATTCGTTTTTCTATTAGAAACAATTATATCGGATTGTTTTTTAAATGACTCTAGATCATTAATGATTTTTGAATTATAAAAATAATCATCTTGCAATATTGGTTCGTATACTATTACCTCTATTCCTTTAGCTTTTATTCTCTTCATAATACCTTGTATGGCCGATGCTCGAAAATTATCTGATCCAGACTTCATAACTAGACGATATATTCCGACTACCTTAGGATTTTTAGATACTATTGATGCGGCGATAAAATCTTTTCGAGTTCGATTGGATTCGACAATGGCTCTAATTAAGTTACTGGGTACTTCATCATAGTTAGCAAGTAATTGCTTAGTATCTTTAGGCAGACAATACCCACCGTAACCAAAAGAAGGGTTATTATAATGGTCACCAATTCGTGGATCCAAACTAACCCCCTGTATAATTTGCTTAGTATTTAAACCAAAAGTTTGTGCATAAGTATCAAGCTCATTGAAATATGCTACACGCATCGCGAGATATGTGTTAGAAAACAACTTAATTGCTTCAGCTTCTGTTGAATCAGTAAATAGCTGTTGCACGTCTTTTTTCACTGCTCCTTCAACCAGCAAAGCTGCAAATACTCTAGATCGTTCTGACTTTTCCCCAACGATAATACGTGATGGATAAAGATTATCATGCAGAGCCTTTCCTTCACGCAAAAACTCTGGCGAAAATATTACATTTTCTGTATTTAGCTTTATTTTAATATCTTTAGTATAACCGACGGGGACAGTTGACTTTATAACCATAATAGCATCAGGATTAATATCTAATACTTGTTGCATGACTGTTTCAATACTGGTTGTATCAAAATAGTTCGTCATAGGATTATAATCTGTTGGCGTTGCAATAATTACATAAGCTGCATCAGCATAGGCAAGCTTTGGATCTAAGGTAGCGTAGAAATCAAGATTTTTATTAACTATAAAACTTGCTATATCAGAATCATCGATAGGTGATCTCATATTATTTAACATTTCAACTCTATCTGGAACTATATCAATAGCAACCACTTCATGATTTTGGGCTAATAGCATTGCATTAGAAAGCCCTACGTATCCTGTACCAGCAACAGCTATTTTCATATTAAACCTTTAAATTAATTTAAGACATACTCATGACTCTTTTAAAGAATGAAAAGCATAACTTATCGTTAGATAAAAAAATTCCACATTCGTACTATTTAGAAGCAAAAACTAGTGAGTTTATAGGAGTCTCTTTTCCTTCTCTAAGGGATTCTAAAGTTTTTGCAACGAGCTCTCCTTCTCGACCTTCCCATTCAGTTTGATAAGTAGAACTATAATAACGAATAAAATTTTTCGATTCATTACTTATACTCACACCACATTTTACTAAATTATTGAGCTCCTCAACTGAATTAACCTCTAATGCTAAACCATTTTCAACATAACCATAATAATCAGGATTACTTACGGATGTTAGCTCATAATAAACAGAAGAAACTCCTGCTAAAACAGCCTCAAGATGAATGCTACTATTACCAGCAACCAACCAAGTAATATGTGACAAAAAACTACTCACAGGTTCTTTTTTGGGATCACTCAAAACGATAGTAGACTCCCTTTCAGATAGTTCACGAATTTTTTTTATATCATATTCAGTTTGTGCCGGATGCCAACGTATAGATAGATTATACCCTATATCAGAAATTTGGTTTATAAAGCCTATAGCTATATCAATATCATCTAGACTGTTTAACGCAATACCTATGCATTCAGTAGTTTTGTCATTATTTCTAATGATCGATTTTTTTTGACCACTTAAGAAAATTCTTGGAATAGGTGCTTGTCTATCAGTATCGGGCTGATTTTTTTCACATTGCCTATAAGTATCTAAAGCAGATTGACCATCTAAAAAAGCGTAATTTACTCGAAGTGCTGGAAAGAATTTACTGACTGATGCGTGTTGTAAATAAGCAGTCTCGATACCAAGTTGATGCGCCACAGCAATCATGCACCTGTTTGGTACACTATGATCATTAGCAGTAACAACAAACTCAGGTAACGTTAAAGATAAGATTCTTTGAAAGTAGCATAAATAAGCATATACCAAACAGAAATCTGCATACCATCCACTGACTGCTTCAGGATGTAGTTTTTTGAGTTCTTGATATAGAGAAGGTCCACGTCTCACTACTAAGAATAAAGTTTTTAATAGATCACTAGAGTTTAAAATCAGAGGTATATAACGTTCTTCTCTTTCTGGACAATTGATTAAATTTTTAGGTGCAACCGCAATAACAACTGCACCTCTTTTTTTTAGTGAATCAATCGTAGAGTTAAGTGAATCTATTTGATTACTTGTAACTGCAAAAAAGAAATAACTTGCATTATAATTTATATTATTAGACGAAAATGGGCGCCATGTACGTATTAAAAGATAAGAAAACTTAAACAGCTGAAGTGATAGACCTCGATAACGTGATTTTTTTCCCGTAAGATGTGGTAAATTCTCTAATTGCTGCCCTTGTAAATAAGCTAACCAAAGCTCAGGTTCGCCTTTAAGAATTGCTTTGATATTTTTGTACCAAATAATAGACATTAAGATCAAAATCCTTTCAACTACCTATACTAATAGTATCATGACTTACTGGAGTATTTTTAACCACATCTTTAACTACCTTCTTTCCAATAACTTCCTCTAGAAACTTCGGAGCCAACCCAAATCCAGGTCTGACACTACGCACAGCATCTTCAGTAATTATGTCACCTGCTTTTAAATCTTTTACAAAATATAATGAACGACGAAATTGGATATTTCCCTGCTCACTAGCTTTACGCCCATAATCTATTTTACCAAGCGCTTGCCAAGCGGTCTTACTATCGCGACAAAGCGCAGTTAAACCTTCAGGCTCTAAAGAAAAACTGTCATCAGGACCACCACCATCACGATTAAGCGTAAAGTGTTTTTCGATAATCGATGCGCCAAGCACCACACTAGTGATCGCTGTCGTATTATCAAGTGTATGGTCTGACAAACCTGTGACTAAACCAAACCGACTCATCATATCTGGAATCGTACGCAGATTATAGTCTTCAGCAGGGGCAGGATAACCACTGACACAATGCAAAATAGCTAGCTCTTTACAACCACCTGAACGTGCCGCATCGATTGCTTCTTGTATTTCTTCGGCATCAGCCATACCAGTGGATATAATCATTGGTTTACCAGTACTAGCCACATATTTGATAAGTGGTAAGTCTACCGCTTCGAAAGAAGCAATCTTATAGGCAGGGGTATTTAAATCTTCCAACAAGTCAACGGCAGTATTATCAAAAGGTGAGCTAAAGATAGTAATATCTAATTTGCGAGCATACTCAAACAACGGCTTATGCCAATCCCAAGGCAAATGCGCTTTTTCGTACAGATCATAAAGTGATTGTCCATCCCATAAACCTCCATGAATCATAAACTCTTCGTTCTGACTTTTTAAAGTGATGGTATCTGCAGTATAGGTCTGGATTTTTACGGCATCAGCACCGCATAATTTGGCTTGTTTGATAATCTCTAGTGCCGTTTCCATGGATCCGTTATGGTTGGCAGAAAGCTCAGCGATAATATATGGTGCGTGGCCTGCACCGATGGCTCTATCTGCGATAGATATAGATTGATTATTCATTGCTCTTTTCCTTTATTCTTCCATTCGTGGGCTAATAAGCCAAAATGTACGACATCATGATAGTACTGACCGTCAAAATGCTGATCTCTTAATACGCCTTCTTGAGAAAATCCTAACTTTTTGTGAAAATTAACTGACGGCGTGTTGTAGGTAATGGCTTGTCCGCAAACCTTGTACAGATTGAGTGTGTTAAACGCATAGTCAAGTACAGTCATGCCTAAGCGTGTTCCTGTACCTTTTGGTGCGTCTGGGGCAGCATAAAAACCCCAATCAACAATATTACCATCCGCTACTCTTTTGATATTAATAAAGCCAAGTGGTTTACCAGCGACTTCAAAGATCAGCAACCAGCGGTTTGGATCATGACGACTGCTTTCAAACCATTTTCTGTGCTCATCTAAGGTAATATGATGTTGTGTATACATATAGCGACGCACAGACTCATTGTTGCGCCACGCCAACACTTGCTCAACATCATCTTCTATCATATTACGTACAGTACAGTTTTCAACAAGCATCATCGTTACTCAGCATTGTTTTTATGATTCGGGACGCGCCTAAACCATCTACGGTATTAGCGGCTGCTTGACTCATATTCGACAGTCGATTAGGTGAATGGACAAAATCATCTATTGCAGATAGTAGCTCGGCATCAAAATCATCATTTAAGGAGATTGCAGTCACTGCCTTTACTTTTTCTAAATTTGCCGCAATTTGCTTCTGATTGTCCGCCAGTACAAGCATCAGTGTTGGCAAACCCAAGCAACAGCGCTCCCAAGAGGTTGATCCAGCCGCCCCTATAGCTAAATCGCTATTTGCCATGAGCTCTGCCATATTGCTGACGCCAGTTTTGACCTCAGTTTGCCAAGGCATGGTATCAGCCTGTTCTATGACGCTATCAACCCATGGTGCGGTTGCGCCCATAACGACAATAATTTGACAATGCTTAGGCAAATTTGCTTGTTGTAAATGCTTTAAGATTTTTAGTGTGACATTGTCTTTATCAACACCGCCTAGATTTATCAGTATTTGTTCAATCGTGCCAGACTTACGATGCGTTAAACTGTATTCACGCCATTTAAAAAATTCTGGGCGCAAAATAGCGTAGTCTGTACCACATAATATCTTGCAGTGCGTCGGCACACGCTGTATATAATATTGCTTATCACGACCAAAGGTTTGATCAAGTAAGACCTCACAGTGGTGCTGACGGTCTGCTAAATCGTCAATGACCATGATACGTTTGCAATACTGACTAACGGCTGTCTCCCAATGGGCATCTAGTGCGTAATGATCCACAACTATCCAGTCAGGCTGTATAGTATTTAGTAGTAAACTACATGCTGCGGCGTCTTCGGCTTGCGTCGCCCCCAGCCATTCAGCATGAGCAAGTGCGGAGGCACCAGTCAGTGCTACCGAATTATCTGTAATAGCAAGCGCATTTGCCTGATGACCACGCTGCCTGATGACCTCAAGCAAGTGCCCCTCATGCGCACGGCACATAAAATGACAAACTGCCCCAGCTGCCTGTAATGCGTCTGCAAGAGTCAAACAGCGCATCACGTGCCCTGTCCCAATATTGATAGAAGCATCGCAGCGAAAGATGACCTTTGTCATTATGATGGTCATTTACTGATTTCGCCTTCAGTCGCTAACGCTTTAGCAAACTTTAAATCTTCATAATCATCTATATCGACAGCACTTCTTAAAGATAGCGGCTCAAATACATGTAGAGGAGAATAAAAAGATTTATACGTTAACAAAGCATCAGTGTCAGATATCCAGATAGCACCTGTTGGGCAGTATAGTTTCGGTAAATCTTGTGATCGGCTATCGAAAGCCTCAGGAAACATTTTTATTGGTTGTCCTGTATCGTCAATTCTCGTGGCCCACCACGGATTCATCCAGCCGTACTCAAAGCAACTGATTTGCGCGCTACGTTGTTCTTTCTCGAAACTTGCTACTGCACACACAATATCCTGACCAGTACGTAAAGGACAGTTTGCCATTAATTGCACAACAGTACTATATTCTTCTTGCCAGTAATACATTGCTTGCTGTAGCGCAGCAGCTGTAGCCTCGCTAACCGTAGAGTGATCATCTGCCCATTTCTTGCGTAAAAAAGGCACTTCGGCACCATATTCTAGAGCGATTTTCGCTATTTCTAAATCGTCTGTAGATACCAATATACGGTCAAACACTGCTGACTCTTTAGCAGCTAGGATGCTCCAAGCAATCATAGGCTTACCATTAAAGTCAATGATATTTTTTTTAGGAATACGTTTTGATCCCCCACGAGCAGGGATAATAGCAACTCTACGCTTTACCATAAGGTCCACCCACCGTCTGCTTGAATAGTTTGACCATTAATAGCTTGACAGCTACTATCAATCAAAAAAGCTAAAGGTCCCGCAATATCTGTTTCAGACATCATATTCCGACTGGGGGTCAGTTTTGCATAACGAGCTTTAAACGCTTCGTCAACACGACCCTCAACACCCCCATAAGCAATGCAATTAACTCTTATATTGTTTGCTGCAAAACGTACAGCAAGTTCTTTTGTTAAATGCATAACCGCAGCTTTAGCCACACCATATTGAATGAATGACTGCTTAAGATGGTTATCGTAAAGTGAAGGATTCGCTGCAACTATGCCATATTGAGAACCGATATTAGTAATTGTATTTAGCTCATCTGGCTGACTGTGGAATAATGCCATTGATAACTCATAAGGCACAACCACATCCATTAGATACTCAGAGACAAAGTTTTCTCGACTGGTCTGACCCAATTCATCAGTTTCTAAAGAGTCTAAGCTACGAGCACTATTAACTAAGTGATTAACTCTATAACCTTCCTTTCTGATTTTTTCAATCAGCTCTACTGCTGCGTTAGGTTTAGTGAGATCACTAATAAACGCTTTGATATTGCTGTTTTTAGAGATATTACCAATCAACTGGTCTGCATTAGCTTGCTTAGTACTAGTAAAAAGGACTTCCCATCCTTGTTCAGCAAAGTATTTAACAAAATTTCGACCAAATTTACCGGTTCCACCAGTAATTAATATGGTTTTTACTGTCATATACCACTCTCCAGTAATTGGACTACCTGCTTATTAAAGGATTTTTTCGAAGCTATCTTTTCAATACTTATTCCATTAACAAACGCTTGTAAAGCATCTTTAAAAGCTGAAAATGAATCAGTAAAGGTAAGATCTACAAATCCTTCAGTCCCACATACTCTTATTGATAATGGCGAAACCCCTTCACCAAGCGCGAAAAAATTAGTCTGAATACCACTTTTCCAACGTACCACTAAAGTACCAGTTTCATCTTTTACAGTCGGTGATAGGGTTTCGACGGGTACATCATATACAGGTAGCATGTTTAATACTGGTTCGATAATATGAACTGCATATTTTTTCCAAGATTTGGGGGTAAAAGCAGTAATCTGTTTTATTTTACCTATCTTCTGTGTATCTTCTTCAGTAAGCATCAATTCCTGGCTGAATCGTAATGCTGAGCATGTAAAAATTTGTCCTGGATATTGCTCCAGTGCATACAGCTTTTCAAGGTCTTCTAACGATAGAGCAATAGGTTTGTCAATATAAATTGGCAAACCAGCTTTCAAAAAAGGCTCAGCATAACGTAAATGGTTTTGGGCATCATCGCGAGCCAGTAATATGGCGTCGACCTTGCCTATCATATCCTCATAGTAATCGACAACGTATCTAATACGACTAGACTGAGCAATATGGTGAGATAAACAGCTATCTTGAGTCCACACAGCCACTACTTCAGCATTTTTAATTTGGCTATCAGGCCACGCTTGCTGTTCTAAATACCGTGGAATTACAGGATAGCCACATTCTTCCATAGCTATAGAGTTATAGCCGTTGAAAATAGCACTCCATGAATATGGATGTCCATTGCCTTCTGATAATCCTATAATACCTAGTTTGATAGTCACACTTTCCACCTTGAGGGATTGATTAAATCATCATCCGAAGACTGGAAAAAATTGGGAATTTCCAGAGCTGGTTTATTAATAGCATCGATGATCTCTTCTAGTTGGATTAAGCTATCTACACCAACTACAATTCTATCTACTTTTGCATGTTGGTTTAAATAACCAAGACACGCTTGTAGCGGTGAAATATCATGCACTTTCAACCAGCTATGATAAGCATTAAACAAATCATTCCATGGTTGAAAATATTCTGGTATTTGGTCAAAATTCATTAATAATACCCCCTGTAGAAATGCAGACCTAACATGAATCTCTACCCCAGCATTTTTGAGTTTCGTAAGCAATCCACTGGTATCCATACGCTGGTCAATGATATTCATCGGTGCTTGAACGACATCAAAATCAAATTTTTCAGTTATCTTTGATAGCCCTTCAAAATGATCCATCGACATGCCTATGCGTTTAATCAAGCCTTGTTCTTTCAAGCTAAGTACTGCTTGATAAAGCTTTTCACCATTTGAATCTAATAGTTGCATAGGACGATGAAACAGCAAAGTATCCAACGAATCCAATTTTAGACGCTCTAAAGAGGCAAACAATTGATTTCTCACCCAATCATTAATATCACTACAACTGTTCGGCGTCTCAAATAGTTTTGTGATTACTGCAAAACCCTGTAAGTCTTGTAAACCAAGCGCTTTTTCACTATCTCCATAAGCGATTGCTGTGTCCAGTGTACTGATTCCCGCATTTCGTGCGCTATTGAGTATTTGCTCAATCATTGTCTGACTTACTTTGCCACCATTATTAGCAATACCATATGGCAGACCAAATTGAACAGTACCAAGTATCAGTTTTTGTCGCTTCTCAATCATCTTTGATGACCTAAATGTTTTGCCAAAATAGAAACCACTGTATTTTGTTGCTCGTCAGTCATTGTCGGAAACATTGGTAAACTAATGGCTTCCTTGTAATATTGCTCAGCTTGCGGGAAGTCACCTTGTTTAAAACCCAACGACTTATAATAAGGCTGCGTGTGTACAGGAATATAATGCAAATTGACCAAGATACCAGTGTCTCGCATGCCTTGAAACACTTCTAGATGTGTTTTATCAATGTTATCCAGTTGTAGACGGATGACATATAAATGCAAACCAGAATAGCTATCCTCATGCTGCCAAGGTAGCGTAATCGGCAAGTCCTTTAACAACTCGTTATAACGCGCTGCCAGATCATGACGCTTAGCAACAAAAGTGTCTAAGCGCTGCATTTGAGAAACCCCTAAAGCAGCTTGCAGCTCCGTCATTCGGTAGTTAAACCCTAAATCTACTTGCTCGTAATACCATGGTCCTTCAGACGGCTGTGTCATGAGCGAGGTATCACGTGTGATGCCGTGACTACGCAGTAGCTCCATCGCTTGCGCAAGCTTGGCATCATTAGTAACCGCTGCACCACCTTCTGCTGTCGTTACTATCTTAACAGGATGAAAGCTAAATACCGTAATATCACTATATCGGCAATTGCCAATAGGCTCGCCCTGATATTTGCCACCGATAGCATGAGATGCATCTTCAATAATGCTGAATCCATACGCTTTAGACAGCTTATGTATTGATTGCATATCACAAGGCTGGCCGCTGAAATGCACAGGGACAACGACTTTAGGCAGTTTATTCGCAGCTTTTGCAGCAATCAATTTTTGCTCTAGTGCATCTGCACATAAATTGTAGGTACGTGGGTCAATATCGACAAAATCGACTTGCGCCCCACAGTACAAACCGCAGTTAGCAGAGGCGACAAAAGTATTCGGCGTTGTCCACAGCCAATCGCCTTCGCCAAGACCCAGTGCCAAACAAGCAATATGTAGTGCCGATGTTGCGCTATTAACGGCAGCAGCATATTGTACGTTGCAAGCTTCTTTCAGCGCTGCTTCAAAGAAGGGCACTTGAGGCCCTTGTGTCAAAAAATCTGATTTTAAGACATCCACAACAGCATTAATGTCTTGCTCTGAGATGTCCTGGCGTCCGTAAGGTATCATTTAGATTTTCCCGATTTTTTCACGATTGGTATCAATCCATGCTTGCAAGTCTTCATCACTCATCCATTCTGAGTTATTATCACTGGCATACACAAAACCTTCAGGCACACGTGTACCGTCTTTGATACGCGCAGGGTCTGTTGCCCATTTGTTAATGGTTGGCAAAATCTTGAAATGCTCAGGATATTCATAGGTATAGTAAGCATCTTCTGCACTGATCATCTGTTCGTGTAGCTTTTCGCCTGGGCGAATACCAATGACCTCTTGCTCTGCTTCTGGTGCAACCACACGCGCAAGGTCCGTCATTTTCATGGATGGGATTTTCTTGACATAAATCTCGCCGCCTACCATGTCTTCAAACGCGTGCCATACCAGCTCAACACCATCTTCTAGTGAAATCATAAAGCGGGTCATACGCTCATCTGTAATCGGCAATACACCTTTGTCTTTGATAGACATAAAGAATGGAATGACTGAGCCGCGAGAGCCCATGACGTTGCCATAACGCACTACTGAGAACTTTGAACCGTGCTCGCCTGAGTATGAGTTGCCAGCAACAAACAGCTTGTCTGAAGCCAGTTTGGTCGCGCCGTATAGGTTGATTGGGCTGCTTGCTTTATCGGTTGATAGGGCAACCACACCTTTGACACCTTTATCAATACAAGCGTCAATCAAGTTCATCGCACCATCAATATTGGTCTTGACACATTCAAAAGGATTGTACTCTGCTGTCGGTACAATCTTGGTCGCTGCTGCATGCACCACATAGTCCACACCATCTAACGCACGATACAGACGGTCTTTGTCACGTACATCACCAATGAAAAAGCGTACGCGGTCATCACCATCGAACTTCTTTGCCATGTCCCACTGCTTCATCTCATCACGTGAGAAGATGATGATTTTCTTTGGATTGTACTTCTCTAAAGTCATGGGTACGAAAGTATTGCCGAATGAACCTGTACCGCCTGTGATAAGAATTGTGCTATTAGTTAACATTTTACTTCCTCTAACTGTTGAAATTAAACCAAGGCATTGGATGACGTTTATTTGCTATCCACCAAGTTAATAAAAAACGAATACACATTGATGTAGCGAACGCGATTGCCGCGCCTTCTAAACCAAAGAATCTAACGAAAATAATAAGCAAGCATAAATTCAGTACACCAGAACCAATAGATGCTGCTGATAGTAAGCCTGTTCTTTTAGAATAAAATATGTAATTAGTCACCATTAAATACATACCTTGGAAACCCTGCCCTAATGCCAACCATCCTACTACCTTACCTGCTTCTGCATATTGCTCACCTGCTACTAATAGTACTATAGGAGGACCTATCCAAAAAGACAATATAACACCAGCAATGATTAAACCAAACCATATATAGGTTAGTTTAACTATCTTTTGCTTTTCTTGTAATTTATCTGCTGTTAACCGTTCAAACAGCCAAGGTACATAAGCTTTATTGATAGCATCAAATATAATACCTATAGCGGCTGTTAATTGGACAGCAACCATATAGATACCTGCTTCAGCAAGCCCAATCTCTCGGTTAATCACGATCCTATCAACAGTAGTTAATAGAAACCCACCAGCTATATGAGGCATCAAAGGTACGCCAAATTTCAATACTTCAGATAAATAGTCTTTACGCCATGTAAAAACATTGAGTAAGTTATCTTTTTTAAGAAGAAGCAATGCTATTACCACAAAAATCAGACTCGTAAAGATTTGAGCATCTATACGTCCTTCTGCACCTCTTAACAATACAACTACCAATAACAAAGACAACAACATATTAAATAAGCTTTGTGAAATTTGTAGAGCACCGTATTTAAATGCCTTTTTTCTTATCTGCCACTGTCCTAGACGTAGGTTTATAATTACCATACAAAAAGAAACGACGACTGCAAAAAGGATATAGCTAGGCTCTAAACTAAACCATTCAGAAAACTTGTCTTGGAAAACGAACAGGATTAAGAATACAAATGATGAAAAAATAATTGTTAATTGAATGCATGCTCCAACAAATTCAGCCAGTTCTTTTTTATCAAGATTGGCATCATAAAACTTTCTATTTGCTGCACCTACAAAGGTTGCACCTATAAACGCACCTAATGCACCTAATAATGTCTGAAACATTGCTACTTCACCATACTCAGATGGACTTAAGTAGCGAGTTAATATAGGCAGTAGAATAAAAGGTATAACAGCATTAAGAATATTTGAAACTAAATAAACACCTGCACCACTAATGAAGCTATTTTTTTTAATCATGCTCATATTAACAGTACCAAGATAACGTATTAAGCATTTGTATTATTAAGTGTAGCAATCGACTTCAAAGCATCAGTAGCGGTATCTGGCTGATAGCCGTGTACAAAACGCTTAAATTGTTGCTTTAGCCAAGTGACATCGAATTGTCTTTGCTTTTCAGTAAGTTCAAACAGTACTGCCTCAAGCTCATTTAGTGGAAAACCATGCTCTATGGCTTGCATAATTAGAGAATGAGCAGTGCCTTGAACATTATCTTCACCAATAATAAGCTCTTCATAAAGTTTTTCACCAGGACGCAGCCCAGTAAAGACAATTTCAATATCACCATGAGGATGCTTATCATCTTTAACCTCATGTCCACTCAGATGAATCATTCGGTGCGCCAAATCCACAATTTTAACTGGCTCTCCCATATCAAGGACAAACACTTCACCGCCCGAGGCCATTGCACCTGCTTGAATAACTAAATTTGCCGCTTCTGGTATCGTCATAAAATAACGAGTCACATCAGGATGGGTAACGGTGATTGGCTTACCTTGCTCTATTTGCTTAGTAAACAACGGAACGACAGATCCTGACGAACCTAGCACATTACCAAAACGCACCATACTAATGCAGGTTCGGCTATCTATCTGACTTAATCCTTGACAAACCAACTCTGCTAAACGCTTAGAAGCCCCCATAATATTAGTCGGTCGTACGGCCTTATCTGTAGAAATCAGTACAAAAGTTTCAACATTGGCTTCGATGGCTGCGCGCGCACAGTGGTAAGTTCCTTTGCTATTATTAATAACGCCTTCAAAAGGGTTGTGCTCGACTAATGGCACATGTTTGTAAGCAGCCGCATGATATACGGTCTGTATGTTGTAGAGGTTAAAGATTCTCAGTAGGTTAGATTCATTGGTAACGTTCCCAATGATGGCGACGATTTTAATCTGTTGATAAGCAGGTGTATTTGCTTGCTTTATAGTTAATTCTTGATGAATACTATAAAGTGCAAACTCAGATAATTCATAAAGTACAAGATATTTTGGCTTATTTTTAATGACCTGACGGCATAGCTCACTACCGATAGAGCCACCGGCACCAGTGACCAGTACACATTTATCGCTAATATTTTTTTGCAATAACAAAGCATCAGGCTCAACAGTTTGGCGATCTAACACATCTAAGATATCTACTTTTCGCATGCTGCTAACAGTCACTTTTTCGTCAGCGATTTCTTCTAGGCTTGGTAATTCTTTAATTTTTATAGCAATGCCTGAGAGCTTATCTATAATTTGTCTCTTTTGGGCACGGCTAATAGAAGGAATAGCCAAAAATACTTGAGCAATATCTAGCGAATCTACCAAACTGATCAGCTCATGAGCAGGATAGATTTTTTTGTCGAGTAGATAAGCACCTGTAAGCTGCGGGTCATCATCGATATAAGCCACAACATTGTATTTGTGAGAGTTTCTTAGACCTTCTAGTAAATCTCTACCCGCTTCTCCTGCACCATAAATAACGACATTATCATAACCACTTTCAACTCTAGCACGCTGCTGGCCTTTACCTTGTAGACGTGTTAAAAACTCACGGATAGTTAGCCTGCTATTCCATAGCCAAATAAAGAACAAAAACAAAAATATGATAGGTGCTGAGCGCGGCATAGCAGGAAAAACAGCAAACGAGATAATAACTTCATAGACTATAATGAGCAAAAGAAACAATTGCGAAACGCTTGCCATCACTGCGTCAAAGAAGCTTCTAGCGACACCTTTATAGAATCCTATTGCATATAAACCAACGATGGGGATAACGGCATAAAAGAATAATGCCGATAAACTAATGTGATTGCCAAGATAGCCATAACGTAAGGATAAGGCTAAAAACAAACAAACTAATGACATTATCATATCAATGGTAAGTAAAATTCCTCGCTTAACGCTACGGGGCAATGATAAAAAATACTCGGCCATATGTTGTAACCAGTCAACTTTAGCATCAGATGACTGAGACGCACTTTTAGCTTCTGACTTTATGAACATAGCAATCAACTACTTAAAAGATATTAATTTAGATAAAACTTCTAAAAAATTAATTATTGGTTATTACCATAAGCATAATTACAGTGATAACTATATTTACTCATAATACCTTGTTGTACATCATTGAGAACAATACCATCTACTTGTACATTTGACTTTTTCAGCTGATTAACAGCGTAAACCAACTGTCCTTCAATTGAATTGTCATATCTGGTGACCATCAATACTTTATCAGCATACTGTGACAGCACTAGGGCATCTGAAGCAGCCAATACAGGTGCTGAGTCAATAACAATATAGTCGTAATGTGCGTTGAGATCAGTCATCAAAGTGTTGAATTTTGCACTTGATAACAGCGATATTGGATTGTGTGGTTTTTTGCCTCTAGGTATAAAATCGACATTATCTATACCAGTAACATGGACAACATCAGCTATCGAATGATCATTTTGTTGTAAATAGTCAGCCAGCCCATTGTCCTGACTCATATTGAATACTTTATGCAGTTCTCCCAAACGCATGTCTGCATCTATAATGAGCGTTTTTTTATTTAATTGCGCAAAGACTTCTGTCAAGTTTGAAGAGATGAAAGATTTGCCGACACCAGGACTTTCACCAGTAATTAGTATAACCTTTGCTCTTTGTCCCATTCGACTTTCTTTTGGCATGCCGAACATCAGACTGGTTCTCAAACTTTTAACAGCTTCGTAGCTCAAACTGTTACTGTCACTATAAGCTAGCAATCGATTTGAGGATTTTTTGCTTTTATTTAACCTTGTTAATAATTGTGAGCGTGGAATGGTCGCAATAACCGGCACTCCAGTCTTGGCTTCAAGACGCTCAGGATCTTTGATTACATTTCTCAACAAGCTTTTGAGTAATACTAAGATTGTACCTAACATAGTACCCAATAACGCTGCTAATACCCAAATTTGCAGCTTATTTGGTGCAATCGCATTGAAAGTATTAATAGGTAAATCGATTATACGAGCGTAGCCAATCTGACCAGCTTTCACTATCTTCAATTGCTGATAGTTTTTAAGCATAGTGAGATAAATCTCTCGGTTAATACCAACGTCTTCTGATAACTTCAGAAACTCTCTTTGTATTTCAGGTAAAGCAGCGATTCTATCATTGATATCTTCTTGTCTTTGATTTAATACTCCTATCTGATCATTGATCTGAATAACCAGTGGATGCTCTTCTGTATAGTAAGTAGTCAAATCTGCTTTTTTAAGTTTGAGCTCATTGAGTTGAGAGTCAATCTGAGAATTTTCACTCACTAAAATAGTTGCTTCTTCATCAATATTAATAGTCCCTGAATTTTCACGAAATTTATTAAATACTGCTTCAGAGGCTTCAAGTTTCTGTTTTAAATCTGGAATTTGCGTTTCCATGAAATTAATAGTTTTAGTAGTTTCTTCTGAACCACGTGACTGATTTTGCTCTATATAAGACAGAATAACTTCTTTCAATATCAGACTGACCTGTTCCTGATTTGGACCTGTCATAGATAGCTCAACAATACCAGTCTGACCTTGTTCAATTACAGATAACTTGCTGTTTATTGCATCAGTAGTAATCTGTAGCGATTGCTTGGCTAAGTTGATAGGATGAGAATTGTTAGGTAAATCAGTCACAGTGATCTGAATCTGACCATCTATACCTTTGAATAAATGCGATTTATTCAACTGACCCTTAAAATCATCAAACCCATTGCTCAATACAAAACCTGTTTCAGATTTGGTCAGAGTAAATGTTTGGTTAAGATAAGCTTGTGACACATTGAACTGGCTAATTTGAGCATCGCCGTCCTTCGTTTGTAACGATACACCATCAGGAGTGTTAACTTGGGTAGCGACCCGATCATTTTTGATCCGATCAATATAGCCGATAGAAGGATCCGTTAGGCGTATACGCAAGTTTAACTTATCCACTACAGGCTCAAGTATCATACGAGATCTTATAAGCTCGGACTCTGTCTGGGCTTTGCTCGATTGTGGAGCAATAAGCTCTGATGCACTTGTACCTAATGCGGATATACCTTGAGAGTTTTCCTCTATTTGTATCAAAGCATCTGATTTGAAAGTGGGGTTCACATAGCGACCATAAAGCACACCAATTAGCAAACCTATTAACGCAAAAAACAATATGGTTTTCCAGCCACGTAAAACGGTAAACAATAGGGCCATTAAGTCAATATTGTCATTGACCTCTGCACTAGATTGACCTACATTTTTTGTATCTGCATTCATAACCATGTGTTTATCACTTAATACTATTCATTAAAGATTAAATTTTTAACTAATTTTATCGGTCCAAAGCTTGAGACTACTGACAATCTCTTGCCTTGCTGCTTCAAATGCTGATTGTTCGTGTTGATAAGGATCAGCGATATCTTTATCAATCCAGTGCCCTATTTTGAAGGTCTTGCCACGGCAATGTGGCCAGCGCTCTTCTATCCATTTGGTTTGACCATCTGACATGGTAAATATAAGATCAGCTTTCATAACCAACTTTTCGTTTATCTGCTTTGCGATATGATTTGACATATCGATATCATATGGATCCATTACTGCTTGTGAGTTTGAATCAACGGGATTTCCTACTACAGCCGACAGTCCTGCAGACTCAATGTTTTTTTGTGGGTATTGCTGTTTTAGTAAGGCTTCAGCAATGGGACTACGGCAAATATTACCTACACAGACGACCAAAATATTATCAAACGCCATAATGCTCGCTTCCTATAAAGTCGAAAAACTTCTGATAGCTGAAGTAGATGGTAGCAACGCACTCAGCACGCGGTTCCAACGCGCAAGACCAGTAGGATCGACATAAACAATATCATTAGGCTGCATCTCAAACCGATTAGCTAAAGGAAAGCTAGTAAGCGACTGCATATCGACATAGTAGATATTTGTACGTTGATATTCAGGTTGATCACGTACCACGTAAATTTTAGCGGCATTAGCAGTATTAGAATTCAATCCAGCTGACTCCCCTATTACCTGAGCTAGACTTAATCCTTGCTCAAGCATGGGTACAGGTGCAACTTTACCAAACTCACCCAAGACGTATACTTTGTTAATATCTTCACTACTAACACGGATAGAGTCACCATCTTGTATGTAGATTTGATTGGCAGATAACCCCATTTGCTGTAAAGACTGTAATCCCATGCGGTAGTCAGTACCGTTTCTTCTTAAGACAATCTTGTTTGAATCACCCTCACCAGTAGTCCCACCAGCAATAGAAATAGCACTGTAAAGCGAGACTGGTGTATCTGTAATATTGAATTCACCAGGTTTATTGACTTCGCCATCAATGAAGAATTTATTGCCTCGATATTCGGCAACTTTCACTTGTGGATCTGCGTATTTTAAGTATCGCTGTAGCCGTGAACTCAGATTTGCAGTGAATTGCGGCACACTTAAACCACTGGCTTTAATGCGCCCTATCAACGGAAACTGTATAAACCCCTGCTGATCAACAGGATAACCAGATGCTCCTGCAGCATTTATATCAGGATAATCTACCAAAATAATACTTAATACATCAGAGGATGCAATGCGATAGTTCATTCGATTAGACGAGCGAACTAAAGTAGATATGTTGTTATCAATTTTGGGGTTAATTACTTGTTTAGGTGGTAATGTCGCAAGAGTGAGAGGCTGTACGTTAAAATTAATACCGTTACTTGCAGTGAAGGAACCACTTGGTGGCAACTCGCCAGCTTGAAGTCCAGCATTGATGGTTGTCGTAGCACAGCCATAAAGCATAGTGCTAGCTAGTAAACATGCTGTACTTAATAGCTTAGTTGCCTGTTTCATATAGGAGAGCCTTATTAACCAATACAATCACACAAATTATTAAAAACGACTTTATGATAGTACTTTAACTTTCTGTCTTTAACAAAAATAATCGGCATCATAACATAAGTTATCTATTATGCAGTAATGTTCTTATTGATTGATACAAAAAGATATTTTCATCTTAATTACTCCGTATTAGATATAAACTTTGTTTATCAATTACCGTTACATATATTACATATATTAATAACTGATTAAATTTATATTAAATTCTTACACTCCTATGTTACTGCATATGTACTACTGCCTAAAAGCCATTAAGTATTCTCAGTAAAGATACGCAAGATTTTGTTCAGGTTGGTTTGAGTACAGTTGATAGGCATATAAGTCAAAGAAATAAGTCAAAAAATACAGTATAAGCAGTCTTTTACTAGTATAATGCTGCTCACAGTAAATAATACATTTTCTTATCTATTATAATCTGGTATAAACAATTGTGAATCATTATACATTGAGAAATGTAAACCCACCGACTCAAGGACATTAAGATGAAAGATGAAAAATTACAGAAAGCACTAGCCCGTATGGGACTTGGTTCGCGTCGCCAAATGGAAGAAGTGATTAAAGCAGGTCGCGTATCTGTTAATAACGGTCCAGCAACGATTGGTGACCGTGTCACGCCAGGCGATGAAATTCGTGTGGATGGTCGTCAGATCAAATATACTGCCGAAAACGAGAAGCGTCGCCGAGTGATCGCTTATTACAAGCCTGAAGGCGAAGTTTGCTCAGCCAAAGATCCAGAAGGTCGTCCGACTGTGTTTGAGCGCTTGCCAAAGCTCACTCATGATCGCTGGGTCATGGTTGGACGTTTGGATATCAATTCAACTGGCTTACTATTATTTACCAATGATGGTGAGATGGCGCATCGCCTAATGCATCCTTCTAGCGAAGTGACGCGTGAATATGCCGTTCGTGTGTTGGGTGAAGTGACTCCTGATATCGCCCGCACGTTGACTGCTGGTGTTATGTTAGAAGACGGCATGGCGCAGTTTGACGATATCAAAGAGGGCGGCGGTGAAGGCGTTAATAAGTGGTATCACGTCCAACTCAAAGAAGGTCGTAACCGTGAAGTACGCCGCTTGTTTGAGTCACAAGGTCTGAAAGTTAGCCGCCTATTGCGTACACGCTACGGTACAATCGCCTTGCCAAAAGAGTTACGCACAGGTCGTTTCTTAGAGCTCGATAAAAAAGAGATCAATACATTGACCGATTTGGTGAGCTTACGCCCACGTTATGGCACAGGTCTACATGGCGCGGCTAAAGAAAAGCAGGAGCGTATCAGAAACAAGCCGCTTAAAGCGCGTCGTACGGACACTCGTAACGACAATCGCAACAGCAGCGCGAAGCCTAAAAGTAGTGCTAGCCCTGCCAGCCGCGGCACGCGTAATACTCGTGACCGCAACGATAAGCGCTAGTTCAGTTTATTTAACATTATTCTAAGTTTTTGATAGATTTAGAATAAACATAAAAAAGCGGTCAATGACTATTCATCATTGATCGCTTTTTTTGCGTCTCTTTTACAGGCGTCACAGTTACTCATTATAAAAATAACGGCTCAGCTGTCGTGGCTATTAATATAATGCTTCATGACTCGCAGCTCTTTTAACTGCTCCTCGTCCATTTGTGCCAGTAGTCTATCCAAACGCTGTTCGATATTGTCTAAAACACTTTGCAATAACTCACTCGCCTCCAACCTCTTTTCACTATTCTCATCAGTGACATTTATATTTGTTAGTTGATAGTGGGTAGCTAGCATTTCAGGTAACCGAGTTTGCAGCATTTTGTTCAACACAAACTGCGCTTCTGTTGTTGCTGGTGTCTTATGTTGAGCTTGTAATGCTGCCTGATAAGCTTGATAGCTACTTACTTTGTTATCGATACGCTTTAATTGCCGTAGTTGCTGACCTGGCAAGCTTTTTAAGTGCTGTTTATTCAAGTTAAGCTGTTCCCAACTTAACGCAGCCAGTGACAATGGCGCATGATCATCTTGATATATAAGCACGCCTGGAGTAATACCGACCGCTTTGTGCAACGCATGCCAGCCTTTTTTACCCAAATAAAAGGTCGTGACGCTGGTTACAATACCGATGCCTATTAATATACTCATAACTGTTTGCTACTTATCGCTTAATTCTGTGTATGACTACTTATCGTTAGCACTTAGTGTTTAATATCTTCTGCTACTGGATTTTTCACATTTGCGCTACTCGAAGTAGGTGACTCAATAGCCTCTGTTTCCTTATTGAGATTACTCAACGGCTGCATTGTTGACTCCACATTTGGATGATCAAAGCGTGTTTGCAGATAGCGATTGGTCGCGAGCAGTTTTTGCCCATCTTGATGGTATGAGGCATTGAGTAGATCGTCAAACTGGGTATTGATCGTTTTAAGTACTTCTAACAATGCTTCTTTACCAGTGACATCTGAATGCTTAATTTTGGTGGTATCGGCACGCGCCCCATCCGCCACATCTAAGTCATGCAAGCGGCGATAATCGGCTACTGCTTGTGGTACATGTCGATCCATCAGATTTTGGATCATAATATAAGTTTCAGTGACAGTATCTTTATCATCAATTTTACCGTCATTATTGGTATCACCATAAATCAAGCGGAGTTTTCTGCCTTTTCGATTGATTTGCTCAAGTGCAGTTTTAACATCAACTGGCAAGCTCTTTTCTGGTATATAGCCCAGTTGTGGCATGGCAGTATATTCCAGCATTTTGGGCGCGGTGACTTTCTTAATACCACGATACCCCAGATATAACCCAGCGGCCGGCAGCACTCCGTATAGTACAAACATCACTAACATAGCAGTCACTTGGGTCATCAGGTTGTCCTTATTGTTTGACAGAATAGTTTGGCAAATTTCTTATTATTTTAATCAGTATTTTAAGCTAAGCGGTTTTGGTGTCGTCAACTTTATTGCTTAGCACTGCTTTTATTAAACAAAAAAATAAGGCTCTGTTAAAGCCTTATATTGTTATACATTGAGTCTGTTGTGTTTTTGGATGATTCTTTTCTTTTATATCTTTTCTTTTATATCTTTTCTTTTATAAAAGGCGCTAGCTTTGCGTGCGGCTCTTGACGTAACGATGGGTTGAGGCAAGACGATTTAAAACGGTTTGATGCAGCTCATCCAATAACTCATCAAGCTCATAATCAATCTCTAAAAACAAATCTGTCAGCATATCGCCTGCCGTCATTTTACCCTGTACCATATTGTTTTTAGTGCGATGTGGACTAAAGCGCTGTAGCTGCTCATAATGATGTAGCGCTTCAGGGATACTTTCGGACACGAGCTTGTCGATGACAAACTGGCGCTCATTATGTTGCTGCTGCTGTTGCTCGTTTAGCTCACTACTCCACTCACGATAGCGTTTTAGCTTACCGTTGATACGATCTAATATCGCAACGGCTTCGATAGGCATGGCATTTAGGGTGGCCTCATCGACCACATCAACAAGCTCAGTCATAATCGGACAACGTCCATGTTTGAGATACCATAAAGTATCGGGGGCAAAAGGTGGTCTGTTGGTCGGGCGTATGTGAGCACGATTGGACAAATAGCGATCAGTCAATGGGGTTGATGAGCGAATATCGTTCACTTGCGCCAATGCATCACGTATACGGTCTACGCGTTCAGGCGGCGATAGTGCAGCACGCTCGTGATTTGATTGAGTGCCGTCATTATCATGATGGATATCAACATTATCATTGCTGTCGTTTACGTTATGATTAACGCCCATCTCCTGCGCATTATTAGTAGCTAAGGTTGGTAGGTCATCTTGAGCTTGCCCAAATGACTTTAGCATTCTTGTCAAACTGACTACCATGACTTGCTCTGCCCCTCGTCTAATACACACACGTTGTGCTCGTATTGCATACATTCATTCAATAGCGTATCTTAACAGGTTTTTGCTGACCTGCCAGTACGCAAAGTGTCAACATTCCTACTCTCTCCGCTCACTTCCTAAATGCTAAGCGCCTTGTTATGAATGCTCCCGAT
>Ga0098067_1000167_pt1 | contig 26447 bp, 18 predicted proteins | sample 26_taG_FD_92578 | JGI IMG/M metagenome (GOLD analysis project Ga0098067, IMG submission 92578) | Marine viral communities from Cariaco Basin, Caribbean Sea - 26_WHOI_OMZ | ecosystem: Environmental > Aquatic > Marine > Oceanic | place: Caribbean Sea: Cariaco Basin | collected 2014-11-09
ATTCCGCCAGATTAGCTTAAGGTCAAGCTGAAGGAAAGGTGCTATACCTCCAAAGCGGCGAAGCCATGCAAAATCCTGTGACTTTGCTTCGGTTACCTTGGCCTTGAGCGATTCATCAAGGTAGAACCTGCTTTTAAGAACCTTCTGGTTCCATTTAAAAAGAGCAAAGGCAAGCAGGAGTGGCAGGAGTGCCAAAAATGGCATTTCGAGCACATAGATTAATCCGCCCGCAAAAACTTCAGTTATACTAAAAATATCAAATCTTTCAAGGCCATAAAGAGCAAGAGCGATTATAAGATAAGGAAGCAGCGCCTTGAGATCATCTGCAAACTTCTTTTTCAGAAGAAAATTGAGATAATTTATACACAAGATGAGCCCAATTACAGCCACCGCCCAGGCCGTTATGGAAACAACCGAATATTCCGTCTTATATCCAGTAAAGACCGCAAACGGAACAAACAACAATAGCGGCAAAAAGTTGAAAAAAGAGAACAGGGAGCGGAATAACACGTAATTCACCACCTTAGACTTGAGAATGGGTAAGGACAGCAAGGGTTTTATGGTCATTACCGGAAGCGTTTGCAGCATAAAACGCATTAGCAGTTCCAGTGCGAGATAGACCAGTAGAAACCTATTAACGATTTGCAGTGGCTCCTGTTCCGGGAAAGCTTCCTTGAGCAAAGGGTACAGGCCAATCCCCAGGGTGAGGAACACCAGTGAGAAATAAATCGCGATAAAGGCCATGAATATCTTGAGCCCCATACTCCTGCCAAAGCTGGCCGAGCGGTAAAAAGCCTTCCATTGAAGAGAAATAAACCTTTGATACATTGTATTACTTTACCTTACAAGTAATGAAATTTACGATTTTGTTACAGAAATAAATTCTCATACTTTGTATTTTTGTCGGCAAATACCCAAAAAATGAGCAAATTCTTTCCGTTAAAGATTAAAAATATAATCAGGGAAACAGCAGAGGCAGTGAGTCTCGAATTTGAAATACCACAGGAATTAAAGACCGAATTTTCCTTTAAAGCAGGACAATACGTTACACTAAAAACCACTATAGAAGGAAAAGAAGTTCGTAGAGCCTATTCCCTTTGTACTCCGCCTACAGACGACACCTTTAAGGTTACTGTAAAAGAGGTAAAAAGCGGAACTTTCTCTGTACTGGCCAATAACAAATTAAAAGCCGGAGATGTACTGGATGTGCATCCTCCCGAAGGTAAATTTATCTTTGAACCGGTACAGGACGGCCATCCCCACACCTATGCAGCTTTTGCAGCCGGGAGCGGGATAACTCCTGTATTGTCTATTCTAAAAACAGTACTACAGCAAGAGAAACACAGCCGTTTTGTACTTGTATACGGTAACCGTACTCCAGACGAAACCATCTTTTTTAAAGAATTACTGGAGCTACAGGCAGCGCACCCAGACAGGCTTTTTATCGAGTTTGTTTACAGCAGGTGTAATGAAGAAAACTGCCACTACGGAAGGATTGATGAAGGCACGGTGAATTATGTGCTGAAAAACAGGTTTAAGGATACCACTTTTACCCGCTTCTATCTTTGTGGGCCTGAAGAGATGATCAATAAAGTTTCTGAAGTCCTCCTGAAGAACAACACCACAAAAGAGCAGGTTCTATTTGAACTCTTTAATACTGAAGTTGAAGGAGAAATAAAGTCTAATCTTGAAGGAGAAACCCAACTCACCATAAAAGTTGATGAGGAGGAGGTGACCTTGAGTATGCCCAAGAATAAGACTGTTTTACAAATGGCGCTAGACAATGATATCGATGTTCCCTACTCCTGCCAGGGCGGAATTTGCAGCAGCTGCGTTGCCCGAATTGTAGAAGGAACCGCCGAAATGGAAAAAAATTCCATTTTAGTAGATAGCGAGATCGAAGAAGGCCTTGTGCTAACCTGCCAGGCGCATCCCACTTCAAGCACGTTGAAAGTGGATTATGATGATGTGTAGAGAGATTAGAGAGACACTATCCACCTACATTTGCGCCACTATATTGAGATCACAGCACATTATGTTAAAGATCTGTCCAGGTGAACATACCCGCCATCCACGAATAAAAACTGTCCTGTGATATGAGCAGATTTCTCAGACAAAATAAAGGCGGCCAGATCGGCAATCTCCTCAACGCTAGTCATACGTTTGCCTAAAGGGATTTTTGATGTAATACTTTTCAACTTACTCCCGGGATTATCAAAAGAACTCAGCCAATTTTTATACAACGGGGTGAGAGCTTCTGCCGGTAAAATAGCATTCACCCTTATTTTAAAAGGCAAAAGCTCGGCAGCCCACTCTCTTGTAAGCGCTAATTGGGCACCTTTAGCAGCGGCATAACCCGAGGTGTTACCCTGGCCTGTGAGAGCTACCTTTGAACTAATGTTAATAATGTTACCCTTAGATTCTTTTAGATGAGGCAGGCAATAATGTGCCATTTCATAATAGTGATTCAAATTATTGAATACTGATTTAGAAAAGCTCTCTGGATTACCATTTTCAAGACCTACACCATCATTTGCGCCAGCGTTATTCACCAGTGCATCTATTTTTCCATATTTCTCTTTTACAGCTAGTACCAGTTCTTTGCAAGTACCATCAATATTGAGATCTCCCTGCAAGAAGTATGCTTTTTGACCTACATTTATTAATTCAGCCTCCAGCAACTTTCCAGATTTCGCATTTCTTCCTATAAATACAGGAATTGCTCCTTCCTGTGCCACACACCTGGAAATTGCTCCTCCAATTCCCTGCGTCCCACCGGTTATCAATATAACTTTATTTGTAAGGCCTAAGTCCATATTTATTGCTGGTTTACTGTTATTACACTTAGCTCTCCAATAGAAATAGCACCACTATTATCTGTGCTTCTTACACCTTTAAGTTTAATGTACCTTGCTTCAACAGGCTCAAAACCTACCTTTTGCTCAATAGGGTTGTTACGAATGTTGCCAAATTCACCTGAAGCTACTTGGTCCCAGTTTTGATTGTCTTTACTCACTTCAAAAATATAATCTGAAATAGTTCCAAATGACCATCTATCCTGCGAAGGGTGATAAGTAAAACCCTTCAGAAGGTAATCCCTGCCCAAATCAATCACCACTTCCTGTGGTAACTCCTCATTTTTTGTTGATGCCCACCAGGTACTCTTATCTTCATCAATAATTTTGAAAACTTCTTTGGTGTCACCAGAAGTCGCGCTTATAACTTTCCAGTTGGTCTTCGGAATATCAAAATTTACAGTTCTTAATTCACTGTACCTTCCGCTTAGAGGATCATAGGCCACTGCTTTTACAGTAACCGGCTCTTCTCCGTCAATACCTCCTTTGTACCTGTAAGAATCCTGGTTGGGTTCAGTCCCGTCTAGAGTATAATAGATATGCACGTTTTCATCGGGAACCTGCAGGGTAATCACTCCTTTTTTTGACCTGGCAACTTCAGGAGCTACCAACAATGCGGGAGCATTATACACTTCAATATTCGAAATTAAAGAACTGGCTTTGGAATCCAGAATATTTAGTCTTAGAGCAGATGCTTTGATTGGGTCAAACCTCAAAATTCTTTTATAGCCTATGGTTGTTTGGCGATCTATTTCATGCCATTCCCCATTAACAAGGCCTTCTATAGTGAAAGATTTTACCCTCTGTCCAAGAGGAATATACTCCTGTACCAGGAATCTATTAAAAACAACATCTTTACCAAAATCTAACGTAAGAGAACTTTTAATTTCATTTTTACCAGGAGACCAATAGGTTTCCTTATTACCGTCTACGGTGTTTTTTGCAGAAAATTTTGAATCATTATTTCTTACTTTACTTGTACTCACTTCTATATTCTGAGCCAGATCATTTTCAAAATCCTCATCCAGTTTTTCTCTCAGCTTCATTAACTGCTTTATATCATTCTCATGAATAAGCCCTCTCCTGTCTACCGGAATGTTTAACAGCAGGGAAGCATTTCTTCCAACAGACCCGTAATAGATATCGAGCAAATGCGGGAGAGATTTTACCAGGTGATCTTCCTGCGGGTGATAATACCAACCCGGCCTTATTGAAACATCGGCCTCTCCGGGCACCCAGTGAGTTCCATCGGCATGCCCATACTGCAATTCTTTATGTTTACCCGACCCTGCATATACTTCGGCTTTACGAATTAGAGACCAATTTGTTTTACCCGCTACACCTTCTTCATTTCCTATCCATCTAATGTCGGGACCATTATCTCCAAAAATTACTGCATCTGGCTGATGCTTTCTAATTATTGAATATACCTTATCCCACTGATAGTAACTTCTGTGATCTATTTTACGATTTTCATTGGCACCTCCGTAATAACCCGTACCACCGTTAGCACCATCAAACCAAACTTCGAAAAGAGGACCATAATTGGTCATTAGTTCTTCCAATTGTCTATGAAAAACCTTCACATATTCTTCCCTGCCATATTCGGCATGGTTTCTATCCCAGGGGGAAAGATAAACACCAAACCCAAGATCAAATTCTTCACAAGCTTTTGCAAGTTCTTTTACGAGATCTCCCTCACCATTTTTCCATGGAGAATTTTTCACAGAATGTTCTGTCGTTTCTGAAGGCCAGAGACAAAACCCGTCATGATGTTTTGCAGTAATTATTATTCCCTTCATACCAGCCTCCTTTGCCACTTTTGCCCACTGCCGTACATCTAATTCTGTGGGATTAAATTGTTCAGGTAATTCCCCTCCTTCTCCCCATTCGCGGTTTGTAAAGGTGTTCATATTGAAATGAATAAAAGCATAATATTCCATTTCCTGCCAGTTTAACTGACGTTGGGAAGGAAGGGGCCCCACAGGGTCGGCGATCTCCTGTGCCTCTAAAAGATTAAAAAACAAAAAGAAATAACCTATAAGACTCATGCGATGTAGTATATTCATGTTTAAATAAGTTTTACAACCTTCTTTTCTTTTGAAGAGTGCTATTTTTTTATTTGAAGTTTAGCGTTAAGCCGCACTTTCTTTCCTTCAGGTAAGTCAACTTCAACCTCTCTTTCCGCATATACAATCTTCTGAAGTCTGTTTTTATTCGCCTTTAGAATCAACTCCTTTAACTTCCCGTTTTCCCATATAATATCAACCTCAATATTTCCCCTTGCCTTTAATCCTGAAATACTCCCCTCTTTCCAGGCTTCGGGAAGCGCAGGAAGTATCCTCAAAAATCCTTCGTGTGACTGAAGCAGCATTTCGGCAATTCCTGCTGTAAACCCAAAATTCGCGTCTATTTGAAAAGGAGGGTGCAAATCGAATAGATTCTTTGCCAGGGATATCTGCATGAATTTATCTACATTACTTTTTGCTGATTCTCCATCTAGTAAGCGTGCATCAAAGTTAATCATCCACGCCCGACTCCAGCCGGTACCGGCACCACCATGTTTCAATCTAAAATCAATAGAATTTCTTGCTGCAGCAAAAGCTTTTCGAGTTGCGGGGGTAATATCATCGCCTGGGTGAAGTGCATATAGGTGAGAAAGATGTCTATGTCCCTTTTCTGTTTCTTCATAGGCTTCATTCCACTCTAGCAGTCGATTATCTGACCCCACCACAATTCCGGGAAAAAGTGACTTATTTTTCTCCCGAACCTCTGCGATAAAATCATCTTCAATATTTAATATCTCTGCGGCTGCCAATACATTGTCAAATACCTCACCTATAATTTGATGGCCCATAGCACTACCAAATGAAACTGCCGCTCTTTTCCCTTCTTCATTTATATAAGAGTTTTCGGGTGAGGTTTCTGGAAATGAAACCCACTTCTTAGATTTTTTATCCCATACCAGCCAGTCCAGATAAAATTCTGCAAAAGACTTAATGGCAGGATATGCCCGCTCCTCCAAAAATTCCCTGTCGCGGGTAAAGTTATAATGTTCCCAGTAATGTTGAGCCAACCAGCCCCCGCCATGAATCCAGCTGCCCCAGTAAGGTTGTTCTGCCCGCATGTAAGCCGAAGCCCAAAGATCTGTCGCCTGATGCGCCACAGCCCCTCTCTCTATGCCATACTGTTCCCTGGCGGTAATTCGGCCTCTCTCAATAAGCCTATCGGTAAAATCGAATAATGGCTGATGAAACTCACTTAAATTAGTCACCTCAGCAGGCCAGTAATTCATTTGTAGATTAACATTAAGGTGGTAATCGGCATTCCACGGTGCCGCAAGATGGTCATTCCACAAACCCTGGAGGTTTGCAGGATTGGTACCGGGTCTTGAGGATGAAATAAGAAGATATCTTCCAAATTGAAAAAGATCTGATACCAGATCCAAATCTTCTTCCCCTTTGGCTAAGTTTTGCAGCCGACGATCTGTTGGTAAGCTGCTGCTTTTATTCTTACCCAGTTGAAATTGAACTCTGTTGAAATACTTTTGATGATCCTGCACATGTCTTTCGTAAAGTTTCTCATATCCTACTCCCGATAAACGATCTAAAACTTCCCTGTTTCTATTTCGAAAATCTTTAGTATAAAATGAAGTATTTGCCACAAGTTTAATTGTGGCTTTTTTCACCCCCTGTAATATAAGGGTTCCATCTTTTGGTGTCACTTTGCCCCCTTCATGATCTGTTTTCAATACAGTTTCAAATTGGACTCCATAATCTAAGGGTGCTGGTTGGGAATGTACCCTCCCACCGTATTGTGTCACCACTCCATTCATTGCAATCTCAGATGAATGAGGATTGTTTATTTGCACTGTGGGATGCCCCTCATCTTCCGGGCGATCTAACCGCAAAGTCAAATTCATCCCCTTCTCTGCATTGGTCACTAATTCAATTACAAGTACATCATCTGGCGCACTGGTAAATACCTTTTGATAATATGCTGAGCCCTCTGAAGTGTAACTGATCACCACCTCAGCCGTATTTAGATTTAAAAGACGCTTATAATTTTCTACAGTTCCACGCTCGTGAAAATCCATGTACAGATCCCCTAAAGTTTGGTGAGATCGAACTATACCCTTATATGAAAACCGCTCTACAATCTCTTTATCTGCCTTTTCAATCTGGCCCTCTTCAATGAGCTCTCTAATATATTTGAGATCTTCAGGATTGCCTTTAGCATTCCCCCAGTCAGGCCCTCCCGGCCACATAGAATCTTCATTTAACTGAATCCTTTCATTTTTTGGATCTCCAAAGACCATGGCTCCTATTCTACCATTTCCTACAGGTAATGCCTCCAACCACTCGCTTGCGGGGGTATCATACCACAGTATATGCTCGGGAATTGAATCTGTTACGTTCTGAGCGTTTGCTTCTTTCAGAGATAACCAGAAGCTTAGAATTGCCAAAACAGAAAAAATAAACTTTTTCGTCATAAATGATAGAATTTTTCTGCATTTATACCCATCAGCTTTTCAAGAAAAATATCTCCCCGCTCCCTGCAATAGTCCTTAATAATTTCCACAGTATCACTATAGCTTCCTGCAGCGAGACATACCGGCCAATCGGATCCATACATCAGTCTGTTCTCACCAAAAGCTTTGCTTACTACTTCAAAAAAAGAGCTGAAATCGTTCTTTGTCCACTTAAAATTCCCTGTCTCGGTTAAAAATCCTGAGATTTTACAATAGACATTCTTATGGCTACTTAATACTCTGATATTCTCTACCCATTCATTCGAGAGACCTTTAGCTATTTGAGGTTTACCCATATGATCCAATACAAAAAGCTGGCGCAGGAAATTCTTTTACAAGTTGGATAACTTCCGGCAAATGATGTTACAGTATAAGTAGATCGAAAGTACTCCATGTTTTTCTTTTCCTGCTTCACCAAATCTTATTAGTTTATTTAAAATATTTTAGTAATTATCTATTTTGAATGTCCATGCATCATGGGAGGGTAATTCATTATATTTAATTCCACTGGTGTTAATAAACATTTTACTGTTTTTGTAGCTCCAGTCAAGTTCTCTTTCAAGACCGAGCATTTTCACTGTAGCTCCTGGTTTTGGCTTTGGAATATTTAGTTGTAAAGAATCCTCAGGCCATTCAAAACTAATTGCATACAGGGAGTTGTTCTTTTTAGTGTAAGCAATGTGTGTTTTTAATGAGGTGTATTTTCCCTGTAACCCTGGCTGAGTCTTTTCCTGATCTAAGTAGAAAGCATCACCAGGAATAATTTCTTTCTCACCTCCTTTACTGCTCCAGGATATTGTAACCTTTGCATTCTGCTTCTTTTCTCTGTAATTCAATACCAGTTTATAAGGTTTCCCGGCCTTTAAATCAACTACTGCATTTTCTGAGTAGCTGGTATTTGCATTCATTACTTCAGCCTCTTTATCTGGAGCTGTGTAATTGTTATTTATAATTGTTCTTTCATCAAGCTCCAGAATTGCTTCATCATCTGCATCTAATTCAATGTTATATTTGCCATTTTTGGGAGCAACAAGATAGCTTTCCCACCTCACGGAAAAATCATCTTCTCTAATTCCTTTTAATGGGGAGTTACGTACCCAATTAAAATTGATCACCTCATCTACCCTGGAAATTTGCACCTCTTTCTCTTCTTCAGTAATCTCAAATGCTTCTGCTCCATAAATTGCCTCGCCGTTTATCTCGAGCCAGTTTCCTAGTTGTACAAGTCGCTCCTGCTGTATTAAGGGAATTTGACCATCGGCTCCAGGACCAACATTCAAGATCATTCCTCCTCCATTAGCTACAGCCTGAACAAATTTCTCAACAAGTTCCTTAGAGGTTCCATATGCCTCCAGGTCTTCATTTCGGTTGAGTCCAAAAGAACGTCCTATACCCCTAACTTCAGCCCATGGCCTGGAGGTTTCTTTGATTCCTGCACTATACTCAGGGGTAAGAAAACCCACATCGAGTCCGCTTCCCCACCGGTTGTTTACAATTGCCTCATCTCCAACAAGATTATAATACCAGTTAATAAGCTCTGCAGAGTGCCATTGTTTGGCAGAATTATACCATTCTCCGTCGGCAAATATTAAAGAAGGCTTATATGTGCTTACAAGCTCCTTGAATTGAGGTATCATGTAAGTTTCCACATAAGTGTTTATGCTGTCGTGAGGATCACTGTACCACCTATGCAGTGGGTGATTCCATTCTGGTAAAGAATAATATAACCCCATTTTAAGTCCCGAATCTCTAACTGCTTCTGTAACTTCTCCAACAATGTCCCTTTTGGGACCTGTATCTACACTATTCCAGTTACGGTTATATTTACTTGGCCAAAGGGCGTACCCATCATGATGTTTAGAGACTAAAACAACATATTTAGCTCCCGCTCTTTTAAATAAATCTGCCCATTCTTCAGGATCAAATAGCTCGGCCTTAAATTCATTGGTAAGATCATTATAGGTAAAGTCGCTTCCATAGGTCTTTTTTAAAAAATTAGTACGTAAGCTGTCGTTCATTTGTAAACCACGCAGGTACCATTCAGAATAACTTTCCTTTCCTCCATAAGCCGGAACCGAATACAATCCCCAGTGAATAAAAATGCCTAGTTTGGCATCCTGAAACCAGTTGGGGAAACTTCTCTCTTCAATTGCCCTTTTTGCCTCTTCATGTGTTGTTTGAGCTATAACTGAGCTAAAAAATAATAAGCTTAAAAAAGTAAATATTCTTTTCATTTATCCATTAAATTTAATAAATCCTCCATTTATAGGGAAATTCGTACCGGTGATAAGAGAAGCTTCATCAGAACATAATTAAACTGTTAAGCCGGCTACCCATCGGGATTTCCCATTCTTGCCAGAGGTTGAGTTTTAGAAAGTTTATATTTTGAAAAGCAACAGCTACATTGTCATTAGGAGATATAATTACAGCTTTTTCCAAAAAAGATTATAATAAGTTAAAAATATCATTTCAAAGATAAGCTCCATAAAAACGAAATATTTGAACAATATTTACAATGTGTTGAACAATATTTGCACATCCTTCTTTTTTTAATTTCATTTATATACAAAATTGGCGAGAGCCGCGATTTTAATCAATGAAACTTCAATTTTTATATAAATATCTTACCCGAAATATTAAATTTTCTGTTCATGAGGCCAGGGAATTCCTCAAACTATGGCATTACCACCCTGAGCTGGAACTGGTGTATATTGTTGAAGGAGAAGGCACATTGTATGCTGGCGATTTTATAGGGGATTATAAAAAAGATGATATTTTTATTCTGGGACAAAATGTACCTCATATGTTCTATAGTAAATATTCAAATGAAAATACTAAAATTTCAAAAGCTTATGTTTTTCATATTAATGAATCTTTTTTAAGCAGCAATAGTAAAGACTTGCCTGAATTTTCTTTTTTAAAACAAATTATTACATTAAGCAAAAGGGGTGTTCTATTCCGACAGCCGGAAAATATTCATATTCGGCAAATATTGGACAACATTGATAGTGAATCTCATTCCGAAAATGCTCTTAATGTTCTTAACATTTTACTGAAATTATCCAGGTATAAAACCTATACGAGCCTCGGAAGTTTAACCTGGTTGAATTATTATAAAATTTCAGAAAAAAGAGTGAATGATGCAGTTGAATATATCATGCTGCATTTTAAAGAAGATATTACCCTAGGCAAGGTAGCAGAAAGATCTGGTATGAATAAATCTGCTTTTTGTAGATATTTTAAAAAGAGTACCGGCAAACCGTTTATTACCTTCTTGAATGAGTTTCGAATAAATTACTCCTGTAAATTATTACTTGAGACATCTCCCGTAAAAACAATTTCTGAAGTTTCGTACCTGTCAGGATTTAACAGCCTCTCTTATTTTAATAGAACCTTTAAAAAAATCAACAAGGTCTCCCCTAGCCAGTATCAAGCTATGAAGAGCAACGCCTTATATCAGGAATAAATAAGAGAAGAATCATATAAATAATGAATTCTCAAGAGTAAATTTCTCCGGGGCAAGCCCACGGAGCATTTTAGTGGAACACGTTTTCAAACTTTACAACAATTACTAACGAGGCAAGCCTCGGGGTATTTACCCTCCTATGAATAAAAGGAAGTTACTTCTTCTGAAAACTTCTTATCATTTCTCTCACCCTCCCATGAGCAGATCTAAAGACCTAAATCATCTTACGGGCTACATCAATATTCTTCATTAAAAGTCCTCTCCTTTCAATCAGTTTCTCTTCACCCTCGAATTAACCGATGAGCTTCTGGAGGAGATCAATAAAGGTTAGTTTTCGCTTTCAAGCTTTTCTACTGTTTCTTCGTAGTTCTCTTCCTGTTCTTCTTCTTCCTTCTTGATCTTCTTACCTAAATAAACCAGTTGGTATCCGCTGCTTATTTCCACTTCTGAACTGTGAGATGGGATAATCCTTAATTCGCCGGTATCGGTCTTTACAAACAGCGGAATTATGTCGGGATCGGTTTTAGAAATTTCCAGTAACCCTTCATAATGCGCCCTGCTGTTGAGTACTACCTCATGAATAGTGGGATAGCTTCTGGCCACTTCAGTTAATTTGATATAATCATCGGTGTGAGAAAACAATCCTTCGGAAGGATTTGTCTCCGGATCATTCATTTCATCCGAAGAAATAAGCCTGAAAGAGCCTTTTTCCCCATACTGGTTGGTAAATTTGTTTATCGCAGTTTTATTGATGTCACTGTTACCGGTCATAGCCATGAGGTAACCTACATCATTGAGCTCAACATTGTTGAAAAGATCGTCTTCATAAACACTACCTGCAATAGCATCAAGGCCAAGATCCTTCGCCTTCATAATGTTATCACCATTGTTATCCATCAGCACCACATGCCTATTATTGTCTTGCAGGTATTTACCAATAAGCCTTGAAACAGAAGATGCGCCAATAATGAGGATTCCCTCTGCATCTTTTACAAATACTCCAACTAGTTTAGCAAAAATTCGTGCCGTGGTGGCATTGAGCAGTACAGAAAGTAATACAACCATAAAGACCAGCGGAGTGATATATTCGGCTCCCGGAACTCCTTCCCTGGCCAGTTTAAGCCCGAAAAGGGAAGCAATACCTGCCGCTACAATACCACGGGGACCCACCCAGCTGATAAAGGCAATCTCATTGGCTTTAAGATTAGAACCGAGGGAACTCAGAATTACCCCAATAGGCCGCACAATGAACACCACTACCCCAAACAACATAGCCGCTTTCCAGTTGTAAATGAGTAACAGGTCAGAGATTTCGATGTTTGCTGCAAGAAGAATAAAGAGGATCGAAATGAGCAGTACGCTCAGAGACTCTTTAAAATAAAGCAGTTCCTTGATGTTTGGCAGGTTTTTGTTACCCATCACCATTCCCATGACCACTACTGCTAAAAGTCCGCTCTCATGGGCAAAAGTATCGGCAAGTACAAATACCCCAAGTACCGTGGCCAGGGTGAAAACATTAAGCAGGTAATGAGGTATTACGTTCCGTTTTATGAGCAGGGCCAGGATATGTGCGAAGGTGAAACCAAAGGTGAAACCAAATAGAATGATCTTCCCGAATTCTGTAAGCGCTGTAATGGTAAAATCCTGCCCACCTTCAACGCGAATAAACTCGTACATCAAAACGGCAATTAAGGCACCAATAGGATCTATCAAAATTCCTTCCCATTTCAGGATGGAAGAAACATGAGTTTTAAGAGGAATATTCCGAAGAATAGGTGCAATAACCGTAGGTCCTGTAACTATAATAAGGGACGAAAACAGGAAAGATATTTGCCACGAGAACCCGTATATAAAATGTGCAGCAAGCCCGGCCCCAAAAAAGGTGACTACAACCCCCACACTTATAAGCTTCACGATAACGGGACCAATATTGCCCACCTCGCCCCGCCTTAAGGTAAGTCCTCCTTCAAAAAGAATGACCGCAATAGCCAGAGAAACGAAATAAAATAAGCTCTCTCCGGGAAATACGCCTTCTTCCCCATTCCAAATAGGCTCGAGCCACTTTGTTCCGTCATGGGAAATTAGTGTGGAAAAAGGGCCTACAAAAAGGCCTATAAGTATAAGCGGAAGAATTGCCGGTGTCTTTGTTTTCCAGGCAACCCACTGCGCCAGTATTCCCAGGATAACTAAGCCTGCTAGTTCTAACATGTGTTATTTACTTTTGTATAGAAATTAGCCATAAAGTTAACTTTTTATGCGTTAACTGCAGAATCTCTGTGATTCAGTACGTTTTGTTTCTTCGGAAGAAGCTAAGGAAAAATAATAATACGGCTCTTGTCAAAGAAATATTTTTCCAGTTTGGCAGGAATACCGCTTAGTACATTCTGAAAGGATTTTGAACCCTTTCTGGCCGAAACCAGCACCACAATATCCTCTTCCTGCATGTCCCTGCCTAAAATGAGAAAATCGTTCCACTCATGAAAGATCTTATAGGTCACAGGAGAATCGCTCTTCATTTTTTTAAACTGCTCTGAAATTGCCATTTTTGACACCTCGTTGCAATAGATCACCACCGGGACACTAAGTTCTTTAGAGAGCACTTCGATCTTGCTTACCCATAAAGAGAAACCTTCTTCCTCTTCGGCAAGTGCCGGTACAACTAAAAACAACCGTTTATGGGTGGCAAGTGGCCTGCTAAAGTGAGTAATAAAGGAAGTTTTATTGTTCGCAGCAATAATGCGCTCCATCTTTTTGCTAATAAGTTTATCGATAAGCCCTTTTTCTGAAGGCCATCCAAAAATGACAAGATCGGCAATGATTTCCCTTGCCTTTCTGGCAATTCCATGCGCAACATTGTGATCTATGGTAGCATGTATGGTAACTTCAGCTTCGGCGGCAGATGCCTGTGAAACAAAATCTTCAAGTTTATTGGTAGCACGGGCAATATTAATTTCTGCTTCGGCATTATTGGGCACTACCGAAAGTATAGAAATGGGATTGGGAGACGCCTTATCCTTGATCAGGATTGCGAACTCAAGCAACTTGTCAAAATTCAGAATATTGGCAATAGGCAGTAAGATGGTTTCATTTTTAAAAGCTTCGGCGTTTTTTACCTCTTTTGAGAGATCTTTATCAGATTCAGCTTTCAGTTTACCTGCCGCCCTTTGTGTGGCAAGAGTGGCAACTATAGAGGTGGCCAGGATGAGGATAATTGTACCGTTTAAAATATTTTCATCTATGATCCCTGCGTTGAAACCCACAATGATCACGGCAAGGGTCGCCGCAGCATGCCCGCTGCTCAACCCAAAAATGACCTTTCTCTGAGCCGCCGAATATTTGAAGGTGATTTGAGTGAGGAAGGAGGCAATCCACTTTCCTAAAACAGCTACTACCGTTAATGTCCCTGCAACCAATAGCGCCATAGGCCCACTAAAGATTACACTAATATCTACCAGCATCCCTACACTTATCAGGAAAAAAGGGATGAACAGGGAATTCCCGATGAATTCTACCCTGTTCATAAGTGCCGAAGAATGGGGGATTAGCCTGTTTAGGGCCAAACCTGCAAGAAAGGCTCCTATAATGGGTTCCACTCCCGCCAGTTCGGCTAGAAACGCCGATATAAACACGACAGTAAGCACAAATATGTAGTGGGAATGCTTTTCATTTTCCATGCTTGTAAAGAACCATTTGGCTATTCGGGGTACAAGAAAGAACATAATGACCGAAAAAATTGCGAGGGAGATCCCCAGCCGTTGCCAAAATGCAGCATTGAGGGTGCCTTCATGGTTTCCCATAATTATTGCAAGTACAATAAGTACCGCAGTATCTGTAAGTATAGTTCCACCTACAGTGATCGCCACAGCTTCGTTCTTTGATACCTTCAGTTTACTCACTATGGGATATGTGAGCAGGGTGTGGGTAGCAAACATACTGGCCGTTAAAAAACTGGCGTTGAAATCGTAATTCAGAAGAAAATAACAAACAGGGAAGCCTATTCCCAGGGGAATGCTAAACGTGAAAAATCCGAAGAGAAAACTTTTATTCCGGTTTGCTTTAAACTGGTTCATGTCGAGTTCCAGACCCGCAATAAACATGATGTAAAGCAAGCCTATGGTAGAAAATAGATCTATAGCAGCACTTTGTTCCAGGATTCCTACACCATAGGGGCCAATAACAATCCCTGAAACAATAAGGATGATGATCCCGGGAATATTCAGGCGCCGTAATACAATGGGAGAAATGAGGATTATAAGCAGGATAAGCGAAAAAACCAGCACCGGATTGGATAGCGGCAATTCAAATTCATGTTTCAGCAACTCGAGGAATTCTTTCATATATTTCCAGTAAAGGATTTAAATGTAGTAGATATTGTCACTCTTAAAATAAAATTCCTGCAAAAAATGCTATTTTTAAGTGATTTTTGACAGAATCGATCAGCTTCATTGTTTTGAAGTTTCCTTTTTATTGAGTTAAACCCACACTAAAATATCGGCTTATGGAAGAATTCAATATTTTCAATCTACTTATAATCCTCGCCGGAGCATGGGTGGGTGGTGCCGCTGCAAAAAAACTGGGCTATCCTGCCATTTTAGGAGAACTGGTGATAGGTATTATTTTAGGTCCGGCAGTTTTAGGAATGCTCGAAACCTCCGAAATGATAAGCATTCTGGCCGAAGTTGGGATTATCCTGCTCATGGTATACATTGGTATGGAGATCAACTTTAGGGATCTCGGGAAAGCATCCTGGCCGGGACTCCTGGCAGCTATTGGAGGCTTTGTTGTACCCTTTGGCCTTGGCTATTACACCATCATCCTGTTTGACGGAACTCAAATGGCTGCCCTCTTCGTAGCCATTGCCGTAGGTGTGACCTCGCTGGCAACCAAAAGCCGTATCCTGGTAGACCTGAAGCTACTCAACACCCGTATTGCCTATGTTTTGATGGCTGGAGCCTTAATCTCAGATACGCTCGCCCTCATCATTTTCGCAGGTCTAATGAGTTTTGTAGATGTAGGGAATATTGATGCTCTTGGCCTCACATGGGTAGCAGGTAAGGCTATTTTGTTCTTCATATTTACTGCTGTGGGAGGAATCTATCTTCTGCCTCTTTTGGGAAAAACTCTTAGCCGTGCTAAGATTAAAGACCGTACCCTGCATTTTACCCTTATTTTAATCATCGTGTTTGGTTTTGCCGAACTTGCCGAACTTGCAGGCCTTCACAGCATTCTTGGAGCGTTTATGGCCGGGCTTTTCATTAGGGACGGAGTTTTTAACAGGCAAATTTCCAAAGAGATCAATGACATCTTTCACGACGTATCTATCGGGTTTTTAGCACCTATATTTTTTGTTTCCGCAGGATTTAACGTTACGCTAGACATTTTTCAAACTGACCTTTGGATGCTTATCGCAGTAACTTTAGTAGCCATGATTGGGAAAATTGGAGGAACTGCTTTGTTCTACCTGCCCAGTGGCTACGGCTGGCGCGAAGGTCTTACTGTAGGAACGGGAATGAACGGTAGGGGCGCAGTAGAAATTATTATTGCGGGAATTGGACTTGAAATGGGTATCATTTCTGCTGAAATCTTTTCTATCCTGGTTTTTATGGCTATTTTCACCACCCTTACAGTTCCTGTCTTCCTTACCTGGACCACAAAATGGCTCAAAAATCGGGGTGAACTTATCCATCAGGAATCCAGGAAAGGCTTTCTTATCCTGGGTGCAAATCCGTTGGGAATACATCTGGCTAAGCACCTCGCAAAAGAGAACGATGTTACTCTTGTAGATTCTAACCGCGACATGGTAGAACTGGCAAAAAATGAAGGTTTAAATGCCATTTTTGGAAACATTCTGAAAGAAGAGACTATGGAACAGGCCCATGCCATAGACAAAGGCACTTTTATTGCGCTCACCGCCAACAGTGAGATCAATCTACTGGCAGCACAACTGGCCAATGATTCCTTCTATATTCCGAAGAAGATTGTGCTCATGGATCCAAAAGAATCTGGTGCGGGCGTAGATCTTCTTGACAGGATAGACGCTTCGTCAATGTTTGCCGCAAAGACAAAACTTGATCCGTGGACATATAAATTGAGTAGCAACAGTGCAGCAGAGCATGAAATTCTTATAGAAGAGGAAATGTCTACCCGGCAATGGATTAAAGAACAAAAAAAGCAGCAAAAAGATTTTCTGCCTATTTTAATTATTAATCCCGAAGGCCAGAAGCGACCTTTCCACTTCCACGACACCATAAGTCCCGGTGAAAAAATAATATATTTACAGTGAATTTATTCAGGAACCCTAAAATCACCTAAAAATTCATGAAAATATATCCTATTGAAGCCGGTAATTTTAAGCTGGATGGAGGTGCCATGTTTGGTGTGGTACCAAAATCTATCTGGAATAAAACCAATCCGGCAGATTCAAATAACATGATTGATATTGCCGCCACCTGTCTGCTCATTGAAGATGGTGACCGGCTTATACTTATCGATACCGGGATGGGCGATAAGCAAAATGAGAAATTCTTTGGCTACTACTATCTCTGGGGAGATGATAACATTGATAAATCTTTGAAGAAGTACGGATTTACAAGAGATGATGTCACCGATGTTTTTATGACGCACCTGCACTTTGATCATTGCGGCGGTAGCATACAATGGAATAAAGACCGTAGCGGTTATGAACCGGCATTCAAAAATGCCACTTTCTGGACCAATAAAGAACACTGGCAGTGGGCAACCCAGCCTAACGCCCGTGAGAAAGCCTCTTTTCTGAAGGAGAACATACTTCCCATGGAAGAAAGTGGCCAGTTGAAATTCATTGAAAGACAGGGAGGAGCATATCAGGAAAATTCTGAACTCGATTTTGGAATTCTTTTTGTAGATGGTCATACCGATAAGCAGATGATCCCCCACATCAAGTACCAGGGAAAAACGCTGGTATTTACGGCCGATCTTTTGCCTACCGCGGGTCACATTCCATTGCCTTTTGTTATGGGATATGATACCAGGCCTTTACTTACGCTTCCTGAAAAGAAGACATTCCTGGAAACGGCTGCCAAAGAAGATTTCTATCTTTTTCTGGAACACGATGCCCATAACAAGGTGATAAAAGTAAAGCAAACCGAAAAAGGAGTACGATTAGACGAAGTATATACATTTAACGAAATATTTAATTAGAAAATTATGAAGATCCCAATTTACAGGCCATTTCTGGCAGCCGGAATGGCCGCTATTCTGGCAGCATGTGGTAGCTCGGCTCCCGCAATTGTTTCTACGCCTATTGAAAATATTGATGAAACACCGCTAAAGGTTTCTGAACTTACAGACGTTGAACTAAAGGGATGGGGTGGAGCCGATCTTGTTTCAGATACCATTCCCGGTATGAGCGTGCAAAAAGCTTACAGCGAGATCATCAAGAACAACAAAGGCAAAAAAGTCATTGTAGCCGTTATTGACAGTGGTGTTGATATAGAACACGAAGATCTTGACGGGGTGATTTGGACTAATGAAGACGAAAAACCCAACAACAACCGCGATGACGATAACAACGGATATGTTGACGACATTCACGGGTGGAACTTTCTTGGTGATGCAGTAGAAGAAAATCTTGAATATACCAGGATCTACAAAAAGCTGAAATCTAAGTACAGCAGCATACCTGCAGGTGCTGTAAAGCCTGAAAATCAGGAAGAATTTGAGCTTTATCAGCGTGCAAAAGCCGAGTATGACAAAGAATACAACGAGACGCTTGGCATGAAGAACCAGTACGAAGGTATTGTACAACAGCTAAAGGTATCTCATGAGGCGGTATCTGCCAAAATCGGCAAAGAAGATTACACTTTGGAAGAGTTGAGAAATATGGAAGCAACTTCCGAAGAAATGCAGCAGTACAAAGGCTTCTTGAGCCAGGTAATGAGCAATGTTGAAGGTACTATCCCAGATGCTATTTCACAGCTGCAGGAGGCGATCGACTATTTTGACGGCAGGCTTTCTTCTCACTTCAATCTCGACCTTAATGCCCGTGCCGCGGTAGGTGATGATGTTGATGATATCACAGATACCGACTACGGAAATGCAAATGTGATGGGACCAACACCCGATAAAGAAGATCTTAAACACGGTACTCACGTGGCAGGTATTATTGCTGCTGAAAGAGACAACAAAGTAGGTCTTAACGGTGTCGCCAACAATGTAGAGATCATGGTACTTAGAGCAGTGCCAGATGGAGATGAGTATGACAAAGATATTGCCCTTGCCATTCGCTATGCTGTAGATAATGGTGCCAGCATTATCAACACCAGCTTCGGAAAATATTTCTCTACCCACCCACAATGGGTAAGAGATGCTATAAAGTATGCCGATGATAATGATGTACTTATTGTGAATGCCGCCGGAAATGAAGGACTAAACCTTGACGAAAATGCGGTTTATCCAAACGATCAGGATCCTGAAAATCCAAGTGAGATTTCAGATAACTTCCTTACTGTAGGAGCTCTTAATTATGAATATGGATCTGGCCTTATTGCAGGTTTCTCTAACTATGGTAAGACCAATGTTGATGTATTTGCACCAGGAACAAAGATCTGGTCTACTACACCAAATAACGAGTATGAGTACCTACAGGGAACTTCTATGGCAGCACCTGCAGTAGCCGGCGTTGCAGCTGTGATACGTTCTTTTTATCCAAAATTGACCGATGATCAGGTTAAAAGAGTGATCATGGAAAGTGGCCTTACCAGCAATGCCACTGTAATTATTGGCGGAGACCCGTCAAATACAATGAAATTCAATCAATTATCTACTTCAGGAAAAATGGTTAACCTTTATAACGCCTTAATCCTGGCCGATAAATTATCTAAATAAGCACGAATGAAGAAAGGAATATTGACACTGGCATTTTTATCATGCCTGGCAGTAACTGCCCAGAATAGTACCTCTTATTGGCAACAGGAAGCTAACTACAAGATGGATATTGACATGAATGTTGACAACTTCCAGTACACCGGGGAGCAGGATCTCGAATATACCAACAATTCTCCCGATACGCTAAAAAGGGTATTTTATCACCTGTTTTATAACGCTTTTCAACCGGGAAGTGAAATGGATATCCGTTCGCGAACCATCGCAGATCCAGATCCTCGTGTAGGAGCCAGAATTGCTAATTTAACTCCTGCACAACAGGGTTACCTGCGCGTAAACACCCTTACCATGAATGGAAAGTCTCTTCAGTTTGAAGAGGTGGGAACGGTTTTGGAAGTAGAACTTGCTGAACCAATTTTACCCGGAGAAACCGTGAATTTCACGCTTAAGTTTGCAGGACAGGTACCCGAACAAATCCGCAGGGCCGGGAGGAACAGTAGTGAAGGAGTAGCATTATCAATGGTGCAATGGTTCCCTAAAATGGCCGAATACGACTTTGAAGGATGGCATGCCGATCCTTATATTGGCCGTGAGTGGCATGGGGTATGGGGAGACTATGATGTAAAGATCAATATTGATAAAGACTACATTCTTGGTGCTTCAGGAATCCTTCAAAATGCCAATGAAATTGGCTATGGCTACCAGGACGAAGGTGTAAAAGTAAAGAGAAAAAAAGCTGATAAACTCACCTGGCATTTCGTTGCTGAAGATGTGCTCGATTTTGCCTGGGCTGCCGATCCTGAATATATTCATGACAAAAGAACGGCTGCCGAAGGTACGGTGCTGCACTTCCTTTATAAAAATAAACCTGAAATTAAGGAGAACTGGAAGAACCTGCAGTCAAAGACCGAAGAACTCCTTTTGTACTTTAATGAGCACATAGGGCCTTACCCATGGCCACAGTATTCTGTGATCCAGGGAGGAGATGGCGGAATGGAATATGCCATGCTTACTCTTATCACCGGTGAAAGGAATTTTGGAAGCCTTGTGGGCGTGACCGCTCACGAACTTGCCCACGCCTGGTTCCAGCACCTGCTGGCTACTAACGAGAGCAAGCACGAATGGATGGATGAAGGCTTTACAAGCTACATTTCTGATCTTGCCATGAACGAAGTAATGGACCAGAACCAGGAAAATCCTTTTGAAGGTTCTTACAGAAGCTATACCCGTTTGGCAACTTCGGGCGCAGAGCAGCCACAAACCACGCATGCCGACAGATATACGTACAATGCAGCTTATGGTGCAACGGCCTATTCAAAAGGCTCAGTTTTTCTTTCGCAGTTAGGTTATGTTATTGGTAAAGAAAACCTTCAGAAGACCTTAAAAAGGTATTACGATGAGTGGAAATTCAAACATCCAACACCCAATGATTTTATTAGGGTTGCCGAGAAGGTTTCGGGTGCAGAGCTAGATTGGTATTTAACCGATTGGACGCGCACTACAAACGTTATTGACTACGCCATTCAGGCGGTAGAAGAGGAAGGCGATCAAACCAGGGTTGTGCTCATTAGAAATGGTGAAATGCCTATGCCTGTTGAGCTGCAAGTGAACTATAACGACGGTACTTCCGAAGAGATCTATATTCCATTACAGATGATGCGCTGGGAAAAACCCGGATTTGATGAAAATCAGACACAAGAAGACTGGGCGTGGGCTTATCCTACCTATTCTTTTATGCTGAATAAGCCAAAATCGGAAGTTTCTTCTATTGAGATTGACAGCAGCCAAATGATGGCCGATGTGAATAGGAAAAACAATGTTTACCCGAAACCGCAACAATAAGAGGTTCCAAAAATGGCATTTTTGACAGGTATTTCAGCAGCTGAATAAAAGATGAATTAAAATATCTGATTTTCAGAAGTAAATTTCTCCGGGGCAAGCCCACGGAGCATTTTAGTGGAACACGTTTTCAAACTTTACAACATTTACTAACGAGGCAAGCCTCGGGGTATTTACCCTCCTATGAATAAATAAAACCTGAAATTTTCAGGTTGATCAAAAAGAGGCTTTAAACGGCCTCTTTTTTATTTTATAAGTTTAGACCATGAGATTCTTTGTTAAATACTTAGTTATAAAGGTTATTGTCCGGGGAAAGAGTCAAGATCGCTTCATTGCAAGAACCAGGAGCCAGGACTTTACCCAACCAACTAATAAATAACGATATTCTATTTCATAAATAAAGTTCCTATATATTCAGAAACTAAAAACCACCCTTCTATACCTTTAAATAAACTGAATTATTGGTGAATTCGTGGCCTTAGCTCCTGTTTGATATATTTAATAGGACAACATTGATTTATAAATGATAATTTTACCTCATGGATGAAAGCTTCGGAAAGAAGGAAAAATTAAAGAGCAAAGTTCTTATTGATAAACTTTTTGCTGAAGGCCAAACGGTCAAAAAATATCCCTTGCTTTTGGTGTACACCCGGCTTCAAAACCCTTCAGAAAAGGTAAATAAGGTAGGGGTTTCAGTTTCTAAGAGAAACTTTAAACGCGCGGTTGACAGAATCAAAATTAAGCGGCTCATGCGAGAGGTTTTTAGAAAAAATAAGTATCTTGTTACCAGTAATTTAGCCCAAAATTATGCTGTAATGTTGATCTATACCGGGCGCGAAGTATGGAGTTATGCCGATTTATCGCGCAACGGCGAAGAACTTCTGAAAAGATTTGTGGCGCAGGAAAAAATGAAGGAAAATGAAAAAGACCCTCTCTAAAATAGCATTTTTTGCAGCCCTTCCGGTGCTGCTATTTACTACAGTAAGTTATAAGTCAGATTTCTTTGAGATCGCCAAACAGTTGGAGATTTTCACCACGTTGTTCAAAGAACTCAACATGAACTATGTGGATGAGACCAATCCTGCAGAATTGATGGATACCGCCATAAACGCGATGCTTGAAGATCTTGATCCTTATACCCATTACTGGAATGAACAGGAAGTGCAGGCGGCCAGGATAGACAATGCGGGAGAATACACCGGCATAGGTGCCACAGTAGGCATAAAGGCCGATAAAATTGTCATTTTAGAGCCTTATAAAGATTACCCTGCCGATAAAGCCGGTTTAAAAGCCGGAGATGAAATTATAAAGATTGGGAATATAGCTGTTCAAAATTTTAGCGAAGATGCGGGAGAATTGCTCAAAGGTGCACCAAATTCTAAGGTAGAACTCACTTTTATTCGCCAGGGAGAAACAAAAACAACAACGCTTATCCGTGGTGCTGTTGAGATCAAAGCCGTACCCTTTTACGAGCTGCTGGAAGATAAAACCGGGTATATTGTGCTTTCTCAGTTTAACCGCAACGCTTCGGCCGAAACTGTGAACGCTTTAAAAGAATTAAAAGAGCAGGGGGCAGAAAAGATCATACTTGACCTGCGTGGAAATCCCGGCGGATTACTTTCTGAAGCTATTAACGTGACCAACATTTTTGTACCACAGGGAGAGTTGATCACCAGTACAAAATCGGCAGTTGAAAAGTATAATCAGACGTTTTCAACAACCAAAAAAGCTATAGATCCGGAAATTCCCCTGGCGGTATTGATCAACGGCCGCAGTGCCTCTGCCAGTGAGATCGTTGCAGGTGCATTGCAGGATTTAGACCGCGCGGTGGTCATTGGAGCCCGCAGCTTTGGTAAAGGCCTTGTACAGCGACCAAAAGACCTCACTTACGGCACTCAACTAAAGGTTACCATCTCAAGATATTACACGCCCAGCGGCCGCTGCATACAGGCACTTGATTACCGTCACCGCGACGAAGAAGGAAATGCAATACGTTATTCGGAAAAAGATTACAACGAATTCAAAACCCGGAATGGAAGAAAAGTCTATGACGGCGGCGGTATTTCTCCCGATATTAAACTGGAAACTTCGGAATTTAGTGATGTCACCAATGCATTGCTGTTCGAAAATGCCATTTTTGACTACGCAACAAACTACGATTACACTCATAATTTGAATTCTCCTGAAGACTTCAGCTTTACAGAAAAAGATTTTTCAGATTTTAAAGCGTATCTAAATACTGTGGGATTTGAATACCAGACGGCTACAGAAGAAGAACTGCAGGATGTTATTGATGCTGCCCAAAAAGAAGGTTATCAACAAGATCTTTCAACAGCGTTGAAAAGTATAGAAGAGGCAATTTCAACTTCAAAGGAACAGGCTCTAAACAATAAAAAAGCTGAGATCATGAGCCTTATTTCAGAAGAGATCATCAAGCGGTATTTCTACAAAGAAGGGCTATATGAATACTATGTAAAGAAAAATCCTGAAATCCTGAAGGCAAAGGAAATTCTTCAGGATAAAGCTCAATATCAGAACATTCTAAAAGGTTAATTCTTTATCATGCCTATATGAGGGATGCCATCTTCAAGATATCCTTCCCCTGTTTGTTGAAACCCATGACTTTCGTAGAATTTAGTCAGATAAGTTTGAGCAGATAATTTAATTTTTTTGGTGCTGTATTGAGTTTCAATAGCTTTTATAGAAGCTGTGAGGATTTGGTGAGCATAGTTTTTTCCACGATGAGTTTCTTTGACAAGCACCCGGCCTATTGCAGCCTCTTCAAAGTAAATACCGGGGGCAAAGAGTCGGGTGTAGGCTCCGAGATCTTTTCCGTCAAAGCCCAGCACATGCAGGGCTTTTTGATCTTTTCCATCAATATCCTGGTAAACACAATTTTGTTCTACCACAAAAACTTCAGACCTGAGTTGCAGGATTTGATACAACTCATGAATACCAAGGTCTTCAAAAGTGGCAATTTTTATCTCCATTATTTACAGGCGATCTTTTCTACACGTCGGCTGTGACGGCCACCTTCAAATTCGGTATCAAGAAAAACCTGCACCATCTCAACAGCCTGTTCTTTTGAAGTATATCGCGCAGGGATACTAAGTATATTCGCGTTGTTGTGTTCTCTTGCCAGGGCAGCGATCTCTTTGATCCAGCAAAGCGCCGAACGAACCGACTGATGCTTGTTTGCAGTCATATTTGCCCCATTACCGCTTCCACAGATAATGATCCCAAAATCAACCGTTTTATTTTCCACATCCCGGGCTACCGGGTGAACAAAATCGGGATAATCTACACTTTCTTCAGAATCGGTCCCGTGATTGATCACTTCAATATTTCTTGATTTCAGGTAATCAACAACAGCGGTTTTATATGTAGTACCGGCGTGGTCATTTCCAATAGATATTTTCATAAGAGGCAGGTTTGATGAGCCACAAAGGTAAAAATTTGAGTTATCAACTTCTATTTTAGCGTTTGTTAATTAAATGTTACAAGCTCTTTAAAACTAAGTCTTTATAAAAGTTCATAATTTGTTTATAAATGGAGACGAAAAAATCAAAACGAAATTTGGATTGTTCAGCTAAAAATCGAATATGAAAGAATTACCGAGACATGGAAATTTTAAACTCACTTTTTTCCGGGAAGTTTTCAGCAGTCAAAATTCACTTCTGAACATCAGATTAAGGGAAAGTTATTAAATGATTAAATTCACATTTCATTATGAACAGTTGTTAAGAAAAAGTAAAATTTCAGTAGTAATCAGGAGCTTAGCTGTAGCTGCTGCTGTTCATAACTTGTTACCTCACTACTGCTGACCACAAATCCAAAAAACTTCAGAAAAAGTTATTGTACATATCAACAGACTATAATACTCCATCATTTTAATTTTTTTAAAAAAGAAGAAAATATAAATATTATTATAACTGTTGACAACTAAACGATCTTTAATGGAGCAGGATCCTGATTAAACCTGTCTATGATCTCCCGGGCGCGATCTACGTCGAGTGGGTGGACTTTGAGGTGAATTCCGCCCAGGGCGGTAGAGTATAAAGGGAAGACGTCAAGCATAGTCTCGTTTTGAAAGAAATGTTCAATACCTTCCTGCTGGAGTAGCAACTTGAGAATTGCGTATTCATGGCGATAGGTAAAGATCGCAAGAGTAATGAAATTGGTCATAGCAAAGTCCTTGCTATTAAGATATTACTTTCTAGTGGAAAGTGGAAGAAATTTTTCCAGGAAAAGAACCTGGAACCGGCGTATTTAATGTGCGGTTTATGGAGGCGACAAAAGTGAGAACACCAATCACAAAAATCAGGATAAAAACTACAGTTATTTTGGTTGATTTATTCATTGAGTGATATGCTGAACACCATTATTCGACATCAACAAAATTAATATAATTTTAAGATATCTGAGTTTTAAATGTTAATTTTTTCTTATCAATAGATTATCTTATTGTGAATGATTCCTTCTTGTGAATTGAAATTACTATAAATTCAGGTAGATGTAAATTATAAGGCTTAATTTTATAGCTTAAATTTTGAAATGAGTAAAAAGAAATACAAAAATAATAAAAGTACCAGCCTCGAAAGTGCAACCCAAAGAATTCTGGGGATTATGCGAAAGGAATCGGGGAAGGATTTTAACTATAAACAAATAGCAGCAAAACTGGGTGTAGATGATGCTTCCAGCAGGAATAAGATCATTCGATCTTTATCTCAGTTAGCTGCCAAGAAAAAAATTGAAGAGGTAGACAGAGGCCGTTACCGCATTAACAGCGATGTTGACCGCTACCGTGGCATTCTTGACATGACTGCTAAAGGCAGTGGTTATGTGGTGGTGGAGGAGCTTAATGAAGATGTTTTTATCCCTTCAAATAATATTA
>Ga0098067_1000172_pt1 | contig 26205 bp, 13 predicted proteins | sample 26_taG_FD_92578 | JGI IMG/M metagenome (GOLD analysis project Ga0098067, IMG submission 92578) | Marine viral communities from Cariaco Basin, Caribbean Sea - 26_WHOI_OMZ | ecosystem: Environmental > Aquatic > Marine > Oceanic | place: Caribbean Sea: Cariaco Basin | collected 2014-11-09
GGATTGGTTTGATTAGTACTTATACCGTCTAAGGTTGGTGTAAAACCAAATTCATTGATATTATTATCAATTGCCGGCTGCCAGTATGCAGGCATTAAGGGATTTTGAACCAGTGCATTGTGCAAATCGTTATAATAAATATTCCCGGCTGCGACACTTCTGTTTTCTGTGTTGGTATAAGTGAAGTTTTCACCTATTGTAATAATAGCGTGATCAGCATTCTTTTTTAACACCATTTCAGTATTCAATCTTGCTGTAAATCTTTTGAATCCTGCATCGGTAATATTACCACCTATCATACCTTCCTGGTTTAAATATGAAGCTCCTATAGAATAGATGATATCTTCGCTACCTCCGGTTATGTTTATTGCGTGGCTCCTAACAGGTGCATCTTCCTGTGTCATTTCATCTATCCAGTTGGTTCCTTCCCAACCGTTTTGAAGGTTATCCCAAATTTCCTGACCTAACTGTGTTCCCAGCCCAGGGTAATTTTTCTCTAACCAACTATTATTTTGAAGAAGGGCTTGCCAGTTAGTTGGTGCCAGTCCATCATTAACCCGTCCTTCATCCATAATGTACATATACTCCTGCGCATTTAAAGGATCTAAATTTTTGTATATGTTCTGAATACCATAATAGGTGTCGTAACTAATTTGTGCAGCTCTGTTTCTGCGTCCTTTTACAGTAGTTACCAAAACAACACCGTTTGCTGCCCGCGATCCATAAATGGCCGCTGATGCCGCATCTTTTAACACATTTATAGATCCGATATCTGAGGGGTTCAAATAATCTATATTACCTACAGCAACACCATCAACTATGTACAAAGGATCTGAATTTCCTATAGTTCCCAAACCACGAATCGTGATCCTTGTTCCGGCTCCTGGAGCCCCACTATTCCTTGTTACACTAACCCCTGCAACGACACCCTGAAGTGCTTCCATGGCTGTACCGGGATTAAGAGCAGCAATATCTTCTCCTTCAACATTACTGGTGGCCCCTGTGACTAATGCACTTTTTTGAGTACCATAACCTACCACCACAACTTCATCCAAAGCTGCAGCATCTTGCATTAAAGTAATTAGAACTTCGTTAGCATCTCCTACAATTACTTCTTGTGTCTCATAACCAACATAAGAAATAAGCAGAACGTCGCCACGGGCTGCTTCAATAGAAAAGTTTCCGTCGAAATCGGTGAGTGTACCAGTGGAGGTTCCCTCAATAATAATATTGGCCCCAGGTAAAGGGATCCCCGACTCATCAACCACAGTACCGGTTATTACCTCCGTTTGAGCCCAGACAGAACCTACCACGAAAAGAAATAACATCATTAAGTAATTTTTGATTTTCATTGATTGTTAAATTTAGTTGTTAGTGCATTTTAAAAATCTGGAGGAAAATATAATTCCAAATCGAAATCGATTTCGAATTATGATAATCTGAATCTCCATAGCTCTCAATTATGAAATCTGACAGCATCGAAAAAAAAGACTTGTTAAAGTTATGTTACTAATTTATCAAGAAAAGAGCAATAAAAACACAAAGTGCCTTTACAAAAAACCTACAACCGTAAAAAGATTAGTGTATAGATGCGAAAACAATAGAGAGAATCAGGGCTAAAACAGAAAAACCTTAAATTTTGGGCAGGTACAAAAGAAAATAAAACCAAGCTTTTATTTAAAATGTAGAGGTGTTGTAGAGGTTATTAGAGGTCTTGTTAAGGCTATAAATTCATAATATAGTCTGTTAAATTCGCCTCGCGCGGCAAATTCATCTTCTTCCTCAAACGATATCGCTTAATCTCCACACTCTTTACTGAAATATTAACCAGGGGTGCAATTTCTTTAGAAGAAAGATTTAATCGCAAATAAGCACAAAGGCGAAGGTCATTGGAGGTTAGCTCGGGGTGCTTGTTTTTAATCTTATCAAAAAATTCTTTATCTGCATTTTTAAAGGCTTCCTTGAACATCTTCCAGTTGTCTTCTTCCCTCAACTCACGATCAATTGTTCTTATCACCTTTTTCACTTGTGGATTGTCGGCTTCCTTAAGATCGGCTTTTAGAGTGGAAAGAAGTTCATTCTTCTTTATAATAGACATGGTAGAAGCTGCCAGCTGACTATTCTTTTCCTGCATGTCCTTTTCTAAATGCTCTTTTTGAAGCCTAATGATCTCCTGTTCTGCTTCAAGGTTCTTTAACTTGAGGTTCCTCTCCCTTTCCTCTATGATCTTTTTATGTCGCCGGTTATAAGTGTAATGAATCACCACCAGCCCAAGAATAAATAGTAACAGGTAAACCACAACGGCTAAATTGCTGTAATACCAGGGTTTCGCAATAGTGAATTTATAACTCAGGGTTTTAGTATCCCGATCATTTATTCTGCCTTTTACCTCAAAGGTGTAGCTCCCTGCCGGGAGATTTTCAAAACTGGCAATACCAGTTTGGTCCCACTGTGACCAGGCAGAGGAATAATTTAGAAGCCGATAACTGTATTCGGCTCTGGATAAGCTCTGGTACGCCGGAATGCTGTAGACAAACTGAATGTTATTTATCTCGCTGTCCAGTTCCAGTTTACTTTCCCCCAACTGCTGGTATCTGAAATTCTCTCTTTTGGAAGACGTGCTAACAGCATTGAGCATGAGCTCTCCCGATGGTATGTTGTCAACAGGCAGGGAAAACTCAATATAACCTCCGTTAGATCCTACCAGGTAGCGGTTTTTACCTACTAATGAAATATTCTCAAACCCCTTTGTAATAATCCGGTTTTCTAAAGGCAGGGGAACTTTTTGGGCAACAAGTTTTTGTTCAAAGGGATCCCTATTTACGTAATACAGGTTGTCTTCTCCAAAAGTCCACCAGCTACCGTCGTCCAGTACCCGGGAAGCTCCACTTATTCTGTTGGTTTTACTACTAAGTCTATTAAGATCGTTTTCTGCAGTAAATTCATTCAAATCACTTTTATACTTGTAAACCGAATCTTCTGTAGCATAGTAAATTTGGTTTTCAAATCTGAAAATTTGAGGTCCGAGACCTGATTTTCCCGAGATCCCAAAATTTTCCATAGCCTCAACTTCAGAATAAGCCTCACTAAGTTTCACGCGAAAAACCCCTCTGTGAAAATGGCTCATCCACAAGGTTGAGTCGTTCTCTATTATCATGTGCTGTACAGAAAGGTCAAAGTCATCTAAATAATCTGCTTCTTCATTTAGAGCATTATCTTCAAAGTAACTTAAGCCGTTGTAGTGCCCCTGAATAATTCCTGCACCAATTTCTCCCATGGTCCAGGTTCCAAGCCCGTCCCATATGTGTATTGCCCTTGTTCCTTCAATTCTGAAAGTTCCCCGGTCATGGCCGGCATAAAGCTGACCATCCAGATAATTTAAGCTCCATACCTGCCCTGTAGTACCCGGGATTAGCTGATATGCTTCATTAGAGTTAGCATTTTTATAGTACAGCCCCTGATTGGTTCCCAGGTACATGATACCATCAACTTCCACGCTGCAATAGACGGTGCCGATCTTTCCAAAAGTATCCACGAAAATCCGGAAAGGGCTCTGCTTATTAATTACTGCAATCCCGTTATCCAATCCGCCCCAAACATTACCTTCTTCATCCTCCATAACAGCCAGCATGGTATTATTCAGCAAAGAAGGTTGAGACAAGTGATAATCCAACTTTCCTTCAAGATTGAGAATGTACAGTCCATCGCCAATACTACCCAAAGCTAAAGAGCCATCCTGGAGGTAGAGCGCTGAAAAGAAACTTTCGGAAATGGGGTAACCTTCTACCGGAAATGATTCCCAAGAATTATCAGAAATCGTAAATAACCCGTCATCACGCGTTACTGCAAGAATTTTATCACCAGCGTATGGAAACATCGCAATAATAGGTTTGTTCCTGATCGTTTCATTGTCTACCAAATTCCTACCAACTCCATCTTCAACAACAAAAAGACCTTTTTCGGCAACCTGGTAATATATTTTATCCTGCACCTTAAACAGGTTCGAAATATTATCCTCGGTAACTATGCTCATTACCTTTCCAGTTTCCTTGTTGAAGCTGTACAGGCGTTGGTGACTTTGAAAAATCACATGACTCCCAACTTCTTTTATATCCCAAAACTGTTCACCATCTATCAATTCCCCACCAACAGCATCTTTAAGAGAATAGTACTTAAGCCTTCCATTTTCCTGCTGTTGCCAGTACCCAAACTCCATGTAGGCGCCGGTATATATGTTACGAGATGAGGCCAGTACCGAGCGCACAGCTGTTTCTCCGGGAACTTTGTATAAGTTCCAGTGCTCTCCGTCAAACTGAAGTAATCCGCCGTTATTGGCTACATATATCTTTTTATCTGGCCCCTGGGAGATCATCCAGTTTTGGTTCCCGCCACCATATTCCCCTGGCGAAAAATTGGTGACAGGTGGTAATTCCTGGCCCTTTACCACCAGGCTCAAAAAAAGGAGGATAAGGAGATAGAAATTAGTTTTCACAAGAAGTCGCGGGTTCATTCAAACAAATATAACCTCATTTTGAGTCTAAGGAAATTTTTAGAGAGCATTTTGTAAAGCTCTACATCACCCTCTACAGTTTTAGTCGGGAAGGGTTTGTTATGTCCCTTCTACACTTTAATTAAGTTCTTACTGTTCCTGTACATCAACTTTTCCTATAGAAAAAGTGAGTTTTAAAAAATGTGTGGAGAATTTGTCATTTTTGAGACCTGAAGGTTAAGAATTCTTTTTGTAAAAGCCTCTCCATCTGTTATAAAGGGGTTAAATATCAACAGAGTGGGCAGATTTTTTTCGAAATTGAAGCTTTAGGTGAACTACTGCCCTTATTTTAAAACAGAATTCGTAAACCCATAATTTCCATGATCCATAAAATGGCATCTCCTCATCTCTTTTTGAGATTGCTTTGCATGTATACTTTCCTTTTGGTTTTTTGTTCATTTTCTGCTCTTGCACAGGAACAAAAACCCGATACCGCGGCTGTAAGCCGGGTTTTTTATATATTATCTAACACAGGGCCCGGTGCAAAAATGGCAACGCTACCACTATTTGAAAATGTGGTAAAGGCCTCTCAAAATGATGTTTCGGCGTCAATTCTTCTTCCCGGAAACATTACCCCTTCACATGGATTCCCAAAAGCAGAGCAAAAAAGACAGCAGACCAAAGAATTTCTTCGGAAGAACCTCCTGGAACCGCTCGATAATTTCAACGGAAATATCATTTTTACACCGGGAATAAATGAGTGGGCACCAGGGTCGCCACAAAGCCTTGATGACCTGGAAAGTTTCTTGCAGGACAATAGCAACGAGAAGTTTCTGCCCAATGATGGTTGCCCAGTAGAAGACATAGAAATTAATGATGAAGTAGCCTTAATAACCGTAGATTCACAATGGTACCTGCAAGACTGGGACCGCAGTAGTGATTACAATGTAGAGTGTGACATACGCACCAAAGAACGGTTCTTTACAGAGGTAGAAGATGCCTTAAAAGACAATTTTGGAATGGTAAATATCGTTGCAGTCCATCATCCCGTACTCACCGCCTCAACACCCGGTGCTTTCAACAGGATTTTCCCTTTTTCCCGGCAGGATTTTCAAAATCCGCTTTACCGTGAATTCAGGAAAAGGCTGGAAACCCTTGCCAGCCAATTTGACGATGTCATTTTTGTTTCAGGGAACGATGCCAACCTTCAGTATTTGCACAACGGCAGGAATCCGCAAATCATTAGTGCCACTGCTGCCACTACAGCACCTGCAAAAACTACCGGAGATGCTCTTTTTACTTCAGAAGAACCCGGATACGCCAAACTTACAGTATTCAAAAATGGCAGTTCTAGAGTAGATTTTTTCAGCGTGAAACCTTCAGGGGAAGAATTGCTTTTCAGTAAAAAAATTCCGCAGGAAAGAAATACAAAGATAGAATTGGAAGGAGCAGCGTGGAAAAACCTGGGAGACACGCATTCGGCCTCCATTTATACTTCCGAAGAAACCCAAAAAAGCAGCTTTTACAGGTTCCTTTGGGGAGATCGTTACCGCAATGTTTACAACACCAAAATTGAAGTCCCGGTCTTGCTGCTGGACACGGTTTATGGCGGACTCACCCCAATAAAAGAAGGCGGCGGGCAGCAGTCACGCTCTATCAGGTTTATCAATGAAGATGACAATGAGTACACCTTACGGGCGCTTAGAAAGAGTGCGTCCCGTTATATACAGGCCGATTTGGCGCCCACCACCTTTATTGGCGACCGGGTAGATAATACCTATCCGTATCGCCTGGTTCTCGATTATTTCACCACTTCGCAACCTTACGCAAAATTTGCGCTCGATAATTTTGCTGAAGCTCTTGACCTGCCGCACATAAAACCCCAAATCTTTTACGTGCCACGCCAACCTGCACTTGAGATCCACAACTATGAATACGGCAATGAGCTTTACGAGCTACAGGCGCATGCGGGCAGTGAGAACAAATCTTTTGCGCAATTTGAGAAACCACAGGATATTTTAAGCAGCTTTGATCTCCTGGAAGAACTTCGGGAAGACCCGCAGGCCAGCGTTGATGAAAACGAGTACCTCAAGGCCCGGCTCTTTGATATGTTGATTGGCGATTGGGACCGCCACCAGGACAACTGGCGCTGGGCCGTATATGAAGATGAAACCAGAAAAATTTACACGCCCATTCCACGGGACCGCGACCAGGCTTTTTCGAAATACGACGGGCCACTCATTAGGCTGATAAAACTGGCGGAATCAAGGCTTAGAAAAATGCAGACCTATGATGAAGATATTGACAGTATTAAATGGTTCAACTGGTCTGGCTACCCCTTAGATCTCCAGATACTTTACCAAACTAACTGGGAAAAATGGGAAGAGCAGGTTAGGCTGATTCAAAATGCTATAACCGATGAAGAAATTGAAAATGCTTTTGCTGAATTACCTGCGGAAGCACAAGACCAAACTATTGAAGAAATTAAACATAACCTGAAGGGTCGCAGGGAAAACCTGATGCGCATTGCCCGCGACTATTATGAACACATCCAGGAATTTAAGATCATAACAGGTACAGACGAAGATGAAGCCTTTGAGATTATAAGGAAAAGCAACGGCGAGACAGAAATTATCCAGAAGAGCGAAGGTGAAGAGATCTTTAAACACACCTATACTTCAGGCGAAACTAAAGACATCTGGATCTACGGAATGGCGGGTGACGACAGTTTTACCACTTCAGGAACCGGAGATGACCTCATAAACATCAAGGTGCTGGGTGGCCCGGGTAAAGACACTTACAACTTTCAGAATAACAAAAAAATAAAGCTCTACGACTTTAAAAGTTCCAAAAATGACATTTTACAACCCGGCTCCCGAAAGCTCCTGGTCGATTCTTACAAGATCAACAACTTCAACTATAAAAAATTCAAATACAGCATTTTTAGAGGTTTACCCTATGTAAATTTTGAATCTGATGCAGGATTTACCCTCGGCGCCAAAACCATCTGGACAAAATATGGGCTGGTAAATAATCCTTTTCAGGCCCGGCACGAACTCCTCGCCAACTACTATTTTAACAGCAATGGCTTTGCCGTAAGCTATAATGGTGAGTTTGCGCACCTGTTTTACAACTGGAATTTTGGTCTTACCGCCCGTTATACCAGCCCCAACTACGAAATGAATTATTTTGGCTCCGGGAGTGAGACTTTTTACGATAAAGATGAAGTTGACAGGGACTACAACCGGCTGAAGATCCAAAAATGGCATTTTTCACCTGCACTTATTTGGCGTAATGACACAGGCAGCATATTTGACGTGAGAACCATGCTTGAATCTTACAAAGTGGAATATGAAGCTTCATCATACCTCGGAGAAATATTAGCTCCCAAAAATGACATTTTTGACCAGCAATTTTACGCAGGTGCCGAAGCCAATTACCGGTTCTACAGCAAAAACACCAGGGCCTTTCCAAGTATGGGATCCGATTTACGTCTTACTACTGGCTATAAAAAAAGCATAGATGAGGCGAAAAATGAGTTTGGTTATGTTAAACCTTCGGTTTCCTTTAATTATCCCATAAGTGCAAATGGCTATATGGTATTTGCCACAAAACTGGGAGGCCAGGTAAATTTTGGTGAAGATTACGAGATCTATCACGCTGCCACAATAGGTGGTAATCACAGCCTGCGTGGATATCGCAATCACCGTTTTAATGGAAAAGAGGCCTTTTATCACAGTACCGATGTGCGATCTGCTTTGGGCGTATGGGAAAATAAATTTATTCCCTTTGTTTATGGAGTGACGGCAGGCTTTGATTATGGAAGGGTGTGGATTCCCGGGGAAGATTCCCAACAATGGCATAGCAACTACGGAGGCTCAATATGGATAAGTGCCGGCCTTGCGGTGACCGGAAATATTGGACTTTACCACGGGGGAGATGGCAATCGCTTGAGCGTGATGCTCAACTTTAAATATTAGCTCCAAAGCCGGTATCACAATTACCTTTTTGTTAACTGCGGCTTATAAATTTCCTTGTTAGCTTGATAAGCTATTAAAAATAAACTAAAACTGAAGATATGGGAAAACTAAAAGGAAGAGTTGCACTCATTACCGGCTCCGATTCAGGAATTGGTAAGGCTACGGCTATTGAATTTGCAAAAGAGGGAGCAGATGTGGTGATCACCTATCATTCTGATGAAAAGGGAGCTAAAGATACCCTCCAAAAAGTGGAGGAAACAGGGAGGAAAGGTTTGCTACTACAGGTAGATATTTCTGAAGAAAAAAATGTGGAAGAAATGTTGGACCGGGCCATAGAAAAATTCGGAAAGCTGCATATTCTTATGAACAATGCCGCGATTGACGGGCAGGGTTTTAAAGTAGCCGAAATGCCTACCGAAAATTTTGACAAGGCTATTAAAATCAACCTTTACGGGACCTTCTTTTGCACCCGAAGGTTTATAAAAGAACTTCGGAAGCAGGGAACAAAAGGAAAAATTATCAATGTGAGTTCGGTTCACGAGGAAATTCCGGCTCCCGGAACCGCCGAATACTGTGCTTCTAAAGGAGCTGTACGCAACTTTAGCCGCGTGCTGGCACTGGAGCTGGCCGAAGAGGGTATTAATGTTAACAACATAGCTCCCGGAATGATCCTTACTCCAATGAATCAGGAAGCCATAGATGACGAAGAGACGCGCAAGGAACAAGTGGCGCATATTCCCATGAAACGTGCAGGAAAACCTTCAGAAATAGCAAAACTCGCAGTCTTCCTTGCCTCTTCAGATTCAGATTATGTTACCGGCTCTACTTATGTAATGGACGGCGGACTTATGCAAAATGTGGGGCAGGGAGCGTGATTTTAGTAGGCAGTGATCAGTGTTCAGTCTTCAGGCCTTCAGTTTTTGAACAGATATAATCTTGTGTTTCTGCTTCAGAAGAATAAAAACACATAATAAACAGTTTCACAACTCGGCATAAAAAAAACCGGATCAAAAAAGATCCGGTTTTGTAAATGTTATTTTTTGGCCTCTTATTGGGCGGCGCGATAATCAAATTCCTGACCACCTACAGAGATACCTGCCATGGCTCCGGCTTTAGGCATAATTGCTACTCCGGCACCATTTTCGAAAGTAATGGCTCCACCAGCTCCTTCATCCCAGATCACTGCAGATGCACTACCTCCAAATTCGAAATCTCCTTCTTTAAATTTATTTAGAGCTTCCTGGGTTTCAAAAACTATAAGCTCTCTAAAGGCTTTTCCTCCAAATTGGAACCCTACGTCAATTTGTCTAAGCTCTGTATATCCGGCAACCTGTCCGTTTTCATACACAATACCGTTTCCTGCTGCCCCACCAAGGATCCATGCTCCTTTCCCTACATTGGGAAAAATGGCATATCCGGCTGCATCATTGAGCATAGTCTCAAGTCTTGGATTTGCTCTCATAAATGCCATTTTAGCATCCATGGCATCAGATTTTATTACTTCGCGCTTCTCCATGTCCATGATTCTCTCCTGGTCCTGGGCAGTCACCTGTCCAGAGGCAAGAAGTAACATCAGAACTACTAGTCCGCTGTACAATTTGTAAGAAATTCTTTTCATAACTATATTATTTTTTATGGTTATGATCTTAAATTACAGAATTATACTCCCACAGACTGTTAACTGCACGTTATTTCACGAAATCTTAAGGAAAAAATCGTTGATTGAAATCACCATTAAACATGAATTAAACCCTTAAACACCAGGTATTTAATACATTTGCTAATCAGCAATACTGGATATAGCCATTTGCCTTAACTTCCAGGCGGTTTCATCCTGGGTGGCACCCTGGGTTTGCTTCATAATGATGCCGATGACATTTTCTTTGGGATCGGCAAAGTACTGGGTATTGAAGTAACCTCCCCAGTCAAAAGTACCCTCACTTCCTAACCCGCCGGTGCGCACTCCTTCTTTGTTGAGAACAGAAAATGCCAGCCCGTAATCCTTATTTTGATCTTTATAGAGTTCTTTTGCCTGGTCTTGCATAATAAGATCTACAGTGGTTCTGCTTAAGATCCTGTTCCCGTCGAGTTCACCTCCATTGATATACATTTGGAGGAAACGGGCATAATCTTCTGCTGTACTGGTGAGCCCTGCCCCGCCCGAAAAGAAGCTTTTTGCACCCTTTACAGGATATTCGGGATCGTAAAATGTTACAGGAAAATTCTGCCATTCTCCATTTACTTTATGCTGCACACTAACCAGGCGATCGTTCTTATCATCATCATTGATATAAAACTGGGTATCCTGCATCCCTAGTGGATCAAAAATTCTTTCCTCTAAAAACTCGTCGAAAGGTTGTCCTGAAACTTTTTCTATAAAATACCCCAGCACATCAAGGCTTTCACCGTAATGCCATTCTTCACCGGGAACAGCATATAACGGCAAACCTGCAAGCTTTTTCACATTTTGGGCAATGTTTATATCCTTTGTTGTATATAAATCTACCACCCCGGCCTTTGCATATATCTTTTGTATTCTTTCATCGGAATCTATTCTTCCATATCCCAGGCCTGAGGTATGGGTAAGCAGTTGGCGGATGGTGATTTCCTTACCTGCAGGTTTGGTTGTATAGGTAGTATCTTCCGCATTAAATGTGGCAATGATCTGAGGGTCTTTGAATTCAGGAATATATTTTGAAATGGGGTCATCCAGTTTGAATTTTCCTTCTTCCCATAACATCATTACCGCAGTTGAAGTTATTGCCTTAGTTTGCGATGCAATTCTAAAAATGTCATTTTTCTTCAACATTTTGCCCCCGGCATCGGCTTTTCCAAAGCTTTTATGATAAACGATATTCCCATCTTTTGCTATAAGAACAACAGCCCCCGGAATTTCTTTTTCTGAAATTGCTTCAGTGATCATCTTATCAATCTTTCCCAGCCGTTCTTCACTAATTCCTATTTCTTCTTCGGAAGTTTGCTGAACAAACGCGGAGTTTGAGTGATTTTGAGCTGATACCAGATTGGCGACCAGCAGAAGCGCCAGAATAATCTTTGCCTGAAGTGTAGTCTTTAATAACATTTGGACATAATATATAAGAGAAGTAATTTAGTTAAAATTAACAATATTATCTTTTTAAAAGCAGATAAGACAGTTTAAAATTCAGGTTATTTTGTGCCCCTTAAGGCCTTTAAAATAATAAGTGTAATCCAGCGAATCCCAATCTCGCTCCTCCTGAATCGTCTCCTGGTTTTCCTTCTGCGTATTTCTTCCGGATAAATCTGGTTGAAGCTTTTAAAGATAAGGTCTCAAAAATGGCATTTTTGAGACCTTATCCTGATGTTGCTTTTATTGTATTTCAACAACTACTTCCTGCTGCAGGTTCCTTGAAGAATTACCTAACTTAAGAGTATAGGTCCCTGGTTCTACAGTCCATTTTCCGGAGTTCATATCGTAGTACGCCAGTTCCTTTACCGGAACAGCAATAGTCACTGTTTTTGTTTCTCCCTGCGCGATCATTTCCTTTTTAAAGCCTTTAAGCTCCTGCGCGGCACGCTCAACTTTAGAATCTGATTTAGAAACATAAAGCTGTACGACTTCCTTTCCATCAAATTCTCCGGTGTTTTTCACATCTACCGAAACCTGAATAGTTTCATCTGCTTTATAGGCTTCATTTTTGTCAGCTTTTGCGTTAGAAAATTCGAAGTCTGTATAGGACAATCCGTAGCCAAAAGGATATAGAGGCTCAATGTTTTGGGTATCAAACCAGCGGTAACCAACCAGAATTCCTTCGTCATAAGTAGCTACCTCATCTCCCGGAAAGCTGTTATTGGCATGAGCAGGAGAATCCTTTAGATCTTTTGGCATTGTCCACGGAAGTTTTCCGGAAGGATTTACTTTTCCAAGAAGCACATCTGCAAGGGCATTCCCGCCTTCAGAACCGTTAAACCAGCTCCACACGAGCGTAGAAGTTTGTTGTTCGATATTTTCAATATCAAAAGGAGCACCAGCGATCATCACCACAATAGTATTAGGATTGGTCTCCATTACCTTTGCTATTAATTCTTCCTGTCCAAATGGTAGATCAAGGCTTGCACGGTCTGAAGCTTCAGTCTCGTAATCACGGTTAGAACCTGCAAAGATGATGGCAACATCAGAATTTTTAGCAGCATTTACAGCCTCTTCCAACAGTTTTGGGTCAAGTTCATTTATGGTCACAGGACCATCTAAGGTAATATCCCCGAATTTTGCTTTATCTGTTTTAGAATAGCGCTCCAGGTAACCCGGCGCATGAGTGATTTTTACAGATTCTGGCAGCCTGTTCTTAAGGCCTTCCAGCGGAGTTACCTCTAGTTTTGTTTTTACACCGGCTCCAAAACCTCCCAAAGCATTCTTTTTTGTTGCATTGTCTCCAATTACCGCAATGCTCTTTACGCCTTCAAGATTTAAGGGCAGCATATTTTTGTCATTTTTGAGAAGTACTACAGATTCTGAAGCAATGTTGTAAGCATCTTTTAAATGCTGCTCGGTATTTCTACTTCCCTTTGCACGACCTGTTGTGTCAATGCTTTTGATGTTATACATTAATCGTAAAACCCTTCTCACGTGTTTATCTACCTCTTCTTCTGAAAGTTCCCCCGATTTTACTGCTGCAATAAGCGGATCGGCAAAATAGAACTCGTTAAAAGGACCGGGAGTTCCCATCTCTACATCGGCTCCGGCTTTTAAAGCTTTTACTGTGCTGTGAATAGCGGCCCAGTCTGAGATCACAATTCCCTTAAAGCCCCATTCATCCCGTAAGACATCCTGAAGCATATATTCATTTTCGTTTAAATAATCTCCACGGAATTTATTATAAGCTCCCATTACAGTATAGGCGTGGGCATCTTTAATTGCGGCTTCAAATGCGGGAAGATAGATCTCTCTAAGAGTACGTTCATCCATTTGCACATCTACAGTCCCACGATTGGTTTCCTGGTTGTTGGCTGCATAGTGTTTGACACTTACTGCCACATCATTCTCCTGAACCCCCACAATGTAAGGCACAGTGATTTGGATATTCAAAAATGGATCTTCAGAGAAATATTCATAAGTACGTCCACCCAGCGGAGTCCTGATGATGTTAAATGCAGGAGCTAATAGCACATCCTTATTCCTGTCTCGCGCCTCTGCGCCTATCACATCTCCAAAAGTATATGCCAGCTGTGGATTCCAGGTAGCAGAAAGCCCTGCGCCTGCCGGTAAGTAAGTTGCAAAATCGTTATCCCAACCTGCAGGAGCCCATGAATCCCGGGAGATCTCCTCTCGGATACCCAGCGGCCCATCGGCCATGGTTAGCTCGGGTATTCCCAGCCTTGGTACGCCCGAAGTCGCAAACATACTGGTACCGTGCAGCATTCCTGCTTTTTCTTCCAATGTCATTTGAGAGATGAGATTTGTGATCTCCTCTTCGTATTCCATGCTTAGGGGTTTCCCTTCAAAAATGGCATTTTCCTGAGAAGTTTCTGCAACAGCCAAATCTCCTGCCTCCTTGCTATCATTACATGCAGTGAAGCTTAAAATGCTGAAAATGCCCACTAATGGTATAAATCTGTTTTTCATGTTATTTTGGTTTTGAACGTATAATGCTTAGTTAGATTATTTTTAACTGAAGGGCCACCCTTGTCAATCTTACTGTTACCTTGGGTTTAAATTGATAGAAAGAGAGATTTTAAGGTGTTGCTCTTCAGAAGGAAAATTTACAATTTTTTAAACCGAATTGCAGCTCCCCCACTTTCTCCCAACTTGAGAGTAAGTTTGTCTTTTGAAGTCACTTTCTTAGTAGAAATCTCAACTTTTGTAGGATTATTTTTCATGCCGGTTCCTTCAGCATCTGCATAGATCTCTGCTTCGTAGGTTGCATCAGCATCAAGAAAGTCGAGAGCTATTTCAAGATCCCGTGCTTCTTCATTGCTAAGACTTCCGAGGTACCAGTCGTCACTATCAATATCTTTACGAACAATGGTAATATATTCACCTATTGAACCATTGAGAACTTCAGTATCCTGCCAGTTCACAGGAACATCCTTTAGAAACTTAAATTCAGGTTTACCCACGTAATTTTCAGGCAGGTCGGCCAACATTTGCACAGGTGAAAAAACCACTACCAATAGTGCCAGTTGTTTTGCGGAAGTTGAATGTACTCTTCTTCCGGGGTAACCCTGTTTATTCTCTACATCAAGAATTCCGGCGGTGAAATCCATTGGTCCAGACAAGAAGCGGGTAAATGGAAGAATGGTGACGTGGTCCGGAGGGTTACCTTCACTCCAGGCGTTATATTCAATTCCACGGCCACCTTCACGGGCCATCATGTTTGGATAGGTACGGCGTTCCCCTGTATCTTTAATTGGCTCATGGAAATAAACTGTAAGATTATAATCCGCTGCTTTTTTAAGGATGTACCTGAAATAATTCACCCCATACTGCCCATGGTGCCATTCTTTCATATTAAGCATAGAGCCTACATGTCCAATCTTTACGCTGCGCACTCCCACTTTATTGTAAAGGGCAAAAGCACTGTCCACCTGCTTTAGGTAATTATCGATATTTGAACCGGTCTCATGATAACCTACGAGACGTACTCCGTTCTTTGCACCATACTCTGTCACTTCCTCAAGATCGAAATCATCTGTAGATTTTGTGAAATTAAACTGGTGCATATGATTTTCATACCACTGCGGAGTCCAGCCTTTATTCCAACCTTCTATGAGCAGGTTATCAATACCCAGCTGCCTTGCATAATCAATGTGCTCTTTGGCATTTTTAGTAGATGCGCCATGGTCTGGACCTTCCCAAAAAGTGTATTTTCCAATATGCATTCCCCACCAGATCCCGATATATTTATATGGTTCAATCCAGCTTGAATCCTCTATTTTATTAGGTTCATTTAAGTTTAGAATCAGATAAGAAGTTATAAGATCTTTAGGCTCTTTAGCTATTTGCAAAGTTCTCCATGGTGTGGTGAAAGAACCTGTGGTACGTACTTTCACGCCGTCTGACCATGGAACAAGGTCGGCCTTTAGTTCTGTACCCGATGTTGGGAAAAGGGTCATGCTGGCAAAATCGGTGAGGTTTGCTTCATGGAAACTTAAGGCAAGTCCGCTGTCACTCTCAATAGTAAGCGGAGTATGTACTGTATCAAGAGTACTTACCGGGGAAGCTTCATAAAGGTTTTCATAACGTTGCTCATGGTAAGCAGGAATCCACCAGGCTTTACCATCGTCCTTCAAATTAAAGGTGGTAAGCTCATCCATTATAAAAATGCTATCCTTAATTCCCTGCTCCGGAAAAACATATCTAAAGGCTATCCCATCATCAAAAGCTCTAAACTGCACCTGCAATTTTCTTTGCTTGCCCGATTTCTCCTGAAGGTTCACGAGCAGTTCATTATAGTGGTTCCTTATGTTCGACTTTTCACCCCAAACCTGTTCCCAGGTGTTGTCAAAAGTGGAACGCTCTACATCTGTTATTTTGAAATTTTTACTTAGCGAATCATTATCTCTGAAGACAAAACCCATTTCTGAAGCGCTTATTACCTCTGTATCTTCATGAGAAACCGAATATGTAGGTCTTTCATTTTCCAGGTCAAAAGTGATCTTATTTTGTCCTCCCGGGGAGCTTAGTTCGTAATTGGTTTCCTGTTGTGCACAACTTACAAAAGTGAAAAGCAGGGCAGGAATTATACTTAATTTCCTTATCATGATATTTTATTCATTACCGCCGATTTCTGAATAAAGATTTACTTAAAATCAGTGGGGTTTTAATTATTGATTATTTCTTCCATTCAATTTTAAAGGTGGTCTGACCCTTCAGCGGATTTTCCAAAACTTCAAAGGAATTTCCCTTTTTTGACACCTTTATGCTTTCAGCTTTAGTTGCTTCAGGTAAAAAGACCTTTCCGGAAGCAGCATTAGTATTATCGCTCGCGAAAACCTTCAGCTGTATATTTTTCCAGTCCATATCCTGGGTTGATTGTGCCAGTTTGATATGAGGGATCACTGAGCCGTCTTTTACAAGAGCGATAATAGGAATTTCACCAGCCTTTATTGTATGCCACCCACTCTCGTAAACTTTTCCAGATTGGTAGTCTATCCATTTGCCCGAAGGAAGATAAACTTCCCGCTCTGTAGTTTCTTCAAATAGCGGCGCCACCAGCATATCAGATCCAAACAGGTATTGATCATCGATCAACCAGGAACCCGGATCATCGGGGAATTCAACAAACAGTGCACGCATCATTGGGAGCCCTTGTTCTGCACTCTCTTTTGCCTGGGCATAGATATAAGGCATTAATTCATACCGCATATTATCAGCTTTTCTGAAGGCTTTCAGGAAGCTTTCATTGTAAAGCCATGGCTCTGTTGGTGGTTCCCCGTGACTTCTCACGTGAGAAGAAAGCATCCCAAAGGGAGTCCATCTTCTGTAAAGATCTTCGGGGGCAGCTGTTACAAATCCGCCGACATCATGACTCCAGAAGCTGAATCCGCTCAAACCTAAAGATAATCCGCCGCGAAGGGTGGCTGACATTGCGGTATTGGTTGTAGCGGCCTCACCACCCCAATGTAGCGGGTATCGCTGGCTACCGGCCCAGGTACTTCGCGCCCAGATAAGGGAATAGCCTTTCTCTTTTTTAGTAAGTTCGGCGACGGCTTTGTTATAACGCAACGGGTACAGGTTGTGTTCGTAGAAGCCAGTGCGGCCAGAATGATACAATCCTGTTGCGGGTGCAGCTTCTCCAAAATCTACTTTAAACACACCCACTCCCTGATCAAATAAGTGCTTCAGTTTACCCTGGTACCATTCAACGGTTTCAGGATTTGAGAAATCGAGCACTGCATCTTCATAAGGAATGTTCCCTTTGCGATCTTTAACCGCAAGACCTTGTTCAACTATCTCGTCAAAAAGGGTATTTTGAGGTGTGAAATATGGAAGTTGCCAAAGTGAAACATGGAAGCCATCTTCTTTCATGTCTTTCATCATGTCTACAGGATCTTCAAAACGATCGGCAGCAAACTCATAGTTGTTTCTCCAGTCTACATCAAACCATCCGGTATCAAAATGGATCACGTCACTTGGGATCTTATACTTCCGAAGATTTGAAGCTATTTCACGGCCTTCTTTTTCAGAAAAATAGGTAATACGGCTCATCCAGAAACCGAAAGACCAGAGTGGTGGCATTTCTGCTTTGCCGGTAAGGTTGGTATACTCGTCAAGAATGTCTTTTGGTTCGCCGAGGAAGAAGAAAAGATCGGCCACATCATCGCCCAGCATCATGTTATTGGCAGCATTGAAATATTTTCCGAAGTCAACAGTTATCGGAGAAGAAGTGTGCATAAAGACAGCGTACCCCCGACTGCTCATGTAGAACGGAATGGGCTTGTACATGGCCTCATTCTGCACGCCGTTGGCGTCATCTACCCACAGCACAACTTTTTGTCCCCGCTTGTTAAACTGAGTAAAGGATTCTCCAAGTCCGAAGATTTTTTCGCCAGGCTCAAGGCTTAAGACAGCTGCCATACCTCGGGAGTAATCGCTGTTTCTACGTACGTAAGAGAAAGGCAGCACCGGAGTGTAAGTATTTGTCACATCAGAACTGTGGAGCGTGCTGGTAAGCAATTTCCCATTACCGTCATACAATTTTACGTGCCACGGCTTAGTGAGAATCTCTACTCTCCCGTACTGGTTGGAATAGCTATGACCACCTTCGATCTTTGAATACTTCCAAAGTTCGGGATGGTTTGGCGCAACCCCATCAATAAGCATGAGGGACTCTTTTTGCTTGTGGAATTGTGGTCCCGAAGCCATTTTTATGCGCACAGTCCTGTCCGACACAAATTGAACTTCAAAAGGTAATTCGGGAGAAATTTCATATTCGGTTGTGGGGAATTCATTAGCTTCAACAGGAACAGGTCGCATGAGCATATTATTGAATGCCTGCCGGGACTGAAACTCATGCCGCAGATATTTTACAGTGCCTTTACCGGTTTCAGGATCAAAATTCACCAGTTCATCGGCAAAATAAAAGGTGTTATTATAGTCGACGAAGTCTTTACTAACGTCTACCGGAGTATTGAGAATGTCAACTTCCTGAAGTTGTGCCTTAGCACCAAAACTTCCAAAAAGTGCCAGAAATAAGGAAAGTCCCAACTTATTTAACCAGCCATTCTTCATTTTTATAGTTTTATGGTTTAGGGGATTCATTTTCTATTCTAAATTTATGGTGGTGGTAGCTTTTTGAAGACCATTTGCAGTGGCAGTCACTTCTACCGGCCCGGCTTCTTTTCCGGCGCGGATGATCACCAGAACTTTTCCGCTCAAAGCTGAATGGGAGCTACCCTTAAAAGATTCGTGACTCGTAGGATCACCACTGGCAACTGCTTCTATTTTTCCACCGCCTTTTACCTCAAAATGAACAACATTATTAGCCCGGGGTGCTATAGTGCCGTCTTCATCTGTAATATTTACGGTAATAAATGACAGGTCCTGTCCATCTGCTTTAATTGTTTGCCTGTCGGGCTGCATGGTTAATATTGCAGGCTCATCTGCGGTTTTCACTTCCTTTTCAAGCACTACTTTTCCGTCTTTCCTGGAAACAGCCTTCAAAATGCCCTTTTTGAAAGGAAAGCGCCACATGACATGCAGGTCATCTCCCTGCTTTTTCTTAGTGCCCATAGATTCTCCGTTCAGGAAGAGCTCAACCTCGTCGGCATTATTATAATAGGCCCAAATATCAACCGTCTGTCCTTCCTCCCAGTTCCAATGCGGCAGGATATGCAGTACATCTTCATTGGTCCATTCGCTTTTATACATGTAATAAGAATCTTTTGGGAATCCCGCGAGATCGACAATTCCGAAGTAAGAACTTCTGGAAGGCCAGCCGTAGGGTGTTGGCTCCCCAAGATAATCAAAACCTGTCCAGATGTAAAATCCTGAAAGGAAATCATGTTTCTTTATAATTTTCCAGGTAGTTTCATGCGTAGAGCCCCATGGTGTTCTCACCTGGTCAAAAGCTGAAACAGTATTGTCTGCATTACCACCGTCAAAAGGCAGGTCCCAGCGCACCGGCCAGATCTTTGTAGTATCTGAAGGAAATTCATAATATCCTCTTGTAGCCAGCGCCGAAGTAGTTTCGGTGGCTATAAAAGGCGTATTGGGGAAGTTCACCTGGTGTTTTGGGTAAGTTTGATAGGCATAATTGTACCCGATGAGATCTAAAGCTCCCGACCCTGCAAGGGCGTTAGGCTGTTGCGGCTCATCAAACTGTAAGGTCACGTCGTCTTCATTGGTGTGCACGGGCGGATTCATTCCGGCGGTGACAGGGCGGGTAGGATCAACTTCTTTAGTGATTCTCGCCAGCTCCCTTCCTATTTCGGCACCTCGCTCACTCCACTGCTCGGGCACCTCATTGCCAATACTCCATATAAAAATACTGGGGTGATTGCGGTCGCGAAGGAGCATATCTTTCATATCCCGCTCGTGCCATTCATCCCAAAAATTGCTGTAATCGTTTTCTGTTTTGGCTCTTTCCCACATGTCAAAAGATTCGGCCATCACGATAAAGCCCATTTTATCTGTTAGTTCGAGAAGCTCGGGTGCAGGCGGGTTGTGGGCAGTTCGTATTCCGTTGACGCCCATTTCTTTCATGATCTCCAGCTGTCGCTCTATGGCTCTCTTATTAACTGCGGCACCTAAAGGCCCCAGGTCATGATGATTGTTTACTCCTTTGATCTTCACCTGTTCACCATTCAGAATAAAGCCTTTTTCAAGATCGAATTTAAAATCCCTGATCCCAAATTTCGTGGTGTATTGATCAATGACCTCTCCGTCAACCTTAATTCTTGTTACTGCGGAATACAACTGCGGATCATCTACCGACCACAACTGAGGCTGAATAACCTTTATTTGCTGAGTAACTTCTGAAGTATCCTGCGCCTGAATCTCAAATTCCGAAGAGGCCGAATTCACCTCCTGATCTTTGAAAAACAAAGAGGTCTCTAAAATGCCATTTTTGACACCGCTGTATTTGTTTGCCAGGTTCACCTCAACCTGCACCAGTGCACTGTCTTTGCTCACGTTGGGTGTAGTGACAAAGGTTCCCCAAAGAGGCACATGTAACTTATCTGTTTGTTCCAGCCATACATTTCTATAAATCCCAGAACCTGAATACCAGCGGGAATTTGGTTGATCTGCATTGTTGACCTTTACCAGAATTTCATTTTGCTCATCCCCGTAATTGAGGTACGGAGTAAGATCATATTGAAAGCCAATATACCCATTGGGTCTGTTGCCGAGGTAACTTCCGTTGATCCAGATTTTACTGTCCTGATAGATGCCATCAAAAGTTACGGCAGTTAGTTTGATACTGTCTTTTGCTGCAAGGGTAAAACTTTTTTTGTACCAGCCAAGGCCGCCGGGAAGTGCCCCGCCGCCAACTCCTGCAGGGTTTTCAGGGCTAAAATCTCCTTCAATGCTCCAGTCGTGTGGCACATTGAGGGTTCTCCATTGAGCTTCAGAGGAAGCCATTTTTGAAGAGTCGCCAAGAAAAAACTGCCAGTCTTCATTGAAGGAAATTTTTCTTTCTGCCTTTGGGGCTTCAGAAGTAGCGTTTTTACAGGAATAAAAAAAGCTGAAAAATAAAATTAGGGCCGGAAAAATGTACCTTTTTTGGGGCATGAGAATTCAGTTAAAAGAACCTTTTAAATACCAGGCCACGGGTTAATTAGTTGAAATTAAAGGAAAGAAGCTTCACAAAGTTAAACCTCTTCCCTTTAATTTCAGCAACTAAAACAACATATTTGTTGAACCTAATTGTTACTAAATTAGGATTATGTCAATACGCAAGTTCAATGGTTAGGTTTTTCTCCCGTTACCATCTTTATCAAGATAAAAAATTCTGGATTGTTCTCCCAGCGCAGCTAACATTTATGGTGTACGATCACATAAGTTGCACCTTTAGGGCTGAAGGTCATAGAGCCGTAATCTCCCGCCGGCATTAACCATTGGTTACCGGCCCCTGGCTGCCAGTTCCAGGAGTCTCCGCCCTCTTCATAACAACCTTTATTACCTGCTTAGAGCCATCCATTATCTGTTCCATGAAAATAGATGATCCAGGTGAAAACCATAAGCCGTGGACACGTTATATCCCCCCTTCGCTACTCATAATGTCAAAATTTTAGAAAAGTCAATTTTTTATTTGTAAAATGAGATAGCTATTTCAATTACATCAGGAGAGATTTAAAAGCAACATTTCTTATTTATGTTTTACTTTTGAACAAATTTGTCCCTCGATGAAAAAAATATTTTTCAGCTTATTTATATCCTTTATTTTGTTCTTGCCTGCCCCTCTGCTTGCACAAGAAATCTCTGAAACAAATACAGATGAGATCTACAAATTAGCTTTAAAGGAGTACAAAGATCAGGATTATGAGCGCAGCCTTCAGTTAACCATCCGGGGCCTGGAACTGGCGCCGGAATATCACGACATAAGGATATTACAAATCAGAAATCTTTGGGCTCTTGATCGTCTTGCCGCTGCCGATACTGATCTTGATTTTCTATTAGAAGAAGCTCCACAATATGTAGATGTTCTTCCTCTGGTACATCAACGAGTGGGCAGGTTTTCCAGCAATGAAAATACCTTATCATTTCTAAAAAAAATTGCAAAAATATATCCTGAAGATACTGGCCTCGAAGTAAAACGCGCTCAGATTCTACTAAAAGATAAAAGAAGGGCTGAAGCCAGAGACCTGGCGCAAGAACTTATCAAAGACCGGAAACTTTCCGGAGAAGATCGATACGACCTACAGATCATATTAAACAGAACGGTTTCCAATGAAGTGGGAGTTACCTACAGCTACATCAACTTTAGTGAAGCATACAAGAATTACAGCCGCTGGCACACCGTAAGTGCCGAATATCAACACAATTTTAATCGTACTGCGGTTATTGGCCGTGTAAATTATACCGACAGGGAAGTTAATTCGGGAAGCCTTTATGAAGTGGAAGCTTATCCCGTTTTTAATGACAGGGCTTATGCTTTTGTAAATCTTGGCTTTTCTAATGGTGAGTTGTTTCCAGAATTTCGTGGAAGCGCTTCTTTCTTCTATAACTTCGCAAAAATCTTTGAAGGAGAATTGGGGGGTAGACTTATTTCCCTTGACGACCAAAGCTACTTCTCTGGAGTTTTTGGCCTTACCGCTTACCGTGGAAAATTTTACCTCAACGCCCGTACTTTTGTGGGGCCTAAGCGTCTTGATCAGGTTATTCAGAACTACCAGTTCAATGTACGCTATTACTTCGGAAATGCCGACAACTATCTTTTTTCACGGCTGGGAAGCGGAATTTCTCCCGATGAACGTACAATTTATACACAGGTAAAATATCCCGATCTGGAAGCTTATTATTTCACTCTGGGTATAAATAAAACTCTGGGACTAAACCACATTTTTCAAGTAAGTGCAGGATATCTTACTGAAGATATTACAGATACAATTAAAGGAAACCAGCTCATGGCAAACCTGGGTTATCGATACAGGTTTTAGTTTCCGGTTGTATTGAAACCTTTGCGGGTCATTACTCCCCAACCAGATTTTATTTTGAAGATTTTCTTATAGTATCCCTTCATCTGCCCATAAACCAGCACCGGATGAAAAACAAAAGGTTCTAGGTAAGCCGCGAGAAGCAATTCTATCACCTCCTTTGCCCTGTTATAATGCCTAAAATTTTTTATGTACAGGAAAATTGAAATAGTAGAAAAAATACATCCCATTAAATAAACAGCAAAAAACAATAACAATGCTGTGGTCCAGTTAATAAGTCCCAAAATTCCGAAGAGTATAATACAAATCATCCCGAGGAATTCAACAATAGGAGCTCCAAATTCAAAAAAGCACCAGTAAGGGAAGAAGAAAAATCCCATTTTTCGATACTTAGGGTTGAAAAACAGATATTTGTGTAATTTAATCGTTTCCCAGAGTCCACGGGCCCAACGGTCTCTCTGCTTGATAAAAATACTATAATCTGGTGGAGCTTCTGTCCAGCACAGGGTTTCAGGAATGTATACAACTTTATAAGGCTTTTTTAGGTTTTCCATGTGCACCCTAAGCCTTATACATAACTCAAGATCCTCCCCGACTGTTTTGGCATTAAAACCCCCTACTTCAATCATTCTTGTTCTCGGATACATCCCAAATGCTCCCGACACTAACATCAGTCCGTTGATCTCTCCCCATCCCATTCTTCCTATAAGAAACGCCCGAATATATTCTACAACCTGAATAGTTGGCACCAAATCTTTTGGCAACCTAAGTTGTTTTAAAATACCATTTTGTATCACCGAATCATTGGCAATCCCTATTGCACCACCACAAGCAATGATCTCCTGCTCCCCTTCTTCCAGATAAGGCCTCACCATTTTGAGCAAGGCATCCTGTTCAATGATACAGTCGGCATCTGTACACAGTACGAGCTCTGTAGCTGCGAAATTTATCCCTGCATTTAAAGCATCTGCACGACCGCCATTATTCTTATCAATTACCGTAAGTTGTTTATACTGTGCTTTTTTACTTTTATAGATTCTATTTACGGTTGCCGTTGGAATAGGTTGAGTTATAAAAGTGGAATCGTGTGGCTCAAGATCGTATTTCTGGATAAGCAGCTCCATCGAATTATCGGTGCTTCCGTCATTAACGATGATAAGTTCATAAAAAGGATATTGTATAGAGAGTAAAGACTTTACATTCTCTACAATTGTAAGGCCTTCATTAAAAGCCGGTGCAACCAGGGTAACTGATGGGATATCAGTTGCACTCACAATATCATTTACATTTAAAAAGGTAGCTCGCCTTTTGTTTCTCTTCACAGCCCTGTTAGATAAGATCATCCCAAAGAAGTAAATAGATATCAGGGCAATTCCGTAGGTGAAGAAAAAGCCGTTTGCTATCCAGTACAAATTATTGAGTATATCAGACATCATTAAACAGCGAGAATTCTGGTGTGGGTTGATACGAATACTGCCTATAATAGAAATCCTGAACTTCCTTAACATATCCCTTGTTCCAAAGGACTTCTGCAGCACTTAATTTAATTACATCGTTTCCACGGTGGAGTAATTCGGAATAAAAGGTAAGGTCAACATCTACGGGAAGGCTACTAATGTATTTTACTAACTGCCTTTGTTGTTCAGTATTAGGAATATTAAATAGCTTTGATTTAATTGCTCTTAACTGTTCTTCTCCAGGTTCAAATGATGAAATACAGTATACCGCAGATTCTCTTGTATCAAAATTTGGATCGTCAAGAAACCTAATGATATAATCTATCTCTTCTCTTAAACCAAATTTTCTAATAATTCTCATGATTAGCTCATTCGCGTATTTTTTTTCACTCGTATAAGATTTTCTAAGCCGCTTAAGATCCGGTTGAGGGTATAGATCCCAAAGCTTTTCAACAATTTGTATTTGCTGCCACAGGGTCATTTCCCATTTCAGGTAGGGTAGAAATCTCAGGCTTTCCCAGCCCAGGAAAACAACCATAGCAATCTGAGCTTCCCTTCTCACGTAAATATTCTTGTTGTTTCGCTCTTTAAGGATCTCCTTTATATATTGCTCCTGATCCATTTGATAAATTTCCCGAATTCCCCTGGCTTTAATATACCATTTTTTGCTGCGCAATTTTTGTAAGGAAGCCCGGTATGGCGGAATTTGAGTATAAAAAATTTCAATTTTGTTGTAATTGTCGCCTATAAAAGTAGCCTGAGTACGAAGCATTAGATCTTGAAGATACTGTACATTCTTTGGTTTTCCTTCAACAATTCCCAATTCCCGAAATTGTCGTTGTATTTGAAAAACCTCCATCTTTTCACCGGGTAATGGATATAAATAACAGGAAATTAGCTCGCCAAATACATTTTCTATTTGAAGTAACTTTTTGGTTCGCCTTTTCCTGTAGATAAGACTTATCCCTATCATAATCCACAGTCCTATTAGACAAAATAATAAAAATGTAATTACCGTGAAAAGTGTTGAAACAATCATCCAGCAATCATATTTTCTATTTGAGCCATATCAAATGGTACAGAAAAGAATCCATTTACATTTTTAGAAGCCATGACCTCCTCACGAACCTTTTTCTGGCCCATATTGGTCACGATGATCAAAGCTTTATGATGAAAGATTTCCTTTATCTGAAACACAAAATCTAAAGGTGCAATTCCTTCAAACAAAATGTCTGAAATGATGAAATCATAATTCCTTTTTTGATCATCTATATCCAATTCTGCTATGGAGCGTATTGCTTTACACTCATAACTATGCAGCATCATTAGCCGCTGTAGAATTTTAAGGATAACCAGATCTTCCTGGATTATGAGTATTGTTTTAGCCACGTATGCAGAGTAGATTCTAAGTAGGGGTTCATCTATAATAACCGTTTCAGGCTTTAAATTAGGGCGTTACAAAGCTAAATAAAAAAATGTCTGAGAAAATTTAATTAAGTTAAATATGAAGGATTATTAAAAGACAAAAAAACCCCACTAATCTTTAGATTAGCAGGGTTTTAATTTTCTTAATAATATATAAAGTAGCCTCGCCAAGAATCGAACTTGGATCTAAAGTTTAGGAAACTTCTATTCTATCCATTGAACTACGAGGCCATGCGGGCGCAAATTTAAAAACTTCCTTTCAGTTTTAAGCCCGAAA